>JAEEGL013585513.1_pt1 | contig 14715 bp, 14 predicted proteins | sample 9134231 | NCBI WGS metagenome assembly JAEEGL01 (sample SAMN16246548, study PRJNA631951) | gut metagenome | biome: gut microbiome; feature: rumen; material: fiber-attached | host: Bos | place: Iran: Karaj | collected 2018-10 | reverse complement strand
CGTATGCTGAAAGACATAGAAAGCGGACTTGTCGGAACTGTCATAGTCAAAGACCAGTCGAGACTTGGACGTGACCACCTTGAAACAGGCAGACTTATGGAAATACTATTCCCGTCATATGACGTGCGATTCATAGCTATCTCCGACGGCGTTGACAGTATAAACGGCTTGAATGATATGTCGGGCATTAAGAATTATTTCAACGATTTCTTTGCACAGGATACGAGCCGCAAGATCAGGACAATACAGAAAGCCAAAGGAGAACGAGGAGAGCGTGTCGGAGCTTCATTGCCTTATGGATACATGAAAGACCCGAATGACTCAAAGCGAATAATCCCCGATCCTGAGACTGCACCTGTGGTCAAACGCATCTTTGAAATGTACGCGATCGGCATTGGTATGAAGAAGATATGCAATACTCTTGAAGAGGAAGAAGTGCTGTCGCCGAGCGTATATGCCTTCAATAAAACAGGTAGCCGTTCGGGAAATCCAAAGCTGGACAAGCCTTTCGCTTGGTCGATTGCGTCCGTTCGCAGTATGCTTCTGAATCAGATGTACTGCGGTGATACAGTCAATTTCAAGACCTATACCAAGTCCAATAAGCTCAAAAAGCGTATCAAGAATGATCCTGAAAAGGTTCTCATATTTGAAAACACGCATGAAGCCATAGTTGAACGCGGACTGTTCGAGTTGGTTCAAAAGCACTTCTCAGGCAGAAAACGTGCTAACGGCAACGGAGAAATGGACAAATATGCAGGGTATCTTTACTGCGCGGAGTGCGGTTCAAGGCTCTATCTTCACCGCAACAAAAAGACGTATAACAACTTTATGTGCGGGCGATACGAAAAGAGAAAGAGCAACTGTACCGCTCATTATATCAGGGAAGAAGTGGTAGATGAGATCGTACTGGAAGCAATAAAAAGAGTTACAACGTATGCTAGAGAGCATTCTGAGGAGTTCTATGAAATGGCTATGAGCAAGGGCGAAAATGAAACAATGTCTCAATCTAAAAACAACGAAGCTCTGCGCAGCGAGTATGAAACAAGGATAAATCAGCTTGAAAGCGCTATCAGTATGCTGTACATGGACAGAGTCACAGGCAGAGTGACTCCCGAACGCTACGACAGTCTTGCAGCCGGATATGAGAAAGAGCAGTCTGAACTGAAGACAAAGCTTCAGGAGCTTGATTCGCATACAAGCTATCTGGCGATAAAAGAGAAATGTGTCAGAGAGTTCATCAACAACGCCAAGAAATACGTTGATGTGACGGAAGTTACTCCACAGCTTCTTCGAACCTTCATAAAGCGTATTGAAGTTCACGAAAAAGCTGAAAAGCGTTCGAGAACCTGCATGAACGATATAACGGTACACTTCTCATTCTTAGCAGACAAGGATATCAAACTCGACGGCGTAATGATACAGACATTTGAAATGTGAAGCCGGATAAAGCAAATCTCCGAGGGATCATTCCCTCGGAGACATAATAAATAATATACTTCCCTAAGAATATGCTTATGGTCTGGGGAAGAACCTTTCTTCAGAAAGGTTTGCCCCAGTAGTAAGTATAAACTTCTGTATGAGTACCGACTTTAAGTCCTGAGCATTTTTTAGTTGAAAATTTCCTGAGAATGTATTATAATAGAAGTAATACTGCATACAGGAGTTTATTATGGCATTTGACAAAACAATATATAAGAAGCTCTCGGGCGTTGTTGCTCCGATAGCATTTCAGTTTCTCATGGCGTCACTCGTCAGTGCGAGCGACGCATTCATGCTCGGATTTCTCGATCAGGACTCGCTTTCAGCCTCGTCGCTCGCGGGACAGGTCGCATTCGTGTTCAGTCTCTTCTACGGAGCCTTCTCGTTCGGACTTACCATTCTCGCCGCTCAATACTGGGGAAAAGGCGACCACAAGGCAGCGGAGGAAGTCCTCGCGATAGCGATGCGATACATACTCATCGTCGGAACCGTTTTCACGCTTGCCGCATTCCTCTGTCCGCGGCTGCTTATGAGGATATTCACCTCCGACCCGATACTAATAAACGAGGGAGCCAAATACCTGCGAATGGTCGCATTCTCATATCTGCTGACCGGCTTCACTCAAGTATACTTCGGCATGATGAAGGTCTGCGACAGGGCAAAGCTCAGCTCAGCTATAGCCTCGCTCTCGGTGGTGCTGAACATCTTCCTCAACTGGCTGCTCATCTTCGGCATAGGCTTTTTCCCGAAAATGGGCATTACCGGAGCCGCACTCGCAACTCTGCTCTCAAAAGTATTCGAGACAGCAATGGTGCTCATCGCAGTTGCAAAGAAGCGCTGTCCCGGACTGAATATCAGAGCAATGCTCATCTCAGCGAGTCCCGAGCTCCACTTTGACTACTGGAAATACACCGTTCCCCTGCTGATAAATCAGCTCGCATGGGGCGGCGGAGTTACCATGTACTCGGTAATAATGGGACATCTCGGCTCGGACGCGGTTGCCGCGAACTCGATAGCGAGCATAATCAGATGTATCATCGCAAGCTTCTGCTGGGGCGTATCCTCCGGAGTTGGCATCATCATCGGCGGAATGCTCGGCAGGAACGAATTCGAGCAGGCGAAAAAAGCCGGCGGAAGCTTTGTCCGCTTCGCTATCGTCATCGGTATCGCCTCCGGACTTGTCATACTCGCGCTGATACCGCTCGTTCTGAACGTTATCCACCTCCAGCCGCAGGCTCAGTTCTACCTCAAATACATGATGTGTCTTGCCGCGTATTACATCATCGGCAACTCGCTCAATGCAACGATAATCACTGGTATCTTCCCTGCCGGCGGAGATACCAAATTCGGAATGATATGCGATATCATCACGCTGTGGGGAGTTGTAGTTCCCCTCGGACTTATCGGAGCATTCGTGCTGAAGCTGCCTGTCCTCGCGGTAGCATTTATCCTCACACTTGACGAATTTGTAAAGATACCGGCAGTTTACCTGCACTATATGAAATTCAAGTGGGTCAGAAACATCACAAAGGAAAATGTAGCATAAAAGCAAAGCGGAAAGGATTTAAGCCTTTCCGCTTATTTTTACTCTTCGAGGAGTCCTTCCTCGACTGCCAGCTCGTGGAGGTCTATGACGATATCATCATCAAGGCAGTCGATAGTCAGCTTAGCGCCGCGTTCCAGCTGAGAGGCTTGAAACTCTTGTCGGAAGGTATCCCCTTCCAGGCATTTATTCATATCCTGACGGAAAGGCAGACACGGTCTCAGTCCGAGGTGACACTCGGCAGGAAGGAGATTATTTAGCGTCGGGTACTGCTCGTACTCGTACTTCACCGCCTTGAAAGGAGTATCGCATCTGATGCTTACACAGAGAATACCCGCAGGAACGAGCTTTCCATTCGCCGGAACATAGTATTCAGTGCCGTTTATCTCAGCGCCGACGAGCATCTTCCCGTCGACCCATACGCAGTCATTCTGCTTATCTATCTCGACCTTTGCGCCCCTCGGAACACTGGCTGTACGCGTTTTTCCGTGGTCATCAGGTAGGTTGCTTATATAAACGTACATCACCTCATCATTCAGGCGCGAATAATGTGAAACGGTTATCTTGTCAGACTTAGCAAGCATGGGGTGAGCGCAAAGGAGCTGATACGCTCCTGTGAAGACTCCGGCAGTGATTATCATTACTATCAGTGCGAGCCGCAGTCTCAGGGATTTTCTGACCTTTTTCATTGGCTGAATATCCGGCTTGGGTATCTCTGTAACAGCCGACTTCATATTCTCGTAAACGCTTTTGCAGTCGCCGCATTCCGCGATGTGCTTCTCGACCTCTTCCCTCGTCTCATCGGAAGCGAGCCCGTCGCAGTAAATCGGCAGCAGATCCTTTATTATCGCACATTTCATAGCATTACTCCTTTCGCAGCTTTTGTTTCGCGCGGTAGAAAGTCACACGCGCCCAGTTTTCAGTTTTTCCGAAAAGCTCGCCTATCTCAGCGAATGTCATAGCTCCGGTCGCACGCAGGAGAACTATCTCCTTCTCGGTCTCGGGGAGCGAATGGACCTGCCGCAGTACGAACATCTTCGAGTCCTTCTGCACGGCGTTTTCCTCCGGAGACGGCGCAAAAACATCGGCTTCGACAGGAAATTCCTCCTCATCAGCAGAGGGGTGCAGACCTCGGCGGCGCATTTCCTTCCGCCACAGATTCTTCGCTATCGAGCATAGCCACGTACAGACCGAGCAGTCGCCTTTATATCTCCCGAGAGAAGCTATCGCCCGGACGAAGGTCTCCTGCATCAGCTCCTGAGAAATGTCAGGGTCGCCGCAGAGCGTGAGCATGTAGGAATAGACCTTTCTGCCGTACTTTTCGTAGTATTGTTCGATGTCCTTTTTCATATGCCGCCCCCTTTCTGATAAGTTAGTACCCTTTGAAGCTCCGGCGTTACAAAAAAATGCAGGGGTCGATTTCAGCATTGACACGCCATCAACCTCAACATAACCTAAATGGACACCATTTAATACGGATATCCATACAAAAGTTTTTGCCCCGAAGCATTTCAACTGCTTCGGGGCATTGCATTTTAAACGGCTGCTAAAAAACCAGAATTGAATTACTTCTTCGCAATAAAATTCATATATCCGTTAATAGTATGAATTGCAAAAAACATCGCTGCTGTCATAACCAACGGGTAATTGTACTTCCACAATCCGAAAAATAAATAGTAAAGCGGAACGACAGCAAATTGACTTATTACTATCACCCAACTGATTTGGTGTCCGGTATAATATAGCGTCCATCCGATAAAATTAAATAATATCATGACAAGGGTTGATACAAAAAACACTTTATCTCTTGATGTTTCTATTGAGAAAAAGCTTACATCATCTCTAACGATCAGCATCAATAAAACCATTGAAAGCGTACCCAACACTCCCTGTATGATCTGGAGCAATTTTGATTCATTTTGCATATTCATTATTGGATTTGATTCAGGTTTAACTAATGGCATTATCATATACGGTATTTCTTGTATCACGAATGCAATAATTCCAATAAAAGATATTCCCAAATAATAATTCTTATAGAGATGAGCTATTTTTATCATTTTATAATTATCCTCTTTGAATTATAATTCATAATTCCGATTTGTGGTAGAAACAATTATAGCACAATGCCGCTGCATTGTCAATAAAAACGCAATAGTACCTCTGACTGTTTATCAGAAATACTATTGCATAAAACTTATATATCAGCGTCGCACACAGGCTGCTCCGCTTATGGACCGATCAGTCAAGCACCGGCAGATAAGCTGCTGCATTGAGAGCCTTTGCCTTTTCAGCTGCCTGAGCGAAAGTGAGCTTGTCCTCAGTGATGAAGCAAGTGCCGTTGTCGTCCGTGAACGCACCCTCGGGAACGTTATCGCTTCCGGCGGGAACACGGAAATACCAGCGAGCTGAAAGCTCCTCAACAGGAGCAACAAAGCTGTTGTCGCTTGAAGACTCCCACGACTGCGAGAAGACAGTCACCTTATGCTTTGCAGCCTCGATAACATCTCCGAGGACCGCACTTGCAGTCGGGAGCTTGCCTGCACCGCGACCGTAGAACATAGCCTGATCTATGCCGTCGCCGTAAACGAGAACAGCATTGAAAACGTCGTTAACGCCAGCCATAACGTTCTCGTGAGGAACGAGCATGGGCATTACAGCAGGAAGAATGCGTCCGTCATCGAGACGTCTTACAGAAGCAACGAGCTTGATAGCATGACCGAGAACGTCAGCAGAAGCAACGTCTGAGAGGTCTATCTCGGAAATACCCTTTGTATAAACGTCCTTGGGGTAAACGTGCTTGCCGAAAACGAGAGAGGAGATTATGCATATCTTGCGGCAGGCGTCGTGACCCTCAACATCGGCAGTGGGGTCTTTTTCAGCGTAGCCGAGCTCCTGCGCGAGCTTGAGAGCGTCCGCGAAGGACATATTGTCGTTGTACATCTTTGTGAGAATGAAGTTAGTCGTGCCGTTGAGGATACCTGCGACCTTGTCGATATCATTTGCAGCAAGGCAGCGGTGAAGCGGACGGATTATCGGGATAGCGCCGCCGACGCTCGCCTCGAAGAAGAAGTTGCAGTTGTGCTCCTTGGCTGTTTTCAGGAGGATATCGCCTTTCTCGGCAACGAGCTCCTTATTCGATGTGGAAACGCTCTTGCCCTTTTCGAGGCATGACTTTACAAATGTGAAAGCAGGCTCAACGCCTCCCATGCACTCGGCAACGCCTGTTACCTCGTCATCGTTGAGGATATCGTTGAAATCCTTGGTGAATTTATCCTTATACGGCGAATCCGGGAAATCTCTGAGGTCGAGGATATACTTGATATCCATTTCAGTTCCGGCACGCTTTTCGATGCTCTTTTTATTCTTGTAGAAAAGCTCAACTACACCCGAGCCTACTACACCATGACCTAATACTGCAAATTTAACTGACATATAAAAACCTCCGGAAATTATTCGGCAGAGAGGACTTTCGCCTCGAGAACGCCGTCAAGTTCAGTTATAGAATTAAGGGAAACTATCTCATTCGGGGAACCGTCGGTAAGTCTCAGCGAGATATTTACCGCAGCGGCTCCGTCAACGGGAATGCTCTGATTAACAGTGAGGATATTCGCATTCAGCCCGTGGAGGAATACGAGAGCGCTCGAAAGAACTCCCGGACTGTCGCTCAGCAGGAGATAAAGATTCACTATCCTGCGGTTGAAGAGCTCCTCATACGAAAAAACGCTGTCCTTGTACTTGTAGTATGCACTGCGCGAGATGCCGATGCGCTTGCAGGCAGAGGCGAAGCTCTTCTCGCCTTTCTGAGCCATTAGCTTCTTGACATCGAGGACTTTTGTAAAGACGTCAGGCAGAATCTGCGCGTCAACAACGATAAGCTGTGATTTCTTTTCCATATCAGAACATCCTTGAATCCTAAATCTGAAATCGTCCGTCACAGACGAACAACTGTACATTGTATATCTACTATACCATGTTTTTGAAGCTTTGTCAAGTGTTAAATGTTATTTTTTAGTCAAAGTTGAGCAATTCTGTAGCAAGCGGCGTCTGCAATGTAACATAAAAAGCTGAAAGCTGACGGCTGATGGCTCATTTCTGAGCTATTTCAGACGCAAATTTGCTTCCCGCACTTGCAATTGCCTTTAAAACGTGCTATAATATAATATGTGTGCCAAAAGGGAGAGCTCCCCGCGGCGAAAATTTTTGGAAAGAAGTGTTCCGCATGACAAAAATCACAATTTTTTCAGGATTCCTCGGAGCCGGTAAGACCACTCTTATCAAGAAGCTCATAAACGAGGGCTATAAAGGCGAAAAGCTCGTGCTTATCGAGAACGAATTCGGTCAGATAGGCATTGACGGCGGCTTCCTCAAGGACGCCGGCATCGAAATAACAGAAATGAACTCCGGCTGCATCTGCTGCTCGCTCGTTGGAGACTTCGGCAAAGCGCTTGAAAAGGTGCTTGCTGAATACAAGCCCGACCGCATACTCATCGAGCCCTCCGGCGTCGGCAAGCTCAGCGACGTTATAAACGCTGTACGCAACATCAACGCTCACGATGTCGAGCTCGACGGCTTCACAACAGTCGTTGACGCTAAGAAGTGCAAGATGTATCAGAAAAACTTCGGCGAATTCTTCAACAATCAGATAACATATGCAAGCTGCCTTATCCTCAGCCATACAGCAGGTCTCTCGCAGGATAAGCTCAACGAAGTCGTTGAGCAGCTCAAGGCTCTCAATGCGGCAGCTCCTATCGTAACAACAGAGTGGGACGAGCTCACAGGAAAGCAGCTCGTTGAGGCTATGACTCAGAAAAACACACTCGACGACGAGCTCAAGGCTCTTCTCGAGGAGGCTGGTCACGAGCATCATCACCACCACGACCATGATGAGCATGAACATCATCACGACCATGATGAGCACTGCCACCATGACCATGACGAGCATGAACATCATCACGACCACGATGAGCACTGCCACCACGACCATGACGAGCATGAACATCATCACGACCACGGTCCGGACTGCACCTGCGGCTGTCACGACCACGACCACGATCATCATCATCACCACGCCGACGAAGTATTCACAAGCTGGGGCAAGGAAACTCCCCGCACATATACTCCCGAGGCTATAGAAGCAGCTCTCAACGCGCTTGCTGACGAGGAAAAGTTCGGTATCGTGCTCCGTGCCAAGGGAATCGTTGCCGGCGAGGACGGTCAGTGGATACACTTCGATTACGTTCCCGGAGTACCCGATGTAAGACACGGAAGCGCTGAAACTACCGGCAGACTTTGCGTTATCGGCTCCAAGCTCAACGAGGAAGCTGTTGCAAAGCTCTTCTGCGTAGAATAAGGAGGACAAAATGCCTAATCAGGAACCGATACCGGTATACCTCTTTCTGGGATTTCTCGAATCCGGAAAGACTAAATTCATACAGGAAACATTAGAGGATAAACGCTTCAACACCGGGGAAAAGACTCTCCTTCTCATCTTCGAGGAGGGCATCGAGGAGTACGATACCTCACGCTTCGTCAAAAACAATTCCGTAGAGATACGCAATATCGAGAGCAAAGAGGAAATGACTATCGCAAACCTCGCGCGTCTCGCTATGGAAACAAAAGCGGAGCGCGTTGTTGTTGAATACAACGGTATGTGGAATGCTTCCGACTTTTTCCAGAATATGCCTCAGAACTGGGCAGTTGCGCAGGTAATGTTCTTTGTCGACTCCACTACCTTCCTCAATTACAATGCAAATATGAGAAGTCTCGTTGTGGATAAGCTCAACCTCTGCGAGCTTGTAGTTTTCAACCGTTTCGACAAGAGCTACGACGTTCAGGAATTTCACAAGATAGTCCGCGGAGTAAGCCGCCGCACTGAGATATGCTACGAATACAACGACGGACAGGTCGCATATGACGACATCGAGGACCCGCTCCCGTTCGATGTTGAAGCAGAGAATATCGTCATCAAGGACGAAGACTTCGCTCTCTGGTACCGTGACATCATGGACGACCCCGGCAAATACGACGGCAAGACCGTTACATTCAAGGGTCTCGCTGCCAAGAACAAGAAATTCCCGACCGGCTGTTTTGCGCTCGGCAGACATATAATGACCTGCTGCGTTGAGGATATCCAGTACTGCTGGGCAGTCGCCGAGTGGGACACTCCTTTCGAGCCGCGTCAGCCCAAGCACTGGGTAAACGTAACCGCTAAGATAAGCGTCCAGAAGCACAAGCTCTACCGCGGAGCCGGACCTGTACTCAAGGTCTTTGCTCTCGCAGACGCTGCTCCGCCCGAAAAGGAAGTCGCAACGTTCTATTGATAATACAGGGGCTGATATTATCTGCCCTGCGTAATTTCCGATATTATCCCAAGGAGGAATCATAAAATGAGCAAAATAAACATCGGCTTCATCGGCGCCGGCAATATGGGAACTGCTATCATGAAGGGTATCGCTGGAAGCCCCGCTGCCGCTGACATCAGCCTTTTCGCATTCGACCCCGACACAGCAAAAGTCGCTTCACTCGCCGAATTCGGAGTAACAGCCTGCACGAGCGAGGCTGAACTCACTGAAAAATGCGGCTACATTTTCCTCGCAGTCAAGCCGCAGGTAATAGAAACAGTAATTGAGGCTGCTGCTCCGGCAGTAACTCCCGACAAGGTAATTATTTCTATAGCAGCCGGCATCTCGGACGAATTCATCGCTTCCAAGACAATTCCCGATGCAAAGGTAATACTCGTAATGCCTAACACTCCCCTCCTCCTCGGCGAAGGAGCTTCGGCGCTCTCACGCAACGAGAAGGTAACAGATGAGGAATTCGACCTTATCCTCAGCGTATTCCGCTCATGCGGAAAGGCAGCAGTCGTTCCCAAGGACAAGATGAAGGAGATAATCGCTATAAACGGCAGCTCTCCTGCATTCATCTACCTCTTTGCAAAGGCATTCATCGACTATGCCGCAGCTGAAGGCATCGACACAGCCGCTGCTACCGAGCTTTTCAGCCAGAGCCTTATCGGCTCGGCAAAGATGATAACCGATTCCGGCTATTCTATCGCTGAGCTCATAAAAATGGTATCCTCTCCCGGAGGAACAACTCTTGCCGGACTTGACCGTCTCTACGAGGGCAAGCTCGAGGATACAGTCAAGAACTGCTGTGAAAGCTGCACAAAGCGTGCATATGAGCTTTCAAAATAAGTTCTAATACTTGTCCGTTTTGCATATCCTTATCGTAAAAGAAAGGAGTGTGCAAAATGAAACATTTGCAGTATATACCCGCACAAACAGGAAAAAACGCCGGATTTGCCCTCATGACCGGAGCTATCACCTCCGGAGTCGTTATAGGCTCACTGCCGGCAATACGGCTCGCCGGAGAGCATACGCCGTGGCTTCACCAGTATTTTTCGCCGCTTCTGTGCGGAGATACGGTATTCGCGGTGTTCGGGAAAACACTGCTGTCGGAGCTCTTATTTCTCGCGGCAGTATTCCTGCTCGGAGCATTCGCTTTCGGACAAGCCGCCGGAGCAGCAATGCTCGTCTACAGAGGCGTAGGCATAGGCGTTTCCGTCTCGCAGATGTACTCTGCCGGAGGACTCAGGTCTGTTCCCGCAGTCGCTGCGCTCGCGCTTCCCTATTCGCTCGCGGTATCGCTCATAGCCATACTTGCAGTGAGAGAGGCTATGCGCTCATCAAATCGTATACTGCTGTTTTTCGCCTCAGGCAAGTCCATAGGCGGCGAACGCCGCGGACTCAGAATGTACTGCATACGCTTTGCCGTACTTATTATCATATCACTTTTCATTTCTGCCGCAGACTCGCTTCTGAACTACATTTTCGCGGGACTGCTCTAAAAAACGGAGGAATCGTTCAAAATGGGTCTGTTCAACTATGATTACGAAAGCGCCGGTCCCGGCATAGCCAAAAATGCTCCGCAAAAAAAAGGCTTAGCGCTGTTTTTCGACATTTTCTACCGTAAGAAGTGGAAAATCGCAGGACTGAATATCCTTTTTTTCATCTTCTTCATACCGGTCATTCTCATGCTGCCGGCTGTATACTACATCAAGCAGCCATATGTCTGCATCGGAGTTCTTGCGGTACTTTTCCTTATCTTCACGGTCAATATAGGACCCGCTCTCGCCGGAATGACCAAGGTCATGCGACTTTTCATAATTGAGCGTCATACATTCGTCATGCGTGACTTTTTCAAGGGATATAAGCAGAATTTCAAAAAAGCTTCGATAATCGGAGTTCTCGACGTTCTTGTCGCTGCATCTGCATATGCCGGCTACAACGTCTACCCCGACCTCGCACAGCTTTACAACAGCAAGATATTCTATGTGCCGCTCATTCTGACATTCAGCATAGCGTTAGTCGCCGTGATGATGAACTACTACATCTTCCTGATGATGACCGCGACAGACCTCTCGCTCAAGAACCTGATAAAGAACTCGTTCGCGCTCGCATTCGTCTCGCTGAAGCAGAACATCATCACAACGGTCATGATAGTGATACTCGGCTCGATAATGGTTATTCTGCTGTTATACGCGGTGCCGCTGTTCATGCTGGTAATGCCGTTCTTTCCGGCAGCGCTGATGTGGTTCATCGCCTGCTTCAACAGCTATCCGGTGATACAGAAATACGTCATTGACCCGTTCTACGCTGAAAAGGGAGAGATAAACCCCGAAAAGGCTGACGTATTTGACGAAATAGACGAAGAGACCGTTTTTGAGGACATGGGCGGAAAAGAAAAGCCCATAGAAAAGCGTGCCAAAGGAAAAGGCAAGCACATATCATAAAAAGCTGACCCCTTATCGAGCGATAAGGGGTCTTGTTCATACAGACACATATTCGGGGTCGGAATTGAACTTCGTGAGATGAGCGTCTATCGCGGACTTGTCAAGGTCGTCGCCGATGACTATCAGCACGGACTGTCCCTCGCTGACCGGCTCTGTTTCGACCTTTTCCGGCATGGCATTTATCTTCAGCCAGCCCTGTTTTTCAGTGAAGAGAGAGCCTTTTATACGGAAGATACGTCCGCACCTCTCATCACGCATTATCCCTTCGATCACTGAAACTATCACCTCGTCCGGCAGGGAGATATGCATAAAATACCTCACAGAGCTGAGTATCTCCTCGGCTCTGTATTTTTTTACATAGCTGGAGCTTCTGTATCCGGCAGCGGTAATCACGCGGAAATCCACGTCTGCGAGCTCGCTCCAGTCCTTAGCGATGACGTCACGCTCAGTAAAGCGACGGTCGCATTTTATCTCCGCAAGCGAGGAATTGAGATGCTCAATTAGCTTTTCTGTATCAACTCCGGAATTGAACTTGCTGACAACGAGCTTTCCGCAGCATGAAGCCTCCGACGCAAAGAGATACTCCATCTGCTCGGTGAGACGTCCGCCGCATTCGGGGTCGATGATGCCGATAATGCTTCCGACCTCAAACCAGTTGTCAAGCGGCGATTCGTGCAGTATATCGAAGAATTCGTCCATATCAAAAATGCCGGAGGGCTCGATTATCACACGGTCGAAATGCTGCATACCGAGCGAAATGAGCTGAGTTTTGAATCTTCTTTTGTGACAGCAAGGGTCAGCCGTACCGGAAATCATTTCAAGCTGACAGCGGTCGCATTTGAGCTCCGACAGCATGAGCATATCTACATTTACAGCCCCGAGGTCGTTCACAAGTATCGCGATACGAAGTCCGCTGTCAATGAGATACCGCGCGTACCGCAGGAGAAAAGTTGTCTTTCCCGAACCGAGTATACCGGTCAGAAGGTCTGTCTTAGTCATTTTTTACCTCCGCTTTTTTCAGACTTACAAGGAAAACCGAGCCCTCGCCCGGCTTGCTCGTAACATATATCTTGCCGCCGCACCGGGTGACTATCTCCTTGCATAGAGCAAGTCCGAGACCGTTGCCCTGCGACTGACGTGAGCTGTCCGCCTGATAGAATTTATCGAAGATATGACGCTGCTGCTCCTCGCTCATACCGATGCCCTCGTCGCTGATATAGACCTTGTAATGATGCGGCGACTCCTCAAGCTTGACCGTGATACAGCCTCCTTCATCGGAAAACTTTATTGCGTTGCCGATGAGGTTAGTCCACACCTGAAAGAGCAGCGACTGCTGTCCGCGGATAATGAGCTCGGGCATGTCGAGGTCAAACGTGACGCCGCGGCTGTTCCATTTCGGCTCGAGCAGGACTATCGCCTCGCGTAGCTGTTCATCAAGCCGGAAGTCATCAGGCTCGTCGAGTGCTACCTGATTCTCGAGCTTTGAGAGCCGCAGTATATTCTCGGTGAGGTCGTTGAGCTTCTCTATGCTGAAAAACGCCTTTGTAATGTACTCGGAACGTTCCTCCTCAGAAATCGAGTTATCCTGCAGCAGCGTGAGATAGCCGTTCAGCGACGACAGCGGGGTTTTGAACTCGTGAGAGACATTTGCAATAAAGTCGTTGCGTATCATCTCGATAGAGTTCAGCTCCTGCGCCATATCGTTGAAATTCTCAACAGTCTCGGCGAGCTCCTTCACTCTGCCCTTGTATTCGAGCCGGACGCTGTAATCTCCGGCGGCAATTTTTTTCGTAGCCTTGCTTATGTCAGAGAGCGGACGGAAGATATTCCACACGGCAAAATACGAAAGCGCAGATGCGAGCACCACACTTATTATATATATGCTCAGACCGCCATACGCCGGAAAAGCTCCCGAGCTGAAATTCACGCCGAGCTTTTCAAGCAGGAACATCAGCATGACGAGTATGAACAAAAGCACGAATATAGTCGCAAAAAATGCTATCGTAAGTCTACGGGTGAGGCGCTTGTAATGCCGCATCTCTATCGGCTTCTTGCTATTTATCATTTTTCACCGCCCTGTATCCGAGTCCGCGTATAGTAACTATCTTGAAATCGGGATTGCTTCGGAAGCGTTCACGCAGTCTGCTGATATGCACATCAAGCGTATGGGAGTCCACAACCTCTTCTATCCCCCATATATCATCAAGTATCTGCTGACGGGTAAATATCTGACCCGGATACGACAGAAGCTTATACAGGAGCATAAATTCCTTCTGCGGGAGTATCTGACTTCCGGAAGCATCGGTAACTGTCCATGTATTGTATTCAAGGACTGTCGAGCCGAATGTAAGCCTTTTCTCGCTCGCGCTCTTCGCGCGTCTCAGCAGAGCCGTAACGCGCATTATCATCTCATTCAGGTCTACAGGCTTGACCATATAGTCGTCAGCGCCCGAGCCGAATCCGGTACGCTTATCCGAGATATCGCCCTTTGCAGTGATTATTATCACGGGGATATCATTGCCGGCTTCACGGAGCTCCTTTATCAGCTCAAAGCCGTTCATTCCAGCCATCATCACATCTGAGATGATAAGGTCGATGTATTCAGTTTCGAGCAGTTCAAGCGCCTTGTCTGCGTTTTCAGCGCCTATGGCATTGAAGCTGTTTTTCACGAGAGTGCGGCAGAAGAGCTCGCGCAGGTCTCTGTCGTCCTCGACAACAAGTATCCGGAACATTGTATCCCTCCTAAAAAATCATACACTAATTAATGTCTGCTCAACAACTCAAAAATGCCTTTATAGAGCTTTTTAAAGGCATTTCTGAGTTGTCAAAGTGCAAGAAAAATAATAGCTTTTATGATTTTTCTTGCACTTTGTTTTGCCCTTTAGGGCAAAATGAGCTT
>JAEEGL013435457.1_pt1 | contig 14715 bp, 13 predicted proteins | sample 9134231 | NCBI WGS metagenome assembly JAEEGL01 (sample SAMN16246548, study PRJNA631951) | gut metagenome | biome: gut microbiome; feature: rumen; material: fiber-attached | host: Bos | place: Iran: Karaj | collected 2018-10 | reverse complement strand
TCCCAAGGACCTTATCCAGCTGAGCCTGAACCTTTTTATACATGGGAATGCTGCCGAGGACGATGGCAAACACGATGACAAAAAGGACAGGGATTACAACTACGAAGATCAGAGCACTCTTACCATCAATGGCAAATGCAGCGATAGCCGCTCCGAATACGATAAATGGAGAACGGAGAAAGAGCCGAAGCACCATGTTGATACCGTTCTGGACCGCATTTACATCGCTGGTCATCCTGGTGATCATAGTATTCACGCCCAGTTTGTCCATGGTGGCAAAAGAAAAGCCCTGGATGTGGGAAAAGAGGTCACTGCGCAGCGCCGTCGCCGATCCGATGGCTGCCTTTGCCGCAAAATACTGCGCCGTTACGGAAAAGCCCAGCCCCACCGCGGCAAGGAGAAATAAGACGCCCCCCATCTTCAGCACATAGGAGATATCCCCGTTCGCGATTCCCACATCGATGATCTGAACGATCACCAACGGAACGATGAGTTCGAAGGATGCCTCCAGCAGTTTAAATAAGGGCGCCAGGATTGCCTCTACCCGGTATGTTTTTATATATTTGAGTACAGATTTCATTTACACTCCCGTGTTGCCGGCGAAATACCGGCAACGGATCTAGATCACATTCATGGCATCCGCCAAAGTCTTTACCGGAATGAGCTTCACTCCCTCGATCTTCCCCAGCCCCTTCATGCAGGCTGCCGGAAGGATCACCGTGGTAAAGCCCAGTTTTGCAGCTTCCCGGATCCGGCCCTCTGCCTGGGAAACCGCACGGACTTCCCCGGAAAGCCCCACTTCACCAAAGCATGTCAGTTTATCATCGATGGGTTTATTCCGGAAACTGGAAATCAGAGCAAGCACGATCCCAAGATCCATGGCAGGTTCCTGGATCTTCATTCCTCCTGCAAGGTTCACATAGGCATCACAGTCTCCGATCTGGAGATCCAGCCGCTTTTCCAGCACTGCCATCAACAGGCTCACCCGGTTAAAATCCGTGCCGGTGGCCTGCCTTTTGGGAAAGCCGAAGTTGGTCCTTGTCACCAGGGCCTGGATTTCCGTCAGGATGGGTCTTGAGCCCTCCATGGAACAGGCAACCACGCAGCCGCTGGCATGCTCCGGTCTGCCCTCCAGCATGAATTCCGAGGGATTTGCTACTTCCGTCAGGCCGTCTCCCCGCATCTCAAAAACACCGATCTCATTGGTGGATCCAAAACGGTTTTTTACGCTCCGAAGGATCCTGTAGGATGCAAAGCGGTCGCCCTCAAAATAAAGCACCGTATCCACCATGTGCTCAAGTACTCTTGGACCGGCTACAGTACCCTCTTTCGTCACATGACCCACGATAAATACCGCGGTATTTAAACCCTTTGCCACCTGTAACAGTCTTGCGGTAGTCTCCCGGACCTGGGATACGGAACCGGGGGCAGACGAGATCTCGGCATTGAACATGGTCTGGATGGAATCGATGACCACCACCTCAGGTTTTACGGTCTCGATGGCCGACTCCACTTCCGACAGCTCGGTCTCACACAAAAGGAGCAGATTTTCGGAAAATGTTCCCAGTCTGACTGCTCTCATACGGATCTGCTGCAGAGAGACCTCGCCGGAAACGTATAACACCTTCTTTCCGGAGGACGAGAGGTTCCGGCACACCTGCAAAAGCAGTGTGGACTTTCCGATCCCGGGATCCCCACCCACAAGGACCAGGGATCCGGACACCAGGCCCCCTCCGAGAACACGGTTTAATTCCGCCATTCCCGTATCCGAGCGGATCTCATCTCCCGCCTTTACCTCCGAGACCGGAGTGGGGACAGACTTTTTATCTTTATGCAAGACGGCCTGGGATGATCCTCCCAAGCCGCCGGTCTTATTACTTTTTACGGTCTCTTCTACAGCCGTGTTCCAGGCCTTGCAGGCCGGGCACTGGCCAAACCATTTGGCGGATTCATAGCCACATTCCTGGCAGAAAAATACCGTTGTTTGTTGTTTACTTTTTGCCATTCTTCTTTCCTGTTGTCTTCTTGGCCGCAGCTTTTGCTGCCGGCTTTCCGGTCGCCGCCGTCTTCGCCGCGGGCTTGGTTGCTTTCTTTGCCGCAGGCTTAGCTGCTTTCTTTGCCGTGGGTTTTGCAGCTGCTTTCTTCACCGCAGGCTTTACAACTTTCTTCGTCGCAGGTTTTTCTTCTGCTTTACCGGGCTTTACGTCAAATTCAACCTTATCCTTCCCCCAGGATGCCTTCACCGTATCTCCGTTTTTGATCTTCCCGGCAAGGATCTCCTGTGCCATAGCATCTTCCACCACGGACTGGATGGCTCTCTTTAAAGGACGGGCTCCCATCTTCGTATCCGAATGTTTCTCCACCAGATGCTTTTTCAGGGAAGGAGCAATGGTCAGGTCGATGTCCATCTGATTTTTAGCACGCTTCACAAGGCTTCCGGATAAAAGGGTAACGATCTGCTGCATATCCTTATTCGTCAGCGCATGGAACACGATGATCTCATCGATACGGTTGATGAACTCAGGCTTGAAGTTCTTTTTCACTTCATCCATAACGCCCTTTTTCATCACTTCATAATCCTGCTGCTCCGTGGTTGCCGTGGCAAAGCCCAGGTTCTTGGGCTCCACGATCTTCTTGGCACCCAGGTTGGATGTCATGATGAGGATGGTGTTCTTAAAGCTCACCTTACGGCCCTTGGAGTCGGTCATATGACCTTCGTCAAATACCTGCAGGAGCATGTTGAACACATCGGGATGAGCCTTTTCCACTTCATCAAACAGGATCACGGAATAGGGATTTCTTCTCACCTTTTCGCTGAGCTGACCGCCTTCGTCATATCCCACGTATCCCGGAGGGGATCCGATGAGTTTGGAGACGGAGTGGCCTTCCATATACTCGGACATATCCACCCGGATCAATGCGTTCTCGGATCCGAACATGGCTTCCGCAAGAGCCTTGGAAAGCTCCGTTTTACCAACACCCGTAGGTCCCAGAAACAGGAAGCTGGCAATAGGTTTGCCGGGATCCTGAAGGCCCACACGGCCTCTTCTCATGGCCTGGGAAACGGCCTTTACCGCTTCTTCCTGGCCAACGACACGTTTGTGGAGGATGGACTCCAGTTTTAACAGTCTCTGGCTCTCTTTTTCCGCCAGTTTCTTCACGGGGATCTTGGTCCATTGGGAAACGGCTTCCGCAATATTTTCTTCCGTCACCACCAGCTTCCGGCTGTTTTCTCCCCGGAGACTTGCGCTCTTTAACCGGTTATACTTTCGGATCAGTTCTTTCTGTTCCTGGCGAAGCCATTTCGCCTTATTAAAGTCTTCCATCCGGATGGCTTTCTCAAACTGACCCTCAATGGCTTTGATCTGCATCTGGATATCTTTGAACTGATCTCCCTGATGACTCTGTCCAAGCCGTACCGCTGCTGCGGCTTCATCGATGAGATCGATGGCCTTATCCGGCAGACGTCTGTCGTTGATATACCGGTCAGACAATGTTACAGCCGCTTCCAGCGCGGAATCCTGGATCGTCACCTTATGGTGTGCTTCGTATCTTGATACGATCCCTCTGAGGATGTCCAGGGTTTCCTCCGTGGTAGGTTCCTCCACGGTGATGGGCTGGAATCTTCTCTCCAGCGCAGCATCTTTTTCGATATATTTCCTGTATTCTTCGATGGTGGTAGCACCGATCAACTGCAGTTCGCCTCTTGCAAGAGAAGGCTTTAAGATGTTGGAAGCATCCATGGCACCTTCGGCACCGCCGGCACCGATAATGGTGTGAAGCTCATCCAGAAACAGGATCACATCATTTCTGCCCGTCACTTCGGCGATCAGACGTTTCATTCTCTCTTCAAACTCACCGCGGTACTTGGTCCCGGCAACAATACCTGACATATCCAGGGCAAGAAGTTTCTTGTTCTGAATGGTAAAGGGCACATTTCCTGCCACGATACGCTGTGCAAGGCCTTCCACCACGGCAGTTTTTCCAACGCCGGGTTCACCTACCAGACAGGGATTGTTCTTTGTCCTGCGGCAGAGGATCTGCATCATCCTGCGGATCTCCATATCCCTTCCGATCACGGGATCCAGTTTTCCCGCTTTTGCCAGCTCCGTCAGGTTACGGCTGTACTGTTCGAGGATGGACCCCTTTTTCTTCTGGGATGCGTTCTGGGCCTGGGGTGCCAGATCCGTCTTATACAGGTTCGGATCCTCTCCGATGGCTTTTAGGGTTTCCCCATACAGCTTGGGGATGGGTACATTTCTCGTGGACAGAAGGCGAAGCGCCACGTTATCCCCTTCCTTCAGAAGGGCAAGCAGGATATGCTCGGTCCCGATGAGTTCCGCATGGAACCGCTCTGCCATCCTTCCGGCTTCTTCCAGGCAGTCTGCGGCCTTGGGAGAATAGCCTTCTTTTTCCTGAAGCATCACGCTGCTGTCGGGAGCAATGTGCTCCTTGATCAGTTGCAGCATATCCTCTTCCCTGATCCCGTTCTGCTGCAGGATCACGGCAGCCACACTTCCGGTCTCCCGGAGCAGACCGATGAGCAGATGTTCGGTGCCGATATAGCCCTGCCCGAACTCTCTGGATACTTTTGCGGCTTTTCGTAATGCCGATTTTGCTTTTTCTGTGTATTGTTTCTGCATACTTTTGCTCTTTGCCTTATATTCACGTTCAGCCACCTGTCCGAAAACAGGTGGCTAAATGGTTTTTTCGATCAATTCAGATCGTCATCATCGATAAAGGAGAAATCCAGATCTTCATCTTCCGTCAGGAAGTTTTTGGACTTCCAGGGCATCTCGTTCTTTTTTGCCGCAGCGTCAGCGGGAGCAGGTCTTCTGGTCTGCGGAGCGGGACTGCCGTTTCTGCTTCCGGCTGCCGCGTGTGCTCCGTTCTCGGGTCTGGGTCTCTGCTGACCGGCAGGTGCTGTCCCTGCGCTTCTTGTGCCCTGGCCGGCGGGTCTTGTACCCTGCCCTGCAGGTCTTTGTCCCTGGCCGGCGCTTCTTGTGCCCTGGCCGGCTGGTCTTGTACCCTGCCCTGCGGGTCTTTGTCCCTGACCGGCAGGTCTTTGTCCCTGGCCGGCAGGTCTTGCTCCCTGCCCGGCAGGCCTTTGTCCGCCAGGTGCTGCAGGTCTGCCCTGATGTACAGGTGCACCCTGCGGATGAGCGGGACGGGCATTTCTGGAAGGAGCGATCTTTACATCGTCATCCTCGTCTTCCTCCTCATCCTCCTCATCTTCGTCCTCGTCATCCTCTTCATCGTAATCATCTTCATCATCGTACTCATAGAGTTCGGAACGATACTTCAGGAAGAAGATCACTGCTGCGGTAAGCGCCGCTGCGAATAAAACGGCAAGAATGATCAGGACAAGGCGAAGGTTGCCAACCTGTTTCTCATATTTCTTCTGATTGCTCTGATTGGTTGCCTGCGCCTGGATCAGTTCGTCCAGTTTCATACGGTAACCGTCGGTGTTGTTGTAAACATACCAGTCGGAAGCTCCGTCAGTGCCCTCGGTATACTTTAACTCGTAAGATTTCACCCCTTCCGGTAAAACGGGTGCGGGTGAAGGTTCGGGTACCTGTTCTTCCACTGCTTGCGTTGTTTCCTCGGTAACTGCAACTGCCTCGCCTGCCTCACCGTTTTCTGCGCTGTCTGCGGAAGTGGGTGCCGCTGCTTCTCCAAGTTGCATCAGATCTTCCCGGATAAAGCCGGTCACTTCGGATCCGTTATTGATAAAGGTTACCTGATACCAGGTCTTACCGTCGGAACCCTTTGCGGTACCTGTAGCGGTCACCACAGCACCCTTGTTCAGCTTTGCTACCGCAGCTGCGGAAGTGGATGCCTGTTTTCTCACGTTTACGGTATTGGAAGTCACCGTAGCACTCTGTGCCGCAATGGCGGTCACATCCGTTGTGGCGGGTGCGGCTGTTGCGGTGGTCACGGAAGCATCCGTTGTGGTTGTTACAGTAGTTGTTGTCGTGGAGGAAGAACCGGAGGAAGAACCTGAAGTCTTGCTCACCAGATCGGAACGGATATAGCCCTTGGTGTTGGCGTCAATGTTGACCTTGTACCAGGTGCTTCCGTCAGTTCCTGTTACTTCCTCAATGGCATCCAGCTTGTCACCGCTTTTCACGCTTGCGAGGACGTTGCTGGAGGTGTCAGCTGATGCTCTGATCTTCGCAGATCCTGCACTGACCTTCACTTCAAAGTTTGCAAGCACTCCCAGGGATAATTCTCCGAAGAGGATCACTGCAGAGAGGAGCCCGGCGAGTACACCGGTCAACTTTTTTGCTGCATGTTTTTTGTTCATGATATTCTCCTTTTGACTCGTTATTGCGCCTCATCAATGGCTTTTCCGATATCGTGACGCATATATTTATTCTGAAAATCTACCCATTCGGTAGCCTCATAAGCTTTTTTCCGAGCTTCTTTCAGGTTCTTTCCAAGTGCGGTGATCCCCAGGACCCTTCCGCCGTTTGTAACGATACGGCCCCGTTCATCGAATTTCGTTCCCGCATGGAAACAGAAAGCATCTTCTTTGCCCTCAAATGCATCCAGACCTGTAATGGGAAAACCCTTTTCGTAAGCGACGGGATAACCGTCGGAAGCAAGTACCACACAGACCGCTGCATCTTCCATAAACTGCAGATCGATCTGATCCAGCGTACCGTCGATGCAGGCATCGATCACATCCAGGATATCATTCTTCATCCTCGGAAGAACAACCTGGGCTTCCGGATCTCCAAATCTGGCATTGTATTCAAGAACTCTGGGCCCCTTCGGTGTCAGCATCAGTCCGAAGAAGATGACGCCTTTGAAGGGTCTGCCTTCGGCTGCCATGGCATCCACGGTAGCCTGATAAATGTACTTTTTGCAGAAGTCATCCACTTCCGCCGTATAGAAAGGACTGGGTGAGAAATTACCCATACCGCCGGTATTCAGACCCTGGTCTCCGTCCTTTGCCCGCTTGTGATCCTGGGCGGAGGACATGATCCGAATGGTCTTTCCATCCACAAAGGACAGCACCGACAATTCCCTTCCGGTCATGAATTCTTCGATGACCATGGTGTTTCCGGCATCTCCGAATTTCTTATCTTCCATGATGGTGCGTACGCCCTCTTCCGCATCCGCAAGGTTCTCGCAGATGAGAACACCCTTACCAAGAGCCAGGCCGTCTGCTTTCAGGACAATTGGGAAGGTTGCCTTATCGCTTCTCAGATAGGAAAGTGCTTTATCCGCATCGGTAAAGGTTTCATAAGCTGCGGTGGGAATATTGTACTTTTTCATCAGATCCTTGGAAAACGCCTTGGATCCCTCCAGGATCGCCGCATTCTTTCTCGGACCGAATGCCCGGATACCGGCTTTCTCCAGTTCATCCACGAGACCGCCCACCAGGGGATCATCCATCCCGACGATCACGAGGTCGATCGCTTTTTCCTTGGAAAAAGCAACCAGCTTATCAAATTCCATGGCCCCGATGGGAACACATTCCGCCAGGGCGGCAATTCCCGCATTTCCGGGTGCGCAATAGATTTTATCCGCTCTTTTGCTGCGGCTGACAGCAAGCGCAATTGCATGTTCTCTTCCGCCGCTTCCTACGATCAGAACTTTCATCTTCCGTCCTCCAAGGATATTGCTCCGGTGGCGATGGCATCGATCACACCGGGCAGGATTACCCATTCCGCTTGTTCCATAACCCGCTTCTGCAGGATCTCCGGAGTATCTCCGGGCTGCACCTCAACTGCTTTCTGCATCAGGATCGGCCCTGTGTCCACGCCGTCATCCACGATATGTACCGTGGCCCCCGTGACCTTTACGCCCCGTGCCAGTGCCGCTTCATGCACCTTCAGGCCGTAATAGCCTTTTCCGCAAAAGGAAGGGATCAGCGACGGATGGATGTTGATGATCCGGCGGGGATATTTCTTTACCAGCTCTGAAGGGATATTCACCAAAAAGCCGGCCAGTACGATCAGGTCCGGATTTACGCTGTCGATCTCCTCCATCAGCGCACGGTGAAATCCTTCTCTGTCAGCATAGTCCTTCGGGGAAACACAAACGCCCTTCACCCCGGCGTTCTTGGCACGCTCTAAAGCGTAGACTCCGGGATTATTGCTGATCACTTCCACCACCTTTGCATTCCGTACGGTACCTTTTTCGATCCCGTCAAGAATGGCCTGGAGATTGGTACCGCCACCGGATACACATACGAGAACATTTAGCATAAGGTTACTCCCTTTTCTCCTTCCACGATCTTACCGACCACATAAGGAGTATCTCCGGCTGCCTTTGCGGCTGCCATGGTCGCATCCACATCAGCAGGATCCACGGCAAGGATCATACCCAGACCCATATTGTAAGTGTTGTACATCATCTGATCGGAAATTCCTCCCTTTTCCTGAAGGAGTTTAAAGATCGGCGGCACGGGGAAACTCTTTAAATCCACCTGTGCGTTTACGCCGTCCTTGAGCATACGGGGGATATTCTCATAAAAACCGCCGCCGGTGATGTGGCTGCAGGCCTTTACCTTTACGCCTGCATCCTTGATGGACTTTAACGCTTTTACGTAGATCCTTGTGGGTGTCAGAAGCGTCTCACCAAGAGTGGCGCCCAGTTCGTCATAATAAGTCTCCAGGCTTTCTTTGGTCATGGGGAATACTTTCCGGATCAGAGAAAAACCATTGGAGTGAATGCCGGTGCTGGCAAGTCCGATGAGCACATCTCCGGCCTTTAAGTTTTCGCCGGTGATCATGTCCTTCTTATCGGCAACGCCAACGGTAAAGCCGGCAACATCATATTCATCTTCAGGCATCAGGCCGGGATGCTCTGCAGTCTCACCGCCCACCAGGGAACAGCCTGCCTGCTTACAGCCTTCCGCAACACCTTTTACGATCTCTGCGATCTTCTCGGGAATGTTCTTTCCGCATGCGATATAGTCCAGGAAAAACAAGGGCTCACCGCCGGCGCAGGCCACATCGTTCACGCACATGGCCACACAGTCGATCCCTACGGTATCATGCTTGTCCATCAGGAAAGCTGCCTTGATCTTGGTACCTACGCCATCGGTTCCGGATAAGAGGACGGGTTCCTCCATATCCTTGATGGCCTTTAAGGAAAATGCTCCGGAGAATCCGCCGATCCCACCGAGAACCTCGGGTCTTACGGTCTCACTGACATACTTTTTCATGAGTTCCACGGATCTGTATCCGGCTTCAATATCCACACCTGCTGACTTGTAATCCATAACCTGTCCTTTCCGCAACGCTTTGCGTTCCCAATCTTCCTGGTTTTTATTTTGTATATGCCTTATAACCGACTTCCTGAAGTTTCTGGTCCTTCGCTTCCACTTCAGCTGCCATGTCAGCACTGTATTTTTTCAATTTTTCCAAAAGAGATGCATCGGAGGTTGCAAGGATCTTTGCAGCAAGAATGCCTGCATTTGCACCGCCGCCGATGGCTACCGTTGCCACGGGGATCCCGGTAGGCATCTGCAGGATAGAGTACAGGGAATCCCGTCCTCCGAGAGATGTTGTGTGCATGGGAATACCGATGACCGGCAGCGGGAAGATTGCCGCACACATGCCCGGCAGATGCGCCGCCATGCCTGCTCCCGCAATGATCACCTTAAACCCTTTTTCTTCCGCGCTCTTTGCATAGGCAAAGAACTGATCCGGCTCTCTGTGTGCCGAAAGAATTGTCATTTCGTAGGAAATGCCGAACTTTTCCAGCATATCCGCTGCTTTTGCCATAACGGGCATATCCGAATCGCTGCCCATGATGATCCCAACCTGTGCCATTTTCCTCTCCTTTGTCGTTCCGGCGGGTATATATACTACAATCTGAGATTGCACCCGCGTGCAAACACTACCTATGGTAGTTTAGCCGATTTTGCCAATACTGGTCAAGTCTCCTTCAGCCTCTTGATAAAATGCCTGTAGTTCCTGTTTTGTGCGCAGAAGGCTTCCGATACTACATATTCAAGCTTTGGTGCGCCTCCCATCTCGTCTGCCGTTTTCATTGCTTCAGAAAACGCTTCCATCCTTCTGGTCGCCAGATTGGCATCAAACAAGGCCAGAAACTCGTGGGGCTCATTTCCTGCCAGGTCTCCCCATTCCAGAAATCCGGGGGTGTACGAAAGTTTCTTTCCGTATCCTGTGGGAAAGCTGACTCCCATCGAGGCCGCCTCTGTCAGGCATTTTGTCAACACCGGTTCCGAGTAATCGCTGTAAAACCAGTACAAGGCTTCATGAAGGTTCTCGGCTTTCAAAACGGTTTCCGCATCTTCCTCAATACTGAAGATCTCTCCCAGGATCTGCAGGACCAGTTCCAGCCGGATCACATCTTCTTCCAGCCCGTGGTCAGTGATCCGCGAAGTTTCTTCCGAAAGGAGCCTGAGGTAAGGGATCAGCTCGGGATACGCGGCCGCCGTGCTCTCCCACATTTCCTTCAGCGAAAGGTCCTCTTCCTTTCCCGTATTCTCCGCCATCGCACCTGCCTGTTCAAGCGCCCCCTCGATCAGGCTTCTCAGAAAACACGCAAAGGGCTTCCCCGTTTTTTTGAGTTCGGGTAAGCCCTCCTGATGAAGTTCTTTTAACCTGCAAACAGCCAGTTCCAGCCGTTCTTTCAATGCGGCCTCATCGCTCGCTTCAAACATTACGCTCATGACAACAGCGCTCCTGCATACAGAATCGCACTCGTGAGTGCAAGGGAAAGGGCATTTAACCCCATCCCGATATAAGCAAACAGATAAAATCTGTTCTTTTCCAGTCTTGACCAGATGGCCAGAAACAATCCGATCACGGCATAGACCATGGCCAGAAATACCGTCAACCCCACTCCGGCGTCCACATTGCCCCGAAGCCGGAAGGAATGGATGCAGGACAGGATCAGGAAAAACAGCGCTGCCCCTCCCAGGACCACGGACATGACGGATTTTGCGGAATAGAATTTGTTGGTAAAAAGGTATTGCCTCATTTTACGCCCCACTGCTCATAATAGGCATCGATGGCCGCCTTTAACGTGTCATCAATGTATACTTTTCCGTTATAAGGACGGTTATGGAGATGCTCCACCACTTCTGCCATGGTAACGATGGCCGTTGTCGGGAAACCATACACTTCGGAGATCTCCTGCAGTGCACTCTTTTCGCCCTGCCCTCTCTCCATACGGTCCACGCTCACAACAAGACCAATGACGGAGGCTCCTGCTGCCTGCTCCCGGATAATGGGAAGGGTTTCTCCGATGGAAGTTCCGGCGGTGGTCACATCTTCGATGATGACGATCCGGCTGTTTTCTTCAATGGGCGTTCCCAGAAGGATACCCTTATCGCCATGATCCTTCACCTCTTTCCGGTTGGAACAGTACCCGATCTCCTTATCATAAAGCTCGGAAATTGCCACGGAAGCTGCCACGGAAAGGGGGATCCCCTTGTAGGCAGGTCCAAAGAGAATATCAAAATCCAGACCGTATTTTTCCTTGATGGCACGGGCATAATACTGGCCCAGTTTCCGAAGCTGTGCTCCCGTCCGGTAAAACCCGGTATTTACAAAAAACGGGGTCTTTCTGCCGCTCTTGGTAACAAAGTCACCAAACTTCAGCACATTACATTCCACCATGAATTCGATAAACTCTTCCTTATAACGTTCCATCTTCCATTCTCCTTTAAAATCTTGTGATCACTCCCGCCTTGCAGCAGAAATGTTCCTTATCGATCTCAATATCGATATCCCGGGCACTGGGATTATACGCAAAGGATCCGTCCACGGAAACCTGAAGCCTGGATGCTTCTTCCATGTAATCGTAGATCTCAATATTGGTGGCATACCAGGTATCTTCCCGACCTCCCAGGATCTTGCAGATCTCTTCCATCACATCCCAGTTGTTCCGGTCCGTGAATTCATAACTGTGCCCCCAAATATACATCATGTACAGATACTGGGTCTTGAACAGCTCCGTAAAAGACCTGGCAAGAGTCAGCGCCTCGGGATCGTTGTGATGCATGGTGGGATCCCAGCGCATGTAGTTATCAGGCATGTTAAAGCTGTGAGTGGAAACAACAGTCCGGGCATACCGGATCCCGGTGTAGGGAAGCATCTTTGTGATGCGTTCGTTCACGGAACCATTGGGATATGCCAGTCCTCTCACGGGATACCCCATGATCTCTTCGAGAATGCGGCGGTCTTCCAGAACCTGCTGCAGGATCTGTTCATCCGGACATCTTGCGATGGTGGGATGAAGGGCTGTATGGGCCGCTACCTCGTGATCCTGATACAGGGAGGGGTATTCTTCCTTCGGGATCCCGTTGGTCCTCTCCAGCATCCCGTTTAAGTTAAAGGTTCCTTTGATCCCGTACCGGTGAAAGATCTCCAAAAGGCGTCTGTCTTCTTCCCGTCCGTCATCATAACTCATGGTAACAACTTTGTGTTTTCCCCCGGGGAAACAAACATAGATATTCTTCAGCGTCTTTTCCATGTTTTCACCTGCTTACGTCGTTTTGCCTGCCGGTCTTATCTGCTCTTTAATGCGGAGTCAATGTCTTCTTTCATATCCAGCACGGCAGCTCTTGCTGCGTCTTCAAAATGCTCTTCCCCGTAGGAAGCATATTTTTCCTGTTTGTAGGCCGCGATAATGCCTCTGGAGGAGTTTACGATGGCCCCCAGGCCGTCTTCGTTAAAGAAATGGACCAGATCTGCGCCCTTTCCGCCCTGCGCTCCGTAGCCCGGCACGAGGATGTAGGATTTCGGCATGATCTTACGAAGGATCTTTCCCATTTCCGGGTAGGTGGCACCCACGACCGCACCTACGTTACTGTACGCTCCATCCATACAGGTCTCACCCCAGGCGGCAACCTTTTCTCCCACCCATTCATACAGGGGTCTTCCGTCGATGATCCGGTCCTGGAACTCTCCGCTGGAAGGATTGGACGTCTTAACAAGGATAAATACACCCTTATCCTCTTCCCGGCACACCTTCAAAAAAGGCTCGATGCCGTCACTGCCAAGATAAGGATTCACGGTAGCGAAATCTTCGCCAAAAGCTTCGATCCGCTGCGAACCCACGGTCACCTTGCCCAGGTGGGCATCCGCATAAGCAGCGGAGGTAGATCCGATATCACCGCGCTTCACATCCCCGATGACCACAAGTCCCTTTTGTTTTGCGTAGTTCACCGTTTTACCAAATGCCTGCAGTCCGGGGATGCCGAACTGTTCATACATGGCGATCTGGGGTTTTACTGCAGGGATCAGGTCGTAAGTGGCATCGATCAGTTTTTTGTTATACTGCCATACCGCCTCTCCGGCGCCTTCCAGCGTCTCTCCAAGCTCCCCGTAAGCCTTTTTCAGAATGGGGGCCGGAACATAGGACAGCATGGGATCTAACCCCACCACAATGGGTGCCTGCGTCTTTTTGATGTTGGCAATGAGTTTCTGTATCATTTTTCGTTCTCCTCGTACCTTTTCGTATTTTTCTTACGATCTTGTCTTTAAGAACTCCGCTTCCCGCTTTGCCTGCTCGTCATCCGGATAAGCCTTCAGATAGGCAGCCACAAGCTCTTTGGCGGTTGCAAAGTCGGATTGATATTCATAGATCACAATGCGGTTAAACTGCAGGGTACGGGCCATGGTGGCATCTCCCAGGGCAAGGCCCCTCTCCACCGCTTCTCTGGCTGCGTTATATTCTCCCAGCTGCAGCTCGCAGATGGCCAGCTCGTTATAGATCAGTGCGCTCTCGCCTTTTTCCTGCAGATAGGTCTGATAAACGCTGGCAGCGTAGTTGAACTCACCAAGTGCTTCCCAGCTCTTTCCGAGGTAATACGTGGCGCCGTCCACCTTCGCGTCTCTGGCAGTCTCCAGATAGGTCCTTGCGGTCTCAAATTCCCCAAGGCAGAAATAGATCCGGCCTCTGTCATAATCCGTCAGATCCTTGGCTCCCTGGGTCAGGGCCGTCTGCAGATAGATATACCCCTCATCTTCGTAGCCGTATTCTTCCAGGATCTCCACCATGTCGATCAGGCGGTCATAATTCCCGGGAGTCAGAGAAAGGGACTGGTCAAAGTCCGCTTTGGCTGTACTGAAACTGTTTTGCTCAAGCCGCACGATAGCCCGCTGGTAATAAGCTTCCGCGTTCTTTGGCTCCAGGCGGATAATGGCGGAATAGATTTCTTCGGCCTTGGCGGGATTTCCCATCTTTTCACAGGCTGTTGCCAGATAAAAATTCACGTCCACATCCAGTTCGTCCACAAGGAAACTGCTGAGGGACAGGGATTTTTCCAGGTATTCCACCGCGTGCTCATAATCCGCAAGTCCAAGATAGGCAATTCCTTCTTCCCGGTAGATCTCTCTGGGATCGGCTCCGCCCTCCAGCGCTTTTTCATAGGATGCCAGTGCGGTCTCGTATTCCAGATTTGTTACCGCATCCCGGGCTGCCTGCAGGTCAGAGACCTGAACATTTTTCCCGCAGCCTCCCATCAGCATGCCAAGAGCGACCGCGGTCAGGATCGTAAGCACCAGTCTTTTTTTAGTACCAAAGGTCCGCAAGATCATAGATCAGTCTCTCCGTTTTTTCCCATCCCGGACAGGGATCGGTAATGGATTTTCCGTAACAATGCTCGCTGGGTGATTGTGCGCCGTCTTCGATATAGCTTTCCACCATGAGTCCTTTTACGAGACCTTTGATGTCTCTGGAAACATGGCAGCTGTGTACCACATCCTTACTGATGCGGAT
>JAEEGL013203864.1_pt1 | contig 14715 bp, 12 predicted proteins | sample 9134231 | NCBI WGS metagenome assembly JAEEGL01 (sample SAMN16246548, study PRJNA631951) | gut metagenome | biome: gut microbiome; feature: rumen; material: fiber-attached | host: Bos | place: Iran: Karaj | collected 2018-10 | reverse complement strand
CTCATCGGTGTCAAGGACTATGACCGTGTCCGTAAGTCCAGCGCCTTCTCTTTCTACGGCGCGATGGGCCTGGTCTTACTCTACTCCCTGGCCGTCGGCCTCTTCATGAACCCGCTGCTCAGGGCAATGGGTGCCTCCTCTGAAACGATGGGATTCGCTTCGCAGTACGTCATGGTCGTCGTCGTTATCGGCAGCATCCCCACTGTTTTGGGCGGAACACTTGCCCATCTGCTTCGAAATGTCGGCTATGCCAAGCAGGCAAGCTTCGGCCTTTCTGCCGGCGGAATCCTCAACATTTTCTTGGATCCCCTCTTCATGTTCGTGATTCTCCCGGACGGCATGCAGGTCATGGGCGCAGCCATTGCGACGACACTTGCCAACACCGTGACCCTCATCTACTTCATCGTCGTCTTTGAAAAGACAAAACCTGTTACCGGACTGTCTCTGTCCATCCGGGATATCCGCATCGACTCCCAGGATGCTAAACAGATCTTTTCCATCGGCATCCCCTCCGCTCTGACCACCGTTCTCATGGATATCACCATGATGATCTACAACGCCAAGATGGCCGGTCACGGCGATCTGCAGCTGGCAGCCATGGGCATCACCCAGAAGATCGAACGTCTTTCCAACTCCATCGCCCTCGGTATCTCCCAGGGTATGCTTCCGCTGGTTGCCTATAACTACGCGACCCGAAATGTCAAACGGATGAAAGCCTTCGTCCGGACAGCCCGTCTGGCCGGACTGGTCGTCGCCGCCATCAGCATCACCTTCTATCAACTGATGGCCAAGACGCTGATCGAACTGTTCATCAGCAACAAGGGCAACGCCGCTGCGGTTGCCACCACCATCGCGCTCGGCATCACCTTCCTTCGGATCCGCTCCCTGGCGGCCCCCTTCAATCTGCTCAACTTCGTCGCCACCACCGGCATCCAGGCCATGGGCGACGGCAAGCTCTCCATGCTGCAGGTCTTCATCCGGCAGATCCTGTTGTCCATTCCGGGCATCTATCTGCTGAACCATTTCTTTGGTCTCATGGGACTCATTTGGACCTTCGTGGTCACCGAGGGGATCAGCAGTATCATCTCCACTTATCTCATCCACCGGAAGCTCAAAAAAGTGGAGGCCCAGTTCGCTGCGGGAGAAGTTCCCGAAGTGGCACAAAATACGTGAAAAAAACACGAAAAACCTTAAAAAAAGCATTGCTTCTGTCCTCCAGATTCGGTATAATCTCTATGGTTTCGGAAAACAGAATACATTTTTCCCGAAAGAAGGATTTGGGAGAGTCCGCGTAGGCGGCGCCGAAGGTGAAGTTGCAACAAACTCTCAGGCAAAAGGACCAAATCTGGACGGGACTCTGGAAAGCCGAAAGGCACCGAAGAAGCAATTCCGAAAGGAAGAATCTTTCAGGTCAAATAACAGAGGCGTCGACGCGTTCGCCAGATGTCTCTGTATTTTTTTGTCAAAGTCGTCCCCCTGTTCGCATCAAGCGATTCCCATCCGAAACGAACAATGATTTAAGGAGAGGTTACCATGGAATTGAAAACCCCACTGTATGACACCCACGTTGCTTCCAATGGAAAGATCGTTCCGTTTGCCGGCTACCTGCTTCCGGTCCAGTATGAGACCGGTGTCGTCGCCGAGCATATGGCCGTCCGTCAAGGCGCCGGTCTGTTCGATGTTTCTCATATGGGCGAAGTCACCTACGAAGGAAAAGATGCTCTTGCCAACATCAACAAGCTGCTGGTCAACGACTTTTCCAACATGGTCGACGGACAGGTCCGTTATTCCCCCATGTGCAATGACAAGGGCGGTATCGTGGATGATTTGATCGTCTACCGTTTCGCCGAGGATCGCTACATGATCGTCGTCAACGCTGCAAACCGCGAGAAGGACGTCAACTGGATGAAGGCTCACCTGTTCGGTGATGTCAAGTTCGAAGACGTTTCCGACAGCTATGCTCAGATCGCTCTGCAGGGTCCGAAGGCTCTCGGCATCATCAAGCGTGTCGTGGATCCGGAGCTGATTCCGCCGAAATACTACACTGCTGTTGAAAAGAGCAAGATCTTCGGCAAGGACATCATCCTTTCCAAGACCGGTTACACCGGGGAAAGCGGTGTCGAGATTTACTGCAAACCGGAAGACGCTGCCTACATCTGGGCAGAACTTCTGAAAGAAGGCAAAGAGGAAGGTCTGATTCCCTGCGGACTGGGCGCCAGAGACACCCTTCGTCTGGAAGCCGCCATGCCGCTGTATGGTCATGAGATGACCGACGATATCACTCCTTACGAAACCAGCCTTGGCAACTATGTCAAGATGGAGAAGGAAGACTTCATCGGCAAGAGCGCTTTGGTCGGTAAGGAAGATCCTTCCATCACCCGTGTCGGTCTCAAGATCACCGGCAAGGGAATCGCCAGAGAGCACTGTGATGTCTATGCGGGCGACAAGAAAGTCGGTTACACCACCTCCGGCACCCACTGCCCGTTCTTAGGCTATGCGGTCGCCATGGCAATCGTAGACAAGTCGGTTGCGGAAGTCGGGACCGCTCTGAGCGTCGATGTCCGCGGCAGAAAGATCGAATGTGAAGTCGTCGCGCTTCCGTTCTACAAGAAGCCCCCTGTCAAGAAGACCGTTTGATCCAGCGAACAACCGCTGTTTTAAAACACTGTACATCATTAAACCAAACATATTTTAGGAGGAACGAACAATGAACGTACCAAAGGATTTACTGTATTCCAAGGATCATGAGTGGGTCAAGATCGAAGGCGGCGTCGCAATCGTCGGCCTGTCTGATCATGCACAGGATTCCCTGGGCGATATCGTATACATCGAACTGCCGGAAGTCGGCGACGAGTGTGTTGCCAACGAGGCAATCGCTAACGTCGAGTCCGTCAAGGCTGTTTCCGAGGTCCTGAGCCCTGTTTCCGGCAAGGTCTGCGAAGTCAACGATGATGTTGATGCAAACCCCGGTTCTGTCAACTCTGATCCGTACGGCGCTTGGCTGTACAAAGTCGAAGATGCTTCCGGCATGGACGATCTTTTGGATGCTGCTGCTTACGAAGCTTTCTGCGCTGAGGAGGAATAATCGATGGGCTCTTACGTCCCTCACACCCAAGAGGAACGGAAAGAGATGCTTAAGAGCATCGGTCTGAAGTCTACCAAGGACCTGTTTGCTCATATCCCCTCTTCCGTTCACAAGTATCCTGCACTGGATCTTCCCAGCGGCAAGAGCGAACTGGAAGTTCGCCGTGCCGTCGAGGAAATGGCTGCCAAGAACAAAGTCTTTCAGACCATTTTCCGCGGTGCAGGTGCATACAACCACTACATTCCCGCCACTGTGAAGGCGATCACTACCCGCGAGGAGTTCCTGACTGCATACACTCCGTATCAGGCTGAGATCTCCCAGGGCGTTCTGCAGTCCATCTTCGAGTATCAGACGATGATCTGCGAGTTGACCGGGATGGAAACCTCCAACGCCTCTCTGTACGACGGTGCTACCGCTTCTGCGGAAGCTGTCGCTATGTGCCGTGACCGGAAGCGCTCCAAGGCGATCGTTTCCGCTGCGGTCCATCCGGACGTTCTGGAGACCATTCAGACCTATGCCTTCGCTGCCAATGCCGAGATCGTTGTCGCTCCCGAAAAGAACGGCGTGACCGATCTGAAGGCTCTCGGCAAACTGCTGGACGACAGCATCTGCTGCGTCCTGATCCAGCAGCCGTCCTTCTTCGGCCAGTTCGAGGATGCCGACAAGATCGGCGAGATGGCTCATGCTGCCGGTGCAAAGTTCATCATGAACTGCAACCCGATGGCTCTTGCGATCTCCAAGACCCCGAGAGAATACGGTGCTGATGTCGCTGTCGGTGAAGGCCAGCCTCTCGGTATGCCGCTCAGTTTCGGCGGTCCATACCTGGGTTATATGGCTGCCACCTCGGAAATGACCAGAAAGCTGCCCGGACGTATCGTCGGCCAGACCGTTGATGCCGAAGGCAAACGCGCTTTTGTTCTGACTCTGCAGGCCAGAGAGCAGCACATCCGCCGCGAGAAGGCCTCCAGCAATGTCTGCTCCAACGAGGCTCTGTGTGCTATGACCGCTTCGGTCTACATGGCCACCATGGGACCGGAAGGTATGGCGGAAGCTGCTTCCCAGTGTCATTCCAAGGCTGCTTATGCCGCTAAGAAGATTACCGCTCTGAAGGGCTACAACCTGAAGTTCAAGGGCGAGTTCTTCCATGAATTCGTTACTACCTGCCCCGATGCCAAGAAGGCTCTTGCCAAGCTGGAGCGCAACGGCATCCTTGGCGGTCTCCCCCTCTCCGGTGCTTATGAGGGCTGCATCCTGTGGTGCGTGACCGAAATGAACACCAAGGACGAGATCGACCGGCTGGTCGCACTGTTGAAGGAGGTGGCCTAAATGAAACTGATTTTTGAACGTAGCAATACGGGCAGAGGCTGTTCCATTCTTCCGGCCAGCGATGTCCCGGCAGTCAGCCTGCCGTCCTCTCTCAAGAGAGCATCTGCTCCCCGCCTTCCCCAGATCGCGGAAGTCGACCTGCTCCGCCATTACACTGAACTGAGCAAACAGACCTTCGGTGTCAACGACGGGTTCTATCCTCTGGGCTCCTGTACCATGAAGTACAACCCCAAGATCAACGAAGAACTTGCCGGGCTCCCCGGCTTTACCAAGATCCATCCGCTGCAGCCTGCCAGCACGGTCAAGGGCTGTCTGGAAGTTCTTGGCACTGCCAAGGATTATCTGTGCAAGATCACCGGTATGGATGATATGACCTTCCAGCCGGCCGCAGGTGCTCACGGCGAATTCACCGGCCTTCTGCTGATCAAGAGCTATCATCACAGCCGCAAGGACACCAAGCGTACCAAGATCATCGTTCCGGATTCCGCACACGGTACCAACCCGGCTTCTGCTGTTATGGCTGGTTTCACTGTCGTCAACATTCCGTCCGGTCCGGATGGCTGTGTCGATCTGGATGCCCTCAAGAAGGCAGTCGGCGATGACACTGCCGGCCTGATGCTGACCAACCCGAACACGGTCGGCCTGTTCGACAAGAACATCCTCAAGATCACCAAGATCGTTCACGATGCCGGTGGCCTTTGCTACTACGATGGCGCAAACCTCAATGCCGTCATGGGCGTTGTCCGTCCCGGTGATATGGGCTTCGACTGTGTCCACCTGAACCTGCACAAGACCTTCTCCACCCCGCACGGTGGCGGCGGCCCCGGCAGCGGACCGGTCGGTTGCAAGAGCTTCCTGGCGAAGTTCCTGCCTGAGCCTCAGATCGCCGGAGTCGATGCCGATGCGAAGCTGAAGACCAACTGCCCGAAGAGCATGGGCCGCGTCAGAAGCTTCTACGGAAACTTCCTGGTAGTCGTCCGCGCGCTGGCATATGTCCTGACTCTTGGCAAGGAAGGCATCCCGGAGGCTGCTGAGAACGCTGTTCTCAATGCAAATTACCTGATGCATCAGCTCAAGGCCAAGTACACCATGGCATATGATCAGCCTTGCATGCATGAGTTCGTCATGGACCTCGCTCCCGAAAAGAAGCAGTATGACGTCTCCGCCATGGAGATCGCCAAGATGGTCCTGGATAACGGCATGCATCCGCCAACGATGTATTTCCCGCTGATCGTCCATGAAGCTCTCATGGTCGAGCCGACCGAGACTGAGTCGAAGGAGACTCTGGACGCTGCTGCAGAAGCATACCTCAAGATCTACGATGATGCCATCAAGGATCCTGCGTATGCCCATGAGGCACCCCACAACTGTGCTCTCCGCCGTCTGGATGAAGTCGGTGCAGCAAGAAATCCGATCGTGAAATACTCTTTTGAATAAGTACTGATCCTCAAACGGGATAACAGGTCGGTGATCCCGGCCTGTTATCCTCTTTTTCTAGTATTAGGATGTCACGTTATGATCAAACAATGTCTGACCATTCTCGGGTCCGGTGTTGACCCGTACGCCAATCTGGCATTGGAGGAATACCTCCTCACCCATATCCCGGACGAAACCGTGATCCTGTATCTCTGGCAAAACCAGAATACCGTCGTCATCGGAAAGAATCAGAACGCCTGGAAGGAATGCCGTTTCACTGATCTGGAAGCGGATCAGGGCCATCTTGCCCGCCGTCTCTCGGGAGGCGGTGCCGTGTTCCATGACCTTGGGAATCTCAATTTCACCTTCCTCGCGCACAAGGAGGACTACAGTGTCCCCAAACAGCTGGACGTCATTCTGGAAGCGGTCCGTTCCCTCGGCATCTCCGCAGAAAAGACCGGCCGCAACGATGTCACGGCGGATGGGCGAAAATTCTCCGGGAATGCTTTCTACTCCAACGGAGTCACCGAGTACCATCACGGCACGCTGATGGTGGATGTGGATAAGGAGAAACTGTCCCGCTACTTAAATGTCTCCCCGAAAAAGCTGCAGTCCAAAGGGGTCGATTCGGTCCGTTCCCGTGTGGTGAATCTCCGGGAACTGCTCCCCTCTCTGACCATTGATGAGTTGCGGGAGGCACTGATCCGGGCCGTTGGGGCTGTCTACGGGGTTCCGGTGAAGCCTATGGTCCTCTCCGATTCTGACAGAGAGCAGATCGGGAAACTGACCGAAAAGTATGCTTCCTTTGATTGGCGTTTCGGACGGAAGATCCCATTCCAGCAGGAGATCGAGGAACGGTTCTCCTGGGGTGAGATCTCCCTTCAATTACAGGTCAACAGCGGCATCGTCCAAGATGCAGTCGTCTACTCCGATTCCCTGAAACCGAATCTGATCGAACGGATCCCGCCGGTCCTGATCGGCAGGCCGTTCTTCCCCGCGATCCTCGCGTCGGCGATCGATGCGGTGTCGCTGGATCTGGACAGCCCGGAAGAAGGAGAGATCCTTTCGGATATCAAATATCTCATTCTCAATAAACTGAACTAGGAGGAATCTACCCATGGAATCCTTTGATCTTATCGTTATCGGCGCAGGCCCCGGCGGATATGAAGCGGCGATCCGTGCCGCTCAGCTCGGAATGAAGGTCGCCGTCGTCGAGAACCGTGATGTGGGTGGCACCTGCCTCAATCGCGGATGCATTCCCACGAAGACTCTGCTCCACGCCACCGAGCTGTATAAAAAGGCGGTCAAACACGGCGAGCAGGTCGGATTGAGTTTTGAAGGTGCTTCCTACAGTATTCCGGCACTCTATGCCAGAAAAGACACTGTCGTCTCCCAGCTGCGCGGAGGGATCGAGCAGCTATTCAAAGCAAACAAGATCACCCTGTACCGCGGGACCGGGACGATCACCGCTCCCCACAATGTCATGGTCCTCTCTGCGGAAGGAACGGAGAAACTGGAAGCCAAGAATATCCTTCTGGCGACCGGTTCCATCCCTTCCCGTCCCCCGATCGAGGGACTCAACCTTCCCAACGTCATCACCAGTGATGAACTCCTGGACATGAACGACCGGATGTATGACAGCATCGTTGTCATCGGCGGCGGTGTCATCGGTGTTGAATTTGCCAGCGTCTACTACAACCTCGGCAAGCAGGTCACGATCATTGAAGCAATGGATCGTCTGCTTCCTCCGACCGATAAGGATGTCTCCAAGAATCTGGAGATGATCTTCAAAAAGCGCGGTGTCAACATCCACACTTCTTCCATGGTCAAGAGGATCAGCGAAGTCGACGGTCATCTTGCTGTTACCTTTGAGAACAAGGGTGAAGAAAAGACCGTGGAAGCGGATGGTGTCCTTGTTGCCATCGGCCGCCGTGCCTATACCGAAGGCCTGTTTGTGGAAGGATTCGGTGTGGAAATGAACCGCGGCATGATCAAGGTGAATGAGAATTATGAGACCAGTGTCCCTGGCGTCTTTGCCATCGGCGACGTCACCGGTGGTGTTATGTTGGCTCATGTCGCTTCTGCAGAGGGGATCACTGCTGTTGAGAGCATGCTGAACAAGCCCCACAGCATCGATCTCAAGACCATCCCGTCCTGTATCTACACCGATCCGGAGATCGCTGAGGTCGGTCTTTCCGAGGCAGCTGCCATCGAAAAGGGATATGAAGTGGAAGTCGGCAAGGTCCTCATGAATTCCAACGGCAAGACGGTCATCGAACTGAGCGACCGCGGTTTCATCAAGGTCGTCTTCGACAAGAAGACCGAGGTTCTGCTCGGCGCATCGCTCATGTGTGAGCGCGCTACCGACTTGATCAATGAACTGGCAACTGCTGTCTCCAACAAGCTGACAAAACAGCAGCTCCTTCGGGTCATCCGTCCTCATCCCACCTTTGGCGAGGCTGTCACCGAAGCGATCGAGACGATCGATGGAGAGGCCATTCACGTCGCTCCTCTCAAAAAGAAATAAGCTATTTTGCAAAAGAAAAGGCCCTCCGGATGGAGGGCCTTTTTTCTTAAAACTATGCTTTTGTCTCGCAGTAGATACACCGATATACCTTGTTTTCCCGGTCAGAGAGACGGAACACGTGGCGGAGTTCCTGCTCCGTCGAGGTGATGCAGCGGGAATTCTGGCAGAAGAGCACGTCCGTCAGCACTTCCGGAAGATCCAGTTTTTTCTTTTCTACGGTTTTCCCTTCCCGGATGATATTGACGGTAGCATCCGGATCGATGTAACCGACGACATCCAGATCCAGACTGATCTCGCCTTCGATCTTAATGATGTCCTTACGGCCCATCTTTCGGCTTGGCACATTCTTGATCATGACCACCGGGATCTCCAGCTCGTTGAGATGAAGCAGATCAAAGATCTTCATGCCGTTTCCGGCGGTGATGTGGTCGATGACGATACCGTTGATGATCGGATCAATATTCAATGCTACCCGCCTCCTTCAGCAACTTCAGGATCAATGCCATCCGCATATATTTTCCGTTGAGGACCTGCTTGAAGTAGCAGGCTCTGGGATCTTCATCCACCCGGACACTGATCTCGTTGACACGGGGCAGAGGATGCAGGATCGCCATATCCTTTTTGGCATTCTCCAGTTTTTCCGGTGTGAGGATGTAGCTGTCTTTGAGCCGCAGATACTCTCCCTCACTGGCAAAACGTTCCTTCTGGATCCGGGTCATATACAGGATATCCAGTTCCGGCATTGCTGCCTCCAGATCCGTTGTCTGGCTGTATTCGATCTGCTTCTTCTGGAGCAGGTCCTTTTTGACATAACTCGGCAGTTTCAGTTCTTCCGGGGAGATCAGGACAAAGCGGACCCCTTCGTAACGACTCATGGCATTGATCAGCGAATGGACGGTACGACCGTATTTCAGGTCCCCGCACAGTCCGATGGTCAACCGGTCCAGCCTTCCCTTTTCCCGGTAGATGGTCAGCAGATCCGCCAGTGTCTGTGTCGGGTGGCAATGCCCGCCGTCACCGGCATTGATCACCGGGACCGAAGCATTATTGGCCGCGACCAGTGCCGCTCCCTCCTTGGGATGGCGCATGGCAATGATATCCGCATAACAGGAGATGACCTTTGCCGTATCTGCTACGCTCTCGCCTTTGGCCGCAGAGGAAGATGCCGCGTTCGACATGGAGATCACATGACCGCCAAGTTCGTACATGGCTGCTTCAAAGCTCATTCTGGTCCGGGTCGATGGCTCAAAGAACAGCGTAGCCAGTTTCTTCCCATCACAGATGTGGGCATACTTTGCCGGATGACCGATGATATCCAGTGCCGTTTGGATCAGTTCATCCAACTCCGGAACACTGAGATCCACGATGTCGATCACACTTCTCATTTGTTCCCTCCGATCCAGCTTTCATCGGACGGATTGTTCCGGAACGCGATCAGACGCTGGATGTCTTCTTCCTTGATGTATCCTTCCTCTGCCGCTACTTCGGCAATGCAGTCGAAGTCGGTCAGGGAAACGTTCTTCACATGGTTTTCGGCCAGCCGCTCCAATCCCTTCTTCATGCCGTAAGTGAAGATCGAGACGACTCCCAGCACGTCAGCTCCGGCTTCCCGCAGGACGTTGACGACTTCAATGACGCTTCCGCCGGTCGAGATCAGGTCTTCCACGACGACGACCTTCTGTCCCTTTTCTAGGCGGCCCTCGATCTGGTTCTGTCTGCCATGGTCCTTAGCTCCGGAGCGGACATATCCCATGGGCAGGCCCATGAGATGACCGGTGATGGCTGCGTGAGCGATCCCTGCGGTCGAAGTTCCCATCAGGACCTCTGCTTCCGGATAATGAGTCCGGATTAGCTCAACCAAGCCGTTTTCCACGTCGTTACGGACCTCCGGTGCAGTCAGCGTCAACCGGTTATCACAGTAGACCGGGCTCTTGATCCCGCTCGCCCAGGTAAACGGTTCCTCCGGGCGGAAAAAGACCGCTTTGATCTTGAGAAGATCCTTCGCAATGAGTTTTCTCTGGTCCATATTCGCTTCCTCCTAGTCTACAAATTCTCTCAAACAGCGCTCATAGGCTGCCACCGGATCCTCAGCCTGCGTGATCGGACGTCCGACCACGATGTAATCGGAGCCGATGCGTTTGGCTTCCTCCGGCGTCATGACTCTCCGCTGATCTCCTTTGTCGCCGTCGGCAAACCGGACACCGGGAGTCACCGTCAAAAAGGACGTTCCGCAGACCTCATGGACTTTTTGAGACTCCTGTGGCGAGCAGACGACACCGTCGAGCCCCGCCTCCTTGGCGTTCTTGGCATAATGCATCACGACCTGATCGATCGGTTCCCGGATCCAAAGATCCCGTTCCATGATCTCCTGGTCGGTGGAGGTCAGCTGGGTCACCGCGATCAGCAGCGGTCTTGTTCCATCCGGTCTTGTCAGTCCTTCCAGCGCTGCCTGCATCATGGGAATCCCGCCGCCGGCATGCAGATTGCAGATATCCACATCCAATCCGGACAGTACTGCCATGGCTTTTTTCACCGTATTGGGGATATCATGCAGTTTCAGATCCAAAAAGATCTTGTGTCCTCTGGCTTTCAGTTCCTTCACGATCGCCGGCCCTTCCGCATAGAACAGTTCCATCCCGATCTTCACGAAGGGCTTCTTTCCTGTGAAGTGATCCAAAAAAGCGAAGGTCTGCTTTGCACCGGCAAAGTCGCAGGCAATGATCACGTCTTTTCCCATGTTACACCGTCCTTATGATCTCCTCGAGGGTCCGGATCCCGTAGCGGTCCATCACCTCGGGCAATGCTTCAATGATTTTTTTACAGGCCAGAGGATCCACCAGATTGGCAGCTCCGACCTCGACTGCTGTTGCGCCTGCCAGCATCATTTCGATAACATCCTCGGCGCTGGAGATCCCGCCGATCCCGATGACCGGGACACTGACGGCATGAGCGACCTGGTAGACCATCCGAAGTGCCACCGGGAAGATGGCCGGACCGGAGAATCCGCCCATGGTATTGGCGATCACCGGCCGTTTGGTCCGCAGATCGATCCGCATCCCCAACAGGGTGTTGATCAGACTGATCCCGTCCGCCCCGGCCTCTTCACAGGCCTTGGCGATGGCAACGATATCCGTCACATTGGGAGACAGCTTGAGGATGACCGGCTTAGTGGTCACCTTCTTGACCGCGCGGACGACTTCTGCCGCCTGGGCAGGATCGGTCCCGAAGGTCATGCCTCCTCCGTGTACATTGGGGCAGCTGACATTGACTTCCAGCCACCCGACCTGCTCCTCAGCGTCCAGCCGGTGGCAGGTATATGCGTAGTCTTCCACCGAGAACCCGCTCACGTTTGCCATGACCGGCTTGTGGAAACATTTCTTCAGTTTCGGCAGTTCTTCCTCGATCACCTTATCCACTCCGGGATTCTGCAGTCCGACCGCATTGATCATACCGGCCGTACAATCCGCGATCCGCGGAGTCGGATTCCCGAACCGGGGATCCTTTGTCGTTCCCTTGAACGAAAAGGTCCCAAGAAGATTGATATCATACAGTTCCGCGAATTCGTAGCCGTATCCGAAGGTCCCGGAGGCAGGAATGACCGGATTATCCAGCCGGATCCCGCAAAGATCCACACTTAGTCTGCCCATAGGCTCTCCTCCTTTCGCAGCACCGGTCCGTCCTTACAGATGCGCTTGTATCCCGTGACGGTCTTACAGCTGCAGCCCATGCAGGCCCCGAATCCGCATCCCATCCGTTCTTCAAAACTGAACTGCCCGGAGGTCTTCGTTGCTTTGAAGACGGCCCGCAGCATCGGTTCCGGCCCGCAGCAGTAGAAATAGGAATATGCCTGCGGCAGGGCATCGGTGACAAACCCCTTGACCCCGGCACTTCCGTCGACCGTTGTGACCGTCACCCGGCATCCCAGAGCCCGGAATTCTTCCTCGTAGAAGATCTCTTCTTTCGAGTTGAATCCCAGGATGACCGAGACGTTTTTCCCCTGCTCGCGCAGTTTTTGGGCCAGCAGATACAGCGGCGGGACACCGACCCCTCCTCCGATCAGAAGAGGCTCCTCTCCTGCTTCGGTCAGATCGTATCCGTTGCCCAGCGCCGTCAGTACCGGAAGGGTCTGTCCTTCCTTCATCCGGCTCATCTGCTCGGTTCCTTTCCCGACGGCCTTATACACCAGTGTCAGGATATCATCCTTCAGGTCACAGACTGAAATGGGGCGTCTTAGGTACAGTCCCTCCAGTTTGAGGTTGACAAACTGTCCCGGGCCGATAAAATCCCCGGTCTCTCCCTGCAGCTTCATCTCATAGACGGAGGATGTCAGCTGCCGGTTGGACAGGATGGTAAACACCGTATCTTTCATGCTTTTCGTTCCTTTACGCGTCGATGGTAGAGATCGTCAGAGTTGTTTCTTCCAGAACATCCAGCAGGACCTTGACCGTATCCAGCGAGGTGAAGATCGTGACGTTATTCTCGGTGGCCAGCTGCCGGATCATCACACCGTCGGTGGCTTCCGACTGGGATCCGATGTCTCTGGTATTGATCACATAGGCAAGATGTCCCTGACGGATCGCATCCGGGATCTCGGTGGAATCGTCGCTAATCTTCTTCAGGATGTGGGTACGGATCCCGTTTTCCTTTAAGAAGTTGGCAGTTCCCTTGGTCGCCTGGATGTTGAATCCGAGGTTGTAGAAGCGGCGGATGAGCGGAAGAGCCTCCGCCTTATCCTTGTCCGCAATGGTAGCAAAGACGGTTCCGTAGTTCTGCAGATGGGTCCCTGCCGCCTGCAGTGCCTTATACAGCGCACGGTTGAGCTTGTCGTCATATCCGATGGCTTCACCGGTAGATTTCATCTCCGGAGACAGATAGGCGTCCAGTCCCTTGATCTTGTTAAACGAGAAGACCGGTACTTTGACATAGAAGCGCTTCTTTTCCTCCGGATAGAGGGTAAAGATCCCCTGTTCCTTGAGGGATTTGCCTAGGATGACCTCGGTGGCGATATCCGCAAGCGAGAATCCGGTGGCCTTGGACAGGAACGGAACCGTTCTGGACGAACGGGGATTAACCTCGATGATATAGACCTCGTCCTTCTCATCAACGATGAACTGGATGTTATACAACCCCTTGATCCCGATCCCCAGACCGAGCTTCTTTGCATACTGAAGGATGATCCCCTTGACCTTATCGGAGATGCTGAAGGTCGGATACACGCTGATGGAGTCGCCGGAATGAATCCCGGTACGCTCGACTAGTTCCATGATGCCCGGAACGAAGACATCGACGCCGTCACAGATGGCATCCACTTCCACTTCCTTACCGGGGATATACTTATCGACCAGGACCGGCTTGTCGGCATCGATCTCGACTGCCGTCTTCAGGTAATGCCTCAGCTGGCTCTCATTGGCCACGATCTGCATGGCTCTTCCGCCGAGGACGAAGGACGGACGGACCAGGACCGGATACCCGATCTCCGCCGCCGCACGGACGCCGTCTTCGATCTTGGTCACCGCAGAGCCCTTGGGCTGCGGGATATTCAGTTCCAACAGGATCTTTTCAAAGCTGTCCCGGTTTTCCGCTTTCTCGATTGCCTCACAGTCGGTGCCGACGATCGTCACTCCCCGGTCAACCAGCGGCTGCGCCAGGTTGATGGCAGTCTGTCCGCCAAGAGACGCGATGACACCTTCCGGTTTTTCGAAGTCGATGATCGCCATGGCATCCTCCGGCGTCAGCGGCTCAAAGTACAGTTTGTCTGCCGTTGTGTAGTCGGTGGATACTGTTTCCGGATTGTTATTGATGATGATCGCCTCATAACCGGCGCGCCGAATGGTCTGCACGGCATGGACGGTAGAGTAATCGAACTCCACGCCCTGACCGATCCGGATCGGGCCGGCGCCGAGAACGACGATCTTTTTCTTTTTCGTCAGACGGGATTCGTTCTTCCCGGTATAGGAAGAGTAGAGATAGGCGATGTATTCCCCCGTATGGAGCGTATCCACCATCCGGAAGATGGGAAGGATCCCGTTTTTCTTTCTCTTTTCGTAGATCTCGATCTCCTTGAGATTCCAGGCTTTCGCGATATAGGCATCTGAGAAACCCATGATCTTGGCTTCCTTCAGGACGGCAAGATCGTTGATCGAGGACTTCAGTTTCTTCTCCATTTTCACGATCTTGAAGAAGGTCTCCAGGAAGAGCTCGGTGATCATGGTCACCTCATGGATCTTTTCGATCGGTTCTCCTCTGCGCAGCAGCTCAAAGACGGCATAAATATTGTCGTCTTTGAACCCTCCCACATACTGATACAATTCTTCGGTGGAGTAACTGTCAAATTTCGGCAGATAGAAGTGGTTGACGCCCG
>JAEEGL012895573.1_pt1 | contig 14715 bp, 7 predicted proteins | sample 9134231 | NCBI WGS metagenome assembly JAEEGL01 (sample SAMN16246548, study PRJNA631951) | gut metagenome | biome: gut microbiome; feature: rumen; material: fiber-attached | host: Bos | place: Iran: Karaj | collected 2018-10 | reverse complement strand
TTTTGTTCAAGCATTTGCAAAACATTGCGACGGGCTTCGTTAATAACAGAGTTCGGTATAAACGGCGATTCGTCAAAATCAAATGTAATACGCTTACATTCAAACCTTTCGCCACATTTGCTCAGCGAATTGGTGATACTGTTAAAAGCCCTCTCTTGATTATCGGCTTTCTGCAATTGAAACTGTGTAAAATACTCACATTCAATATTATCTTCATCAAGAGCAATTATTGTAAAGCCATTATCCGAAAGCGTTAAGGTAAACTCAACGGCAACTTTGCGGTTGGTTTTGGTGTTGTCGAGTTTTTGTTGAAACTTGATGTCGAGATTGCGGTAAATATCTGTGCCAGTGGCAATTTTCTCTTTTAAATTGGCAGTAATAATGCCGTTCTCTATTTTCTCTACACGAAAACCGTACATTGCGCCATTAACCACGCAGCACAATCCATCACCATTAGAAATCACCTCATCGGTCTTGATTTTCAAATTGTTACCTCTTACCATAACCACCTTACCCAAATATTCACCCGAAGATTTGGGACTAATAAAATTTGCCATACTATTATGGGGCTCAACTGCAAAATAATCAGTGAATTTGCGGTTGAATACCTTATCAGGCGACGGCGTAAAATCAAATATAGGACGTCCCGACGACGGCTTTTTAACTTTGCCGTCTAAAATATTATCAATCAGATTTCTATAATGAGCGGTAATATTTGCCACGTAAGATTTATCCTTTAATCTGCCCTCGATTTTAAGGGAATCAACTCCGGCAGAGTACATCTCAGCAATATGCGAAGTCATATTTAAATCTCTGAGCGACAATAGATAAGAATCTTTTATCAAAACCTCTCCCCTACTATTAAGCAAATCGTATTTCAAGCGGCACGCCTGCGCACATTCGCCACGGTTGGCACTACGTCCGCCGATAGCCGCACTCATATAACATTGTCCGCTTAGCGAAACGCACAACGCTCCGTGGATAAAGCACTCTATTTCAGCATTTATGCTCTTGCGGATTTCTTTTATCCGCTCCAAAGGAGTTTCTCGTGCAAGCACAATACGTTTAAAACCAATTTCATCAAAAAACTTAATCCGCTGTAAATCAAAATTGTTCATCTGCGTGCTTGCGTGCAGTTCTATCGGCGGAATATCCATTTCTAATATTCCCAAATCTTGAACAATAAGCGCATCCACGCCAATATTGTAAAGGTTGCGAATAAGTTTATTAACGATAGGCAATTCATTGTCGTAGAGAATTGTATTTAGCGTTACATAAACCTTTGCTTTATAAAAATGAGCATAGTTTACAAGTTTTTCTATATCCTGAATAGAGTTGCCCGCAGCCTTGCGAGCGGAAAAGTCGTTTGCACCAATATACACAGCATCTGCACCGCAATTTATAGCGGCAATGGCTGTTTCAAGATTTTTTGCGGGAGAGAGAAGTTCCATTATTGCTTAATTGAAAGACCTACAACAGTAATATCGTCGCGCTGCGGCTGACCATCCATAAAGGCGTTGAGTTCAGCAGAAAGCAGATTGCCAGTTTCTGCCACCGAATCGTTGCGGTGCTGCGTTACAAAACGTATAAACCGCTCTGTACCAAATCGTTTGCGCTGAGGATTATTTTGATCTACAAGACCATCGGTTATCATAAAGAGTTTGTCGCCCGGACGGAAAAGGAATTGATGCTCTTCAAAATCGTTGTTGATAACGGTTTCGTCAGTGAGACCAAGATGACGGTGCACGCCCTTGATACGCTGCATTTCGTCGGTGGTATGGTCGTAGTAGAATATCGAAGAGCCAGTGCCGCAGAATGTTACATTATATCCGCCATCAATTTTTACAAAGCGGCATAGGCGGACTTCCATACCGTCGTAGTTTTGGTTGCGTTCTTGTTTCAGCACATTTATAAGTCCTTGACTAAGGTTTTCAAAAATCTGTTTTGGCTGCGTAATATCCTGAATCATAATAATTTCGTTGAGCAGGTTGTAGCCAATCAAACTCATAAACGCTCCGGGAACACCGTGTCCAGTACAGTCGGCAACCACAAATATCAACGAACCGTCGGACAGAGGTTCAAACCAATAAAAGTCGCCCGAAACAATATCCTTTGGCATATATATTACAAAATGCTCAAAATATTGCGAAATGCTCTCGTCTAAAGGCAGTATAGAGTGCTGCATCTGCTGTGCGTAGTGGAGACTATTGGTAATGGCACTGTTTTGAACCTCGATTTTTTTGTAACCTTTTTCGAGTTCAGAATTTTTCATAAAGAGTTGCTCTTTCTGCATCTCAATCTGCAATTGGTTCTCTTGCAACTGCATAAACGCCTCGGTGAGTTGCGTTGCCTGACGGCTGCCCTCCTCTTGAGCACGTTTTAGCATAGTGATGTCGGTTTCGGTGAGTATCCAGTTGCAGAGGTTCCCATTATCATCGAAAACGGTGTCTAACGATGCCTGAACCCAATTGACACTATCGTAGAAGCGGTGGCAGGTTTCGTATGTAACATTTTGACTGCTCTGCCGTGCAAGTTGTATCAGTTCTTGATTCTTTTTGTCAGACGAAAGGTAAGACTCAAAATAATTGCGTCCGTGGATATAGAGAAATTCATCAAACGAGCAGCCGTAAATATTTTTAAATGAATCGTTTGTCCATTGGATATTACCGTCCTTATCCATAATAATCACCGAATTGGTAGAACGAGTAGCCACAAACGACATCTGACGGAGGCGTTCGTTCTGATCTTCAAGTTGTTGATTACGTTGCTGCAGCAGAGCTGAAAGGTTATTGGCCTTATTTTTCAACTTGGCAGTGCGACGGCGTATCAACAATGTAATCAACAAAGCACAAATAACTACATAAAGCAATATAGCCCAAATAGTTAGATAAAACGGCGTAACAATCGTAAATTCAAACGAAGCCACCGACGATTCTACATTTTCGCAGTTTTTGGCCTTAACCTTAAACACATAGCGCCCAGGAGGTAGTTTGGTAAATTCCCTTACATTGGCGTGCGACCATTCGTTCCATCCGCTGTCGATACCTTCGAGTTTGTAACTATACACCATCGACTCAAGATTTTCAAATGCCGAAGTTGAAAATGTGATGCGGATTTTATTGTTGTGATACTCACATTCAGCTTTGAAAATAGAATCAGAAGGGTTGCCCAAATCGTTGTAGGTGGTGTACACATTATAATTACGGTCGGCTGTGGCACTTTTAAAATATCTATATCCTCGGTAAACCCTTTCGCCATTAAACGATACCGAATTGATAATGGTGTTGAAAGGCTGGCTTGCTGGATTAAACGCTGTGGTATCTTTGATATCGCCCTTTACAAGTCCACGGTTTGTGGAATATAGCAACACAGAATCCAACACATTGATATTGTAAACCGTTTCTAAAGAGACTCTGAAATGGATAATCTCGTTTCGTTCGGGATGCGAGCGGTTGATACGGCGATTGCAAGACTGCGTAAAAACAAAAAACTCATCGGTAAGCTTGCTGTATGCAAAATGATAAATCAATTCATCAGGGTCGAAACATTTATTAAGTGCTGTATCAGCCTCGAACACAAGAGGTTGTGAAGAATTTCCGATTTTTGCGCGTTTAAATTGACCATCGTTGATATATACCATATCATCTACCACCTCAACAGTAAGTTGGTTGAGATGTTCAAAACCGTAATTAGAGTCGATATACTCAGAATCAAAGTCGGTTAGAGTGTTACCCTTTGGCGTTAGCAACAAAATTCCGTCGGAAAGCGATGTGCACCAAAACGTGCCGTTGTTAGCAATTTTTAATTTAAACAGCGGACGATCTATTTGGCTGATACTACGCACATTAGTTATCGTAATTACTCCATTATTGACAACATAGTCGCACACCTTGAAACCTTCAAATCCAGTGATAAATAGTTTGCCGGGATAGAGAGGCGAAACAGCCGCTCCGTATGTGCGACCTGTATTGGCTATCTGAACAGCCTTGTCGGGGAAAACCTGATAAAGTCCTTCGGAGGTACAGGCAAGGGTAAGACCCTCGATACCAACCAAATCCCAACAGAAATGCTGACCGTGGGTTACATTATAAGGAATTGGGCGGAAACTCGAATTTTTGCCAGCTCCCTCGTGCGACGATACAAAAATCGACGACACTGTGCCCACATAATAGTAATTCTTGTCGGTATGAGCACACAGCACCACGCTCGAAACTCCCTGATTAGCAAAGTAGAAGACAAACGGTGAATTGAGTTCTATTTTTGAAATTCCTCCCGAATACGATGCCCAAAGATTGTTTTTTGAATCAAAAAAAACATTAACTATATCGTTGACAGGCAGGTTGATATCCTTATCGATTTTTTGGAGATATTCGTAGCGGTTGGAATACACGTAGATGCCGTTGTTGGTGGCTACGGCAATTTTGCGCAAACGTTTGTTGTATTTAATATCGTTTACCACAATGTGGGGATGATTGTCGGTGGCAAGCGTTATAGGTTTCACATCTTCGGGAGCGATACTTTTGGTTTTCAGTAATTTATCAAGATTGATTTCGCACGCCTTATAGCCATTAGAAATAAACAAAAGGCGCGAATTATCCATCTCTAACATCCTAACATCGTCGGTTTTGATGCCCGAAGTGCTTACGTTACAGACGTTTTGCAATATTCCGTCGAAATATGTGTAAAAATCGCCGTTGGTGCAGAGTATTACGATACCTCCATTGTAGGGCATTGAGGCGGCAATATCTCCCACGCTGCGCACTATTATGCTGTTGCTCAATACGGCAAAACCATCTTTGAGCATAAACACAACTCTGCCGCTGTCGGATTCGCATCCAAAAATATTGGTAACGTCGCGGCTGTTGAATGGCACTTCTAACTGAATAAATTTTAATGTGCCGTTGATTTCGGGGTGATAGTAGCCAAGACACTCAGGACCAGCCACATAAATATCGTGAAAAGGCGAAACATAAACCTTTGCCAAAAGTTCCGACCGGTTGGTGTGGTAAAAACGCTCCCACATACGGCCGTTGTAGATTTTTAAACCCGCCGATGTGCACGACATAATGCAACCGTTGGAATCTTCCGCCAATTGCGAGCATTTTACGATGTAGCCTTTTTCGTCGAGACGGTAGTTGTGTATAAACGACGACTTGCGGAATGTATTTGACTGCTGGCACACAGCGGTATATGGGGCTAAAAGCATTGCCACCACCACAATTAAACATCGTATAATATCAGACAAATACATTAAAATATCTTGTTTATATTAAATAATACAAATTAACGAAAAAAGCCTGAATTAACAGGCTTTTTTTAATAATTTTTTTCGACTATTTGTAAAAAAATTTTTTTACACAGTCATAATCTCGTTTTCTTTAACCTGCGAAATCTTGTCGATGTCAGCTACAAAACGGTCGGTGAGTTTTTGTACCAACTCCTGACCCTGTTTAGACTCATCTTCGGTAAGTCCGTCTTTTTCAAGGGCTTTAAGAGTATTGTTGGTATCTTTGCGAACACTGCGGACAGCCACACGAGCATTTTCTGCCTCGCTCTTAACCTGTTTTACAAGAGCCTTGCGGCGTTCTTCGGTGAGGGCGGGAATCACAATGCGGAGTATTTCGCCGTTGTTGGTAGGAGTAAGTCCGAGGTTAGCCTTCAGAATCTCTTTTTCGATTTTTGGGAGCATAGTTTTTTCCCAAGGCTGCACTACTATGGTGCGAGCGTCGGTGGTGCCTACGTTAGCCACTTGGTTGAGGGGGGTGGGTGTGCCGTAATAGTCTACACTTATACCCTGCAAAATAGCGGGTGTGGCTTTGCCTGCACGGATTTTGGCAAGTTCGCCTTCAAAGTGAACCACAGCGGCTTTCATTTTCTCTTCCGCCTCGTCTATGTACATTTGTGCTTCTTCGTTCATTATGTGTTTTCGTTAAAATTATTTTTTACAAATATATAGGTATATTTATTAACAACAAAATTTTTTATTGTTTTCCCAATTTTTTGAAATCGCCTTTGAGGAAACCGTCTGGTTCTTTGGTGCTGATTTTGTGCCATCCAAAGTAATAAACGCATCCGTCGTTACCCAAAACCACATTAAAACAGCGAGCTGCCTTGGGGCTGCCCTTCGGAGGTCCTACCTTGTGTACAAACACAGTTTTTGGGTCGTTTGCCTTAACAATATCTTCAAGATTTTCTTGCTCGGCAAGTATTTGAAACGGCTTGGTATACACGGCTTTAACCTTAGCTTCGGTGTTGAGGTCTTTGGGAAGGTCTTCCTTTATAATATAGAGTTTTTTGTCGCCAAGTTTTTCGGCGTTGCGGTTATAATAAAGCACGATGTTTTTTTCGGTGAGTTCTGGATGATCTTTGGTAAGGTTTACGTGATTCTGCATAAACTTGACAATGGGTGCAAGTTTATATACATATTTCTCATAATCCTGATTCTCGTAATACGACAATGGGAACGATGCCAACGTGGGCATATCTTGTACCGATTTGTAGTCGCCACCAAGCACGAGCGAGAGAAATGCGTAGGTCATTTTGTCGGAATCGTCTTTGTAATAATCTTTTGTAACCATCAAAAACGAATACTGCGGGTCGTATTTGCGTTTTTGAAAATCGTCGAACGAGCAATATTCAAACTTTGTGATTGTCCAGCTGCTTTCAACAGCCTGTTTGATACCCGAGTTGTAACTGTTGAAAATATTGTTGTCGAGCACAACGCAGGTTTTGGTGTTGAGAAACTTTTTGATAACGTCGGCGCCCGCCACCTTTTCTTGAGCCAACGAGGGCAGAGCCACAAGCACCGCCACGAGTGCAAATAATAGGTTCTTTATCTTCATAAAAATAGGTTTTATATCGTTAAACAATAGATAAATTATTCATAAACAGGTATATACAAAGGATGTTTTTCGTTAAACTTTCGCATATAGTAAAAAAGTTTTGCATTGCGTTTTTTGCGTTTTAGTTCGGCAAACTCATCGTGGAGTTCGGGGTCTTTCATTAGCATCTGCTCAAGATTGTTGGCATTGTATTCAAGAATGTCGCCGGTTTCAAAATTGAGCAAATATTGCTGTGCCTCGGTAGATGTGGTGTAAGCCGGGCCATACATACTGTAACGACCGTACATTCCGCCGTAGAAAGGGTCGCGCGAATTGATATAGGTTTTGGTGCCGAGAAAATGGCAAATGCTGCCCACAATGCCCACACGGTTGAAATATCCGTTGTGATAAACGTAGATAATGCCGCCCGAACAGTAGCCCCACAGCGACGATGTTTTCACTGTTACCTCGTTGCCCACCTCGTCGAATAGCGTAATTGTGTTTTCCTGAGTAAGATAGTCGAAAAAAGCAAGGTCGTTGGGGTCGATTTGACTTTTTACACGAGCCTTATCAACGGGTTTGTTTTTTTGCATCATCTCCTTGTTGAGATACAGCCCGTCGGTAAACACAAAATCTTCATCGTAGACTTGCTTGGTCTGCGAATGTAACGACACGGCAATACACAACAATATAAGCGACAATAATATATGCTTCATAAACATTGCAATATTTTACTATCCAAATATAAGGATAATTTGTAAAACGGCGGCATAATTTTAATTTTTTTTTAATTTTGCCGCTCAAAAGCACCCAAAATGGATGGCAGACTTAAAAAAGGAATCAGAATAACAGTGTTTTTCGCCATTGGGGCACTACTATTTTGGCTCGCATACCGAGGTCAGGATATAGGCACGCTCATCAATGCGCTCGAAGGCACACGTTGGGGATGGATTGTGGCTATTGCAATATTCTATCTTACAGCGCATTACAGCCGTGCCGAAAGATGGAGGCTGCTTTTAGAACCATTTGGATACAAGCCAAGAGGAATCAACCTTTTTATGTCGGTTTTGGTAATGTATCTCAGCAACTTAGCCATACCGCGTTCGGGCGAAGTATTGCGCTGCGGAATTGTTTCAAAATACGAAAAAATTCCATTTGCACGGTGTCTCGGCACGGTGGTAACGGAGCGCATAGCCGATTTGACAATAATATTAATAGTGTCGGCAATAGTGCTGGCAAGTCAGTGGGGATTTGTGTCGGAAATGGTAGCAGCCAACCCCGATATTAGCGAAAGAATCGAACTCATAAAGCAATACATTATACCCATTTCGTTGATACTCATAGTATTAACCATTATTGGAATTTGGCTTTTCCGGTTGGCAATACGCCGAAATATTTTTGGCATTGGCGACAAAATTAACGGCATTTGGCAGCAGTTTCGCGACGGACTCACCACAATTCTCCACCTCAAACACCGCACCTTATTTATAATACACAGCCTTTACATCAATTTTGTATATTTCTACGCCGTGTATCTCGGGTTCAAAGCATTTGGATTTACCGAACATCTTACCCTTATAACAGGATTGATGGTGTTTGTGCTTGCCACTTTTGGCGTAATAGTGCCGTCGCCCGGAGGTATGGGAACGTGGCATTTTATTGTAATAGAGACGCTTGCAATGTACGGCGTAAAACGCGACCCCGACGGCAGAGCATTCGCCCTTGTGATTCACGGATTACAAGATATTTCGTTTATAATACTCGGTGCTCTATCGCTGATATTGCTGCCGGTTATTAACAAAGACTATGTTCCACAAGTTGACGATGCCGACCAAACGCCTCCAAACACCTGATTATTATGAAGAAAAAGGTAATACTCGCTTTAAAAATATTAGCGGTAATCGCTTTTTATGTTTTTCTTTATAAAATATCAATTCCTCACATCGAGCAACTTAAAGAATATTATCAAATAAATGGGTTTAGAGATATAAGGCTCAACATTTTCGCTATGGCAGTAATTCTTGTTTTGCCTAATTGGTTGGTAGAGTCGGTAAAATGGCTTTTTGCCGTTAAGCCAATACAAGAGATATCATTAAAAACCGCAATCAAAGGCGTTTTAAAAGGCATTCCACCGTCAACATTTACTCCCAACCGCATAGGCGAAACAGTAGGACGACCCTCTGTGCTCACCCCCCAGCACCGTGTAGAAGGCGGAATTGCCACGCTTTACAACGGTATTAGTCAAATGCCTATAATGTTGATATTTACGGCAGCGGCTTCGTTTTATTTTTCTGCAAATGGCACACTATTTATCCACGAAGAATACCTCACAAAACCATTGTTTGGCATAGCGGCATTGATAGGTGCGGCATTGATTATAGCATTATTTTACCACCCGAAAATATTTGTGCCAACAACTCAAAAATACCGTCTAACCCAAAAAATTGCACCAAAATTAGAGTTTTTTGCACGATACCACAGCCAAGAGCAAAACACATTATTAATATTAAGTGCAATACGATTTTTTATTTACTGCACGCAAAACTATCTTGTAATAAAGGCGTTAGGAATCAACATAGGATTAATTGACGGCTATGCAGCGATATTTTTGATCTACGGCATAATAAGTTTTGTGCCGCGTCCTGCCCTTGCCGAATTAGGAGTAAGATGTTCGGTATCGGCATTGATACTCGCCCCCTACTCTCCCAACCCACTGTTGCCCGCGGCATCTTCGGCATTACTTTGGATTATCAACATACTGATACCGTGCATTATAGGAACATTTTTGTATATTCCACAAAAAAAACATCAAAAAAACTTTGCACAATAATAAAAAACCTCTACATTTGCGCCGTGAAAACCGCTATGCCCTGGTGGCGGAATTGGTAGACGCGTTGGTCTCAAACACCAATGGAGTAACATCCTTGCCGGTTCGATCCCGGCCCGGGGTACAAAAAAAGAGGCGCAATATTTTTTTGCGCCTCTTTTTTTTATAAAACTCAAAACAAATTAAATAAAATCAATCGTTTTTTTTAGGATATGTAAATAATTATCAGTATTATTGCAGTATAATGTCAAAACATAAAAACTGCAAATAATATGAAAACAAACAATCTAACCAAACTTTACACAATACCAAACACAAATAACCTATGCAAATTTTTGCTGTTTATTTCACTCCTATTGCTATTAGCCAATAACGCTATGGCACAAGAGGCCGTCGCCTACTTTACTGTAGAAGCAACTGCAAGTAACAAATATTCATTAACATTCAAATACGATAATCAATACGGATCATTAGAGCAGTCCTCTACTAAAACTGGCAATCATACAATCACACACCTGTACAATGATGCATCTTATGTACTTGATAAAGAAGAAATCTATTCCATTACATTTGACGAAACATGTAAAAACTACACCAATGAAGTAAATTGCAATAATTGGTTTCAATTCTGTTATAATTTAAGCACAATAAACAACTTAGAGAATATATATCCAAACATTACATCAATGATGTATATGTTTAATGGTTGCACAAGTCTCCAAAATATTGATTTTAGCAAAGTGGATTTAAGCAATGTTGAGAATTTTACAGGTATGTTTGAGGGCTGTAATCTTACCAGCATTAAATTCAATCCTAACTCGATTACAAAACCAACAGCAGAATATGAGAGTATGTTTGAGAACTGCACCGAGCTTACAGAATTAGATTTGCGTTCTTTTATTGTAGCAAAAGATAATGACAAAATAGAGAATATGTTTAACTATTGTTCTAATTTAAAAACCATATATACTTCGAGCCAGTTTAATTTATCATCTCTAACAAGTCCGGTATCTTTATTTGAAGACTGCAATAGTCTTAAAGGCGGCAACGGCACATCATTCAATAGCAATGCTACTTCTTCTCAATACGCACGCCCCGACCTTCCGGGTCAGCCGGGATACTTCACTCTCGTAGACGAGCAATACGCTGTACTAAACGGCAACACATTAACATTTTACTACGACAAACAACCAAGCTCCCACGCAGGCACAGTAATGTTTGTCAAACCGGGTTCTTCTCAGGATTGGGTGGTAGATGATAATTATAGGACTCTAATCACAACCGTAGTTTTCGACAAATCGTTTGCTGCCGCACGCCCTACCGATATGAAGGATTGGTTTAATGGCTGCAATAACCTCACAACTATAAACAACGTAGTATATCTCAATACAAAAGAAGTTACTACAATGGAAAATCTATTCAAAGACTGTAGTAACATCACGGAGCTCAACTTAGCTTACTTCAATACATACAAGGTTAACAACATGAACAATATGTTTAACGGCTGTACAAAACTTGAAACAATTTATGGTGGTCTTAATTGGTATGTAGGATCCGCAACAACAGGTGACGATATGTTCAAAAATTGTGTGAATTTAGAGGGTTACGCGTATAAGTACAAAGACGAACCTGAAACAGTGCGAGATGGAATATATTATGCCAAAGATATCTCATATAGTTTTCTTTCTTATGGAACTATTCCTTATTTTAAATATTATGATAGTGATTTTAGTATTCTACCAGGATGGCGAGAGACTATTGTTTTGAGATTCGATAATCAATGGAAGACATGGACTGGAATACCTTGTCCTATTTATACAGATAATGATGCAACAACTTCCTTGTATGATATTTTATCAAATACTTATTCTAAAATTCCTGATATAAACAAAATAACCAAAGTTACATTTTACTCCACTTTTTTTAACAATAATAATATAATATTTTCATACGCCAACTGGTTCAAAGATTTATCAGCATTAGAAACTATTGAAGGATTAACATTTTACGATTACTATGATTACAATAGGCCAACATTAAATACAGGAGTAACAAATCTAAGCGGTATGTTTAAAGGGTGTTCATCGTTGAAAACACTCGACCTTAGACTCGTAAAAACTGAAAATGCTACTGATATGACCAGCATGTTCGAGGGCTGTTCAAACCTTGAAGTTATTTTTGTTAATAATAATTGGGTTATAGATTATGTTACATCCTCAGCCGACATGTTCAAAGACTGTGATAAACTCATAGGAGACTACGGAACAAGTGTTAAAGACAATCCAACTAAAACAGATAGAACATACGCCCGCTTAGACACTAAGGAAGAAAAAGGATTCCTAGGTAAGGGAGACTATTCAATTAATATAGATTGGCATGTTAAAGATCAAAAGAACAACAAAACAGATGATGTAGATTTAAATTACCGCTATACAGTTTATCAACACGCTCATTCGAATCCTGTCCTTGAATTACACGACGACTACACAGCACAGTATGAAGTAGACCACTGGGAATATATAATATCCAGAGAACAAGGTATAACACACACCGCTACGGGTAATGAAGTAGTAATAACAACCAACCCGATAGGCGATTTTGACGTTAATGCTTATCTTAATCTGCGATATTATACTGTAACTTTCTATGATGGTTCAACAATCTTAGCCTCCTCATCATATCCATACGGTTCAACGGTTGACAAGCCAACACTAACACTATCTAATACTAACGACCACATACTCTCATGGACTGCTAATTTTGGCGACAATAATAATGAAACGTGGGACTTTGAAAATAACACCATAGTAGGTAACACCGATCTTTTTGCGATTTGGACACCCATTGAACACACAGTAACATTCCACAACGGCGACGAAAAAAGCTCTATAACAGTGCTGAACGGACATAGCATTGATCAACCCAAAGTGGAGCAAAAAGCTGGACACACACTAAGATGGACAATTGCAAAAGATGTTACCAGCGAAGAGTGGGATTTTGAAAGAGTTGTAGAAAACGATTTAGAACTGTGGGCGCAATGGGAAGCGATACCCTGCACGGTAACATTCTACAACGGACGCAATATCATAATAGGCAGTACTACCGTGCCATACGGTGAAATAGTATCAAAGCCCGATTTTGAAGCGTCCAAAGGTTACAACCTGAAATGGCAGGTATGGCAGCAACAAAAATATACCGACTGGGACTTTAACACACCTATCGAAATAACCAACCTCGAAATATACGCCATAACCGATAAGATAGAGTACACAATAACATATCATCCCGAAAATGCAAGAGGCAACAACCCTGATAAATACACCGTAGAAACCGATGATTTCACACTATATAATCCAACAACATTAGGCGACTCGGAATTTACCGGCTGGACAGGAACAGACATAAAAACACCTACACTTGAAGTAACAATACCCAAAGGCTCTATCGGCAACCGTGAATACACTGCCAACTGGAAACAGTCGTTCTATACCGTAACATTCCACGACGGCACTAACGAAACCAGCATATCTGTAGCTCACGGCTCTACTATAAAGCTACCTAACCTTGATAAGCCTGGAAGAACACTGTTAAAATGGACAGTTCTCCCCGACCCCGAAAGCGAGGAATGGAACGAAAACGACGCTGTTACTTTTGCATTAAACCTATACGCCCAATGGAAAGATCTCGAAACCAAACAACAAATCACTCCGTCACTCTCCGACGCCGACAAATACATCTCATTCCCCACAGATTGGAAAAAATTCTGCAAAAAACAAGAAACAGAGGCAATACTAACTTACAGTCTTGCTGAGGGTAGCGGTTTACCAATCAATTGCAATATCTTTATAGAAACTATCGAAGGCAGCCACAAATACCCCGCCAAAGACGGCAAAGTAAAAATCACCAAATTGCCATCATTTCCAGGAGAATACGCCTGCACGGCTGTTTTCACTGGTGATGAAGAATCTACAATTCCATCAGACACAATCAAATTCACTTTAGAAATCACCGCTGCACGTGGATTAATATTACAACTATACAAAAACGTAATTTTCGTCAACAATAGTAGCGAAAAGTTTGAAACATACCAATGGTATCGCTACGGAGAAGAAACCGACGAGAAACTCAACAACGGTTCACGCCAATACTTCACCGAACCCACTCTCAAAGGCTCGTATTGGGCATTGCTCAACGGCAAAATTCACGCCTGCTATATGGAAGACCAACCTGTGATTGTAAAGCAAGCCGAGGTGTCGATCTCCACCTACCCCAACCCTGCCGTAGAAGGTGAGGAGTTTACCATCGAAATCAACAATTTTGACCCTGATACAGAATACTCTATGATAATATCCAACAGCAACGGCAATATTATAAAAAAACTTACCGTTACCAAACAGCAAACCACACTCAGCCTGCCTCGTGGTTTTTACACAGGTGCGTTGATGTGGTCGGGCAACAAACAGTCGTTTAAAATAATAGTGAGGTAAAAATGAAAAAATCGTCACCGCTACTTTTGTTAGCGTTTGTAACTTTATGTGTTTTAATATCTTGCAGCAACAATAATTCTATCAAAGAACCACACAGCGGCGAGTTTTCGGTAAGCGATTCGCAAAAGGTGGTGTTTGCTATCGAAAATCTCAAAAATGGAGATTCTGATTTGTTTGATTTCAATCAATATGGCAATATATCAGAGGGTTGGCGATTACTTTCCGCCGATGAGTGGCAATACATTGTGTTAAAACGCAAAAACGCCATAAACCTAATTTTGTGGGCTACTGTTGATGGCAAAAAAGGTGTAATTTTATTACCCGATAATTACGCTAACGCACTCAAACTAAACCACATATCACCACAATCTATTAAACCGTGGGACGATCAGATATGCCTTATCAACTCCGACACAGACCCCACCACGCTCAACGTTATATCAAATAATCAGTGGACAGAATTGGCAAAACAAGGTGCGATATTCTTGCCTATGAACCTTGGCAACGAAGGCGGATATTGGCAAACCGGCGACTCGTTTTTAAGTTTCAATTCTGCTTTTATATGGCCTGCGCGTGGCTG
>JAEEGL012734628.1_pt1 | contig 14715 bp, 8 predicted proteins | sample 9134231 | NCBI WGS metagenome assembly JAEEGL01 (sample SAMN16246548, study PRJNA631951) | gut metagenome | biome: gut microbiome; feature: rumen; material: fiber-attached | host: Bos | place: Iran: Karaj | collected 2018-10 | reverse complement strand
TTCTAATCTTTGTTCCATCTTTTCTTCTCTATCCAAGAGACGATTTTGGATTTCTTCCATTTTTGCTAATCTTTGTTCTTCAATTTTTTCAGCTTTTTTTTCGGCTTCTGCAATACGTTCTTCTCATTTTTTCTTAGCTTCTTCTAGAATCTCTTCTTCAATCTCTTTTGCTCTAGCCATTCTTTCCTTGAATTTTAGAGCCTTTTCTGTCATGGTTTTTTTGTAACCAAAAAATCATCAAATTCATCAAATAATTACTCCTCATGCTATGAGGAGAGTAATAATAAGTGTAGACATTTATATATTTATGTGATGTTCTAAAAAATACAAGTTTGTATCACTTTATAATATATGAGAATTTGTTGTATAAATGCAAGTTGAAAATTTATTTGTTTAAAGATTTTGGGTGGAATAAAAATTATTGTATAAAAAAGTCCCCAAAATTTTGCATAGAAAAAATTTTTGATTATAATTGTAGTGGAAAAGATTATTTTTAGATATATAAAAATAAAAAATGGCAGAATTAGAGAATGCTTCAAATGGTGCTGCTCAACAGAACCAATCTTGATTATCATCTGCGGATATGTCAGTATGAGTCAATACTGTGATTACAAATTGATGACAGAACACGTGATCTGGCAAGATAACATTAGATGATGGTTCTGTAGTTATGGAGGATGGTACTACATTGAATCCATCGAACTATATGCTATATCTCGGACAATTGATGATTAATAAAAATAGTTCGGATATATATTTTACATATGGAGAAGAACCAGCACTTAGAATATATGGAGAAATATACAGAGTCACAACGGCTCCTAAACTTCAGGATTCGACATTGGAAGCAATGTCTTCAGTTCTAATGTCGAAGGAAGATGAGGCATTCTATGATCGTGAATTGAGTTGTGATATTGGTTATTCTATTCATGGACGTCGTTTTAGGATTAATATTTCTCGTCAAAGATGACATAAAATGATTGTGGCTAGGTTGCTTGAGGAGAAAGTGCCAACTATTGATAGTTTGTGATTGCCACAAATTTTAAAATCATTGACCAAGAAAACGAGTTGAATCATATTTTTGGCATGACCTACATGATCATGAAAATCTACTACTTTGGCTGCGATGATAGAGGAAATTAACATGACGAGATCTAGTCATATTATTACAGTTGAAGATCCTATTGAATATGTTTTTGAGCCAAAAAGGGCGATTTTTGAACAAAAACAATTAGGTAAAGATGTTACATCTTTCGCTTCAGCCATGAAATACGCTATGAGGCAGAGGCCTGACGTTATCCTATTCTGAGAGACAAGAGATCCAGAATCATTGAGATACGCAGTTATGCTTGCAGAGACGTGACACTTGGTTTTGACTACAATTCACTCCAGATCAGCAGAACAGACAGTAAATAAAATTATTTCAATGTTTCCTGTAGATGAACAGCCAACTATTAAAAATCAGCTTTGAGAAAATATGGCAGCAATTATAATCCAAAAATTGCTTAAAACATCCGATGGTAAATGAATGATTCCTGCACATGAAGTACTCTTAAATAATTCTGCAGTTGAAAATACAATTCGTGAGAATAAATTGAATCAATTGAAAAATGTGATGTATACTTATAGATCAGCATGAATGTTATTATTGGAGGATGATTTAGTGCGTTTAGTAATGGAATGAAAAATTTCAGTAGAGCAGGCACTATTCTATGCAAATGATAGAGATGCGTTGAAGAGAGAATTGGAACAAAAAACAAAGACTACGTAATAAAATTGGAAAAACATTGTGGATATATTGAAATTTTATGATAAAATAGTAAATACTAAAGTGGTATTATGTTTTATAGTTTTATCAAAATTGGATGGAGTTCTTGCTTTTTGGTTATGATGGTAATTCTAGAGAATTGAAAAGAATAATCATTTCGCTTTTGAAATCGTGATGTGCATTGAAGGTACATAAAATTAATTATGTGCAGAGTTTTTGATTAATGGAAAATGTGGTCGAAAAATCTGAAATAAAATATATAATAATACATACTGATGATGAATCAAAATTATTGAGTTTTTTGTCTAAAAATTTTCCACAAGTTGAAAGAATTGAAATAAAATAAATTTATAAAAACTGTAAACAATGAGAAAATCACAGTGGATACAATTATTACAATTTATAGCTGTATGGGTTTTAATCTATTTATTTTGTGCTTTTGTGATAAAACAGTCTTTTGTAGATTTGATACTTAAGCATCGATTTTTCTTTTTGGTGGCAAGTGTATCTTATTTTTATTATTATTCTATACAGTATGAGCTCGAAAAAAAATATGAATTGATTAGAAAGGCAGTAATATACTGAAATCTTTATTTATTGGCTCATATATTTTTCCGTCCATTATTACATATTTCTGATTCATTGTTTTTGTTGTTGTGATTAATTATATTGTGATTTTGGTGAACTACGAAAATGAAAAGTAGACGAAAATATTTGTTGCAAGGTTTGTGATTAGTATTTAGCTTTTTTATTTTAATCTCGTGAACGCTTTATTTTTATCCAGATAAACCAGATATAGAGTGATTTTTGGCTAGTAGGAACTATGAAATTTCTGCGATGTGAGTGATTGATACAATATCCAAAAGGGATGCATATATTCAGATTGATAACTGAAAAAGAAATGAAGAGTATGAAGTTGATCCATGATTTGTAAAAATAATATCAGAATCGTGTGAAATATCATATCCATCAAGCAAATCTGAAAGAGAAGAAATGATTTATTTAATGACTCCGTGATGAGAAATCTTTTGGATATTTCCTCAGTCAAAAATTCAGTTAAATTTTGAGTGAAATAGATTAGTGAAGCTATCTAAATTAACGTGAAAAATTGGTATTTTGTCGTGAATTTTTGACGAGAAAATCGAGCTGGTTTGAGATGTTGAGGTTTTATCATCTGAGGAATTAGAAAATTTAGAAAATTTACAGGAAAAATATAAATATGATTTGGTATGGTATTTAAAAAATCAGATTTCTGAAAGTAATATAGCACTAGCAAATGGTACTATAATGTATGATATTGATGGTAGGATACTCAGATTCTTAGCAAAAATGTTTCCGGCTTCGTTCGGAAAAAATTTGAAAAATTATAGCGAGTTTATGTATTATTTTTGACGGGTGGATCAGTGAGAAATGGATTTGTGAAGATATTCAATGAAAAATTCGTGATGAACAATGTGATCTATGTTAAAAACTATAAAAGAATGATTTAAACATTGAAAACAAGATACATATTTATTGAAAAAATATTAATTGAAAATATTTGAGCGAATTCTTTGTATAAAAAAGTCCTGCAAAATTTGACAGGATTTTTTTTTTGAATATAATTTAGTAGTGAAAAGTTTCATTTATTTTAAAACAAAAATTTATTTATTAAAGGTTACAACCCATGAAATCCCGAAAGACAAAAATGTTTGTTGCTTTATGATTGACTGCAATTAGTGGTTTTTTGCTAATGGCTGTTTCGTTTGCTGACGAAGCCAAGAATATTAAGCTAGATATCACAAATGCAAGACAGACAATTCCAGTTATCCATTTTAGATCAAATCTCAGGGATAAAACTAAATTTGTGGAACTCAAAAATGTTGGAAATCTGGTAAGGATCAACACAAAGGAGTATAATTTTGTACTTAGAAAATGAAACTCTGAAGCATCTGGAAAGAGATCCACTATCTTATGATGACAAAATAATAAAGTGAATGGAGATTATTCTACGATTATAGCATGAAATAATAATCAAGTTAGTAGCTCGTATGGTACTATTTGATGATGACAGAGTAATAATGTGGATGGTGGGTACTGAACAGTTGCTTGATGACAGTGAAATGCAGCGAATACTTATTCTACTGTTGTATGAGGTAGTGAAAATATGGCATGAGGTAATTACGCTGTAGCGTTGGGAAATAATGCAAATGCAATTGGAAACAATTCTGTTGCTATGTGAAAAAATGCGACGGTAAATAAAGAAAATTCGTTTTTGTGGAATGATGGTACATCATCTCAAACATTAAATAGTGATAATACATTTGCAGTAGTGTGAGCAAATGGAATGGTAGTAAACAAAAACAAAGCACATAGATTTGCACAATTGACCATATGATGATCGTTGATTATTAATTATAGGGGAAGTGATGCCAATACGTGTAATTCTACAACTAAGTGAGTAGTGAAAGTGGTAGGATGAAGCCATTCTCAGGCTTGTTTCTGTAGCTGTAACGGATCAAAGCGAAGTTCTTTATATGGTGGAGGAGACTGTAGTTCAAAATGTGATACGTCTATCACACCAAAATGTGATAATAATAATCTTATAAAGTTTTGTAATACAGATCCTTATACGTATTCATGACATTGTTTGGTAGGAAGATGAGAGGTAGTAGAATGAGATGGGGCATATATGGTAGATAAAGATGGTAAGATACACTGGACATGCCAGACTAATGATGGAAAAACAGATCATTGTGTTTGAGAGGTGACTTCTACGGTAGGTGGAACCAATGGACAATGTGCAGAGCCAAATCCTGAAGCAAACTGTTCGGGTGGTTATGATGAGGATAAAGCAGAATTTGTAGCATGAAGTGATCAATGATTTGAGGGTATAATAAATGCTACATTGTATAATAGATTATCGGATGTACCAAGTGGTACTAAATGTGCGTGGTACTGTAAAAACGGATATTATAAAAAATGAGATATTTGCGCACCAATGGAGTGATGTGATGAGTTTGATGATGGTGATCGACATATACCACATCTAGATCATGGAGAAACTAAAACAATCAATAATATTGCAGGAACATGTACAAGGGTAGTATCATGTGATAATGGAACTCCGACATTGTGAACACCAACATGTTATAGTTGTCAATGATCAGCACCATCGAATGCATTATTGGTAGCATGAAGTGATCAATGATTATCATCAAATGTAGATAGGACACTATATGCTAATTCTACGGCAGCAGCATGAAAGAAGTGTGCATATTTGTGTGATTTGTCTAGAGGTTATTATTACGATGCTTGAACATGTATACGTAGATCTGATTGGTGTAATAATGATGTTGTAAATGGATGTACAAGTCCAGCGAGTGCTACTCATCAAGATAATTCAGATCCATCGAAATCTATGTGGGATTGTGCAATAGACTGAACTACTATGGAAATGTGATGTTATAAGTGTAAGGATGGATATGTAGACAAGGGTAATGGTGTATGTCAACAGGAGCCTATAACTATTAATATTTGTCCAAAAGCTGCTTATTGAAATTGTACAGCTAGCGCACTGAAGAATTGTCGAAGAGGCGGTTCATTAAGTAACTTATCATTTGAGGCAGATCAGCTGTTGCCTAAAAATATTGATATACAGGTAGATTTGACTTATCATTATCAGGATCCCGGTTTGTGAGTTACACAAGAAAATGGATGTAGCTATCTTAATGAGGATGTGAACCCTGTATATACCATAGCTAATGGAGAAAAAACTTCTGATAATTGAGGTGGTGTATTTAGTAGATATAATACTATGTGTGTTAGCTCATATGGATATAAAAAGTATTTTGAAAAAACATTTGATTATAATTTTAAGGATACATCGTCAAAGGTTTATTGATTTACGTTAAATGGACAGGAATATATTCTTAATTTAAATGGTATTTGTGGTACTACAACAGGTGATATAACTCCAGAGGAAGGACCTAAATGTGGATCTGCTAATAATACAAATAGATCTGAAGCGCCATCTACTCAAGCAGAAAAATGTGGAAATGGTAGTCCATCTACTATATCACAGACTAGTGATTGATGGACATGGACATGTAGTAAGGATTGAGTAACGACAAATCCTCCATGTATTGCCTATAAGGAGCCGGTATGTGGAACATCTAATGGTAAGACAGTGTCAAGTATGCCAACATGAACGGCAGCATGTAATCCATGAAACAGGGCTAGACCGATAACAGGTGATACTCAATTTACATGGAATTGTGGATTGGGGCCAAAAGCTGTTCCATGTAGTGCAAATAGAGCAATACCATCTACTACACCAGAGTGTGGACGTGCTCATTTATTAGATAGTTTAGATGCTCCTACTTCTAATCTGTGTGCTGAGTGAACACAATCTACTCCAGTATTTGGTATGGCTGGAGAACCTAGAGTGCCAGCATGGACGTGGACATGTAGTAATGCAAATTGATCAGAAGACTGTTGGAGCTATATTCCTACTACTGCAATTGATTGTGTAAGTATCGATAATAGATTTTCTTGGCCTTCGATACAATTTGACGGACATGGCTCAGATGGTATAATGATGGATGTATATATGAGCTATGACTGTATTGATAATAATGGACTTTCTTCTAGAAATAGTGGGACATTCCCAATATATTATCAAGATTCGTACCCATTCTGGACAAACACTTCGATGTTTGATGAAATGGCAGACTGTAGTGATGTGGATGTTTTGTATGCTGAAATCAAAAGTTTTGAGCCAGAAAATAAGGATGGAAATATGTTGATTCAATGAACGACTTGTAGTGTAGATCCAATTAATTGAGATTGTGGAGATACTCCTTATAACTGTGATGCCTGAAGGTCGAAAAATAATCGAGAAGATGATTCTGTCTATACATGGACGTGTGAGTGAATAGGTGGATGAAGAGATGATTTTTGTACAGTAACATATAGCTGTCAATGATCAGCACCATCGAATGCGACATTGGTGGAATGAAGTGATCAATGATTGTCAGCAAATGTAGATAGGAAATTGTATGCAGATGCAACAGCAGCAGCATGAAAGAAGTGTGCATATTTATGTAATAGTACACATGAGTATAAAAATGGAGTATGTGAGCCTAAAACATATAGCTGTCAATGATCAGCACCATCGAATGCGACATTGGTAGCATGAAGTGATCAAAACTTGTCATCAAATGTGGATAGGACACTATATGCTAATTCTACGGCGGCAGCATGAAAGAAGTGTGCCTATTTGTGTGATTTATCTAGAGGTTTTTATTACGATGCTTGAACATGTATACGTAGATCTGATTGGTGTAATAATGATGTAGTAAATGGATGCGTAAGTCCATCAAGTGCTACTAATCAAAATAGCTCAGATCCGTCAAAGTATACATGGGATTGTGCAATAGATGGAACTACAATGGAAATGTGATGCTCTAAGTGTAAGGATGGATATGTAGACAAGGGTAATGGTGTGTGTGTAAGTGAATACGAATATGCATGTCATTGAGAATGTTCAACAAATACTACTATAGATCCGGACAGTATATGTAGGAGTATAAGTTTACAGAATGTATGTACTAGTAAAAATTTCTGTAAATGGAATAGTATATGATCTATGAGTTATTGTAGTGCTATAGATGGTGCGGCATATCTGGATTATGACTGTGAATCAAGAACAGAACCAATGTGTACTTTGGAATGTTACTGGTCTGAAGATCTTGCTTGTTTAAAGCGGACTGATGAATGTAGAGCTGCGGCTGCAAATTGAGGAGTGCTACCAGCTGATTGTGTCGATGATTCACAGGAAAAATGTGCATGACAGGAAAAGCCTGAGTGTAGTGGTTGAGAACCAGAACCATTGGTGACAATTATTAATATTTGTCCAAAAGCCGTGATTAATGAAGCTCAGTCTGTGTGGGGTGCTGATGCTTGTTATCATGGAGAGGTTTTAAATAGTCTTTCATATGAATCTAGTCAGGCATTACCTACAAAAGTGAAAATAACAACGACATTTAATTATTATTCTTTGAATGAAAGATTAAGTTGTAACTATAAGCTTACTAATAAAACTAATGAATATACTATTATGACAGGTAATACAGAGAGTGATCCTATTAAAGCGAATCTAGATGCCTTACGTCTTGCTAGTATGTGGAATTTTACTATAGGATATAGCTCATATTTTGATCCAAATTTTACTCAGTTTGTGCGGCCAGAAATCTATAAAGATTCGAAAGGTAAACAGTATGAATTTGTTATATCGAATGATTGTGAACCAACGTCGGTGGAGCCAGCAAAGTGTTGACTAGCACAATCATGAACATATACTACCTCACCAGATGCCAGTCTATTATGTAAAAAATGAGAATATTCTATACCGCAAAAAGTGGATGGAAAATGGACTTGGACATGTACGAATGGAAATTCAGTTGCAGAGTGTCGAGCGAACGTTGGTAGTTCTCAAACTCTTCAGTGTGGTACACAAAAATGGACATGTATTGGTTGAGATGTAGCGAATAAACAAGGTTCTAAGTGGAATTGTGTAAATGGAAGTAGTTCAATTTGCTGTTCGTATCTTTGTACTCCTAAAACATATTCGTGTCCATCAGGATATAGGTTAACATCAGATAATAAGTGTGAACTCTATATGCAGTTCTGTGTCGATGATATTTGTTGAACTAGTATAAACAATCATATGTGTACGTCGAGAGATACTAGTAATTGTGGTAGTGAAACATGTTTCTGAGATGCGACTCAAGCAGCGAATTGAGTTTATTGTGATTGGTGACTAAATTTTCTCAACTATGATGAAACCATGTCAAGGCAGTTTAATCGTGTTGGTATTTCATATGTGTGATGGATGAGTACACCAGGAGGAGATGGAGTACGATGATATAGAATGAGAAAATATGAATCTAATAAGGAAGAAAGTAAATGTGCGCCTGATATTAGCTATTCTATAGATCAGATATTGTGAATGTGTCCAACTTTAAAATCAGCACGTTCAGTTTATTGAGCTCGTGATAATTGATATTATATCGATAGTGAGATGTGTCCATCAATTCCAAAGTTTGATGCTTGTGAAGAATCATGAGGAGAATGTACGGTAAATAAGGTTGCCAATGCTTTGTGTGGTGGTGGTGTTATTGATCCGCCATCACCATATGTATGTACCGATGCATGTGACCAATGTTATGATACCTTTGGTGAGTGTATGGCAAATAAACCAGGTAGTGCTACATCAAACTGTATACTGTGAACTCCAAATTCAGCACTTGAGAGTCAGTGCTATTGTTATAGGCCAGCAGCAACTGTACCTGTGTGTTGGTTTTCATAATATAAATAAGTAATCCTTGTTGTGAAACTAAAAAAGCAGAATGAAATCATTCATTCTGCTTTTTCTTATTTACTGTATTATAGTGTACAATATTAGTTTACAGCTCCTGTCAGAGTATTTACTACTACCTCATCTCATTCTTCTTTGTAAAGAGGTACCTGAATTTCCATTCCGGTTTCGATAGTAGCAGGTTTAGTTCATGCTTGAGCTCTATCTCATTTTACACCTGGTACTGTAGATATGATTTTGTACGTAATAGTAGAAGGCAATATTACATTTATTACATTTCCTTGGTACATCTGTAGATATACGTCTAGGTTATCTTTGAGATATCCAACTACATCATCAATCATTTCTTTATCGATATCATAGATTTCTCCAGTATCATTCTCCATGAAAGAGTATGTATCTCCAGAATTGTATAGGTACACAGCATTCTGAGTAGCGATTTCAGCTTGTTCCAAAACTGCTCATGAATTGTATGTATACATATTAGTCTTTCATGTAACGATATCTTTTACTTTGTAAGTGTCCACAGCTCATCACCTTCAAGTATGGTTATGTGAAGTTTCGCTAACTCTAACAAGTTTTCCATCAATCAATAGGATTGATCATTTCTTTACATCGGAAGTAGTAATCTTTACCATAGTTATATTTACAACATATAAAAAACTGCCTTCACTTATAAAAAAAATCTGTAAAATAGCAAGAGAAAACGAAAAGAGTTCATTGTTATAAAGTAATGTAAATGTGTAAACTAAGATTTCTCATTTCTTTTGTCATTCAGAGAAGGGAAGAAATGATGACGAATTTAGTTTATTTTAATATTTTTCTGGATTCTTCGCTAACGCTCAGAATGACAAATTTTGTGCGGGTGTGTCATTCAGAGGCTCATTTATGAGCCGAAGAATCCAGATGCTTATAGCGATTCACTTAAATCATTCCATAGAGGATTATTTTCTTCAATTATTGCTAATTTCTTTTTTCTACTGATTCATTTGAGATGTTTCTCCCGTTCTATAGCTTCTGTTATTGTGGAAAATTCCTGATATCGTACCAAATTATGAACATGGTACTTCTTAGTAAATCAGTCAATTAATTCGGATTTATGCTCAAATATCCTTTTTTCTAAATTTGAAGTTACTCAAACATACAGAGTTCAATTTTTTTGTGATGCAAGAATATAAACAAATCATTTTTTATCCATTCAAGCAATTTTTTTGTAAAACTGTTTATTAATTGTCCTGGATTTTTCGCTATCGCTCAGAATGACACATCATTTATTATCCCACACTTCACTCCATCTCCATCTGAATGAGATGATTGAGCTCTCATGCATATTCTAGTGGAAGTTCTTTGGTAATAGATGAAACGAACCCATTTACTATCATAGCCATAGCTTTATCTTCAGCCAGTCATCTACTCATCAGATAAAAAAGCTGATTTTCATCTATTTTTCCAGCAGTAGCTTCATGGGAAACTGTAGCGTCATCGGTTTTGATTTGAATAGTGGGAATAGTATCTGAAACTGAAATCTCGTCCAAAAGTAATGCATCACAACGCGTGGAAGCTACGGCATTTTCTGCTCATGGCTGAATTTGAACTAATCCGCGATATGTGTTCACTCATCATGATTTAGAGATAGATTTGGAAATTGTATTTGAAGATGTATTTTTTCATATATGAATTACTTTGGTTCATACATCTTGATGCTGATTGGCAGATGCAACAACTAGAGAAAGATTATCTGATGTCGAATTATCTCATTTGAGAATTGAGCATGGATAAAGCATTGTAGCTCATGAACCCAAATTTCATCCAACCCATTCCATATGAGCATTTTCTTCTACCAATGCACGTTTTGTGTTCAGATTAAATGTATTGAGTGACCAGTTTTCTACTGATGTATAACGCATCGATGAATCTTTACCTACAAAAATCTCTACACAACCAGCATGCAATGAACGTTTATCATATTTTGGTGCAGAGCATCATTCTATATAGCTACAACTAGTAGAATCCTCAAGAACAATTAACGTATGTTCAAACTGTCATCATTCATAAGTATTCATACGAAAATATGCCTGCAAAGGATCAGAAATTTGAATTCATTCTGGGATATATACAAAAGTTCCTCCACTCCAGACTGCTCCATGTAATGCAGCAAATTGATGATCGGTAGGTGGCACCAGTTTCATAAAATATTTACGGACCAAGTCTGGATGTTCACGTATAGCTACTGAAATATCATCAAAGATGATTCAGCTTTTTTGTCGTTTCTCTTTGAGTTTATGGTAAACCACCGATGAATCAAACTGTCCTCCCACTCATGCCAAAAATTGCTGCTCAGCTTCAGGGATATTTAAACGCTGAAAAATATTCTTAATATTCTGAGGCACCTGATCTCGAGAGTCAGCGGTTCATGCAAATCACTTTTTGGGTTTAGCGTAATAAACTAGATTATCAAAATCTATGGATGAAATATCTGGACCAAAATCAGGTTTTTTGATGTTTTGAAAAATTTTAAATGATTCTATTCTATGATTTAGCATCCATTCAGGTTCGTCTAGGTCGAATGATATCTTTTTGATAATATCTTCACTGAGTCATTTCAAAAATATATCATATAATACATTATCTGGAGTATCTATAAATGATTGATTATTATTTGCCATATTTTTACATAATTAAAACAATAATTAATTATAGAAAATAACCATAAAAAATCAACACAGCAAAATATGATAAATGATATCATTTTAATTTGACTTTTTTGATAAAAAATTTATCTTATACATGAAATAAATGCTATTTATAATTTATTCCAACATCATGATATCCAGAATTAACCAAATCGATTGTTCCGAATCTATTTCTCACAAGAATGAGAATCCATTTGACAATGTAAAGAAAGCTATAAACAAGGTACTTGATTCAGGTACATGAAAAAAGATAAAAAACACCACTGCTGCTATTTGAATAGCTTTGTCTACTACTATAGCTCCATTTTCGCTTACTTCATGTCATGATGACTTGGATACAACCCCACCAAAAATTGAAATAATACAAAAAAATCTAGAAATTTCATGATGAGAAATTCTTCGTGACAAAGGAAATCAAACATATGTATGAAATACATTAATATTTAGATGTAGTGACGATGTAACCTCAAATCCAAGTAAGACATATACATTTAATTGAGAACCTATTTTCCCATGATATGAATTCGAAAAATCTGGAACAATTGGTATGCAAGCCACAGATGAATCAGGTAATCAAAGTGTTGTCGCTAAATCACAAATTACCAAAAAAGAGACTGCAGAAAAGCCAAAATGTAGCTTGCATATACCGGAAATAACTATTTCTAAATGAGATACGATCATACAGAAAGGTAAAGAAATTTTTGTTTGATCACAAAAAATATTTGCATGGGAAAGTGATAACTATACATTTTCTACTAATGTAGAACTACCATATCCGGTAAGTAACGAAATAGATATTACTTTTTCTCTATCAATTAAGTGATGACAACCCGAAACTCGAACGACAAAAATAAAAGTAAACGAAGTAGATAATAATAAAGCTCCTGAAATTACCCGTAAATATCCAGAAGATAAGGTACCAAATATCGTATGATGAGTAACCGTAAATATGAAAAATAACCAATTATTGTTCTGAAATATAGTGATGTATGAATGAAAAGATGATAACACCGAAGTATGTACTCCATCACTAAATATGAAATGAAATACCACAGAGATAAAGACCTGAGAAACTCTCAAAGATTGAGGTACATTATCATATACACTAACAGATAAGAAATGAAAATCCACTTCTGTAGAATTTCATATCGAAAGTAACAGCATAGACCTAACTAACCTCAGTAACCTAAATATGCAAGTAAATCAAGAAGTAGATTTGCTAGAATGAATTAATGCACCTAGTGGAATAGAAATTGCAAAAGTAGAAGTAGAAGTCAACTGACAACGTGAAGAGGTAAAGGCAAAGAATGGACACTATCTCTATACACCAGATCAATCATGAACATGCTACATATACGTGACTGAAAAATGAGAATTTGGGAATACATATGTAGAGAAATCAAAAAATCCATTAACTATTAAAGCGTTAGATTATAAAGAAGCTACACTAAATACAGTTGATATTATAAGTAAACAATATCCATGGTATAATGTTTTGTATCAGAAGAAGGATAGGGATTTTATATATCCACATTTACTGGCTTCATATGCGGCGTGTAATCGATCTAAGCAGTCTAATATAGTAAATATTATGATGTGAGAAACTACTGATGCAAATGGAGTGGAGAATATATGACAATTTGTTGATATATCAAATACTCATGCAGAACAGTGATCACATCGTATAAGGATAATGTGTCCAGATGCTTCTATAAAATGATGTCATGATTATTGTGTAAATTTGGAAAAATATGTAGCAGAGCATCCTGATAATTTTTTTGTAATTAGTATTGCTGCCGGTGGTTTTTGATGAGGATCTTGGCAAGAATTGAAAGATAATCCTGAAACGGCTCCTCTGGAAAGATTATTAGAAAATAAAAATGTAATAATTGTTTGTGCTTGTGGTAATCGGGCACAGGCATGATGGAAAATCTATAATGAAAATGAGAAGAACTGAAATATGTATAGTGCAGCATCTACAAATAGTAAGTTAAATAATAAGATTACAGTTATTTGATATAGTGCATGAGCGTCGGATAATTATTTTTCTCCTAATTATAGTTTATACTGATGACTAAGGACTGCTATGCCCGTATGATTTGATAAGGATAAATGAAATCTGGTAATGCCGATGATTCCATTGGTAACATCAGGTTGAAATTATGATACTAATACTACTTCCTCTATGCCTACGAATGTGGCTGCTGGTGGTATAAGAAATATTGTGTCGATTATTATATCTAATAATCCAGGTATTACACCAGAGAATGCTATGACAATAGCAAAAAATAATTATCTTAAGAAGAAAACGTTTCAGTATATGGATGAAACAACTAATCGAGAATTGAAAGATTGATGCGATACATATCCTTTAGATATGCGAAAATTATTGGAACATGAATTATTACAATCGGACAAAATGGATAAATTACAATTTAATAAAAATGAGGTTGAGCTACCAAGTGGTCCGTGATTATGTATTATGGGTAGGTGAGTAATGTTTGAATATAAGTGAAAACAATATAGCACCACAGATAATAATCAATCATTATTAATTCAGGCTCTTAAATCGTGAAATGTTAAGTATATTTGGAGTAAAGATTTATATACACAACAAGGTTGAAATGGTTCTGTAAAAATTGATGTGTATGTAGTAGATAAGGACGGTAATAAACTCCCAGATTTGCATTTGGTTGTTGAGAGGAATAAAAATTAAAACTTTTTGTTTTATGTTTGTCGTATAATTTCTGTGAAAAACAAAAAATCACTCTTGATTGAGTGGTTTTTTATTATGGTACCGGGAACAGGACTCGAACCTGCACACCGAATGGCACTTGGTTCTAAGCCAAGCATGTCTACCAATTCCATCATCCCGGCATAGTAATTTATTTTCG
>JAEEGL012586962.1_pt1 | contig 14715 bp, 19 predicted proteins | sample 9134231 | NCBI WGS metagenome assembly JAEEGL01 (sample SAMN16246548, study PRJNA631951) | gut metagenome | biome: gut microbiome; feature: rumen; material: fiber-attached | host: Bos | place: Iran: Karaj | collected 2018-10 | reverse complement strand
GAAGCCCATCAGGGTTCTCAACAACGGACACAAGGCCTTGTCCTTCTTCAAATACGGACTCGATACTATATCCTCGGCATTACTAAACACTGATAGACAGCCTATTATAAAAATATTCGAAATTTTGTCATGTACTTAGGTCCCACGATATAGAGAATGTGAAAGAGTTGGGACAGCAGGGATTGTCCGTGAGGGAGATTGCTAAACAATTGAATATGAGTAAATCAAAGGTTCAAAGGCTATTAAAAAAATGAAAAGTGTCCCAGTGTCCCATCTGTCCCAGTGTCCCATCTGTCCCGCACATGGGACAGTGGGACACTTGGGACAGCGGGACAGAAAGGAGAGTGAAAACATGAGTTATCAATTGGAGAAATACCACGGCAGAACCTCACGCCACGAATGCCCGAATTGCCACGACAAACACTCCTTCACCTACTATGTCGATGAGGACGGCCAACCTCTTGACCAGAATTGCGGACGTTGCGACCATGAAAGCGGTTGTGGCTACCATTACACGCCAAGCGAATACTTCCAAGACCATCCGACTGGCAAGGCAACGGAGAGGACCTTTGTGCCGAAGATGCAGATTGTGGCCAAGCCACCAAAGCCGTTATACACCATCCCGTTCAAGTATGTTCGTCTTTCGGCAAGTTATAACAGTGCCTTTGTCCGCTTCCTCTGTGGCCTGTTCGATAGATTCACCATTGACAACCCGACAATATCAAGACTGGGCGAGCTGTATGCCATTGGAGCGACAAAGGACATGGACGTTATCTTTTGGCAGATTGACATCAGCGGCAAGGTCAGGACGGGTAAGATAATGAAGTATGGCGATGATGGCCACCGTATAAAGAACGGAAACGGAGTGAATTGGATTCATGCCAAGATGAAAAAGGAAGGCTTGTTGCCTGATGATTGGGAACTGACGCAATGCCTCTTCGGTGAACACCTGTTGAACTTGTCAATGAATAGGGATAAGGTGGTGGCACTCGTGGAGAGCGAGAAATCGGCCCTGATTGGTGCGGCTTGTTTCCCTGATTTCGTTTGGCTTGCGACTGGCGGCAAATCCCAGTTGTCACCCGACAAGATGAAAGTGCTGTCAGGCAGGACGGTCGTCATGTTCCCCGACGTGGACGGCTACAAGGAATGGACGGAGAGAGCGAAGGAGTTCACATTCTGCAAACTTGCCGTTTCGGACGTTTTGGAAAAGAACGCCACAGCCGAGGAGAGAGCCGCCAAGATAGACATTGCGGATTGGCTCATCGGCCAGTTGCGGTGCGGCTACGCTCCACCCGTGCCGGAGAGAGAATACCTGTGGTTGTTCGGGAAGCCCAAAACCGATTTGGAGTTGATGATTGAAGAACATCCGAGCATCAGGCATTTGATAGACGAGTTGGGTGTCGTTCCCGACGATTGAGAGAGGGCGGAGCAATCCGCCTTTTCCATTCGGTGGAGCTGGCAATGTGACGAAGAAAAAATATACTTTTTATGCTATATTTCCAAAATAAGTGTTATTTTTGCACCGTGATAATCATTAAAACCTACAAGAGATATGGCAAATGCAATCATCGAAGAAGTGAAGCAGACAGAGAACGCGGGCTTGTTCACCATACGTTTCGAGGGACAGACGGAAACGGAGTTCGAGAAGTTCATGCAGCGTTTCAAGGACGATGCGGAACGGCAAGAGGACTTGTCGGTAATCCTCAACCTCATCACAAAGATGCTCACGGTGAGTGGCTTCCTTGAAAGGTTTTTCCGCTACGAGGGCAAGATGAGTGACAGGGTGGCGGCAATGCCCCAACCGACAGACCACACGGAACTGCGGCTCTACTGCCTGCGGCTTTCCGACAGCGTTCTGATTGTGGGCAACGGTGGCGTGAAGAACACACGCACATACGAGGAAAGCGAGGAACTGAACGGCTATGTCATCACCTTGCAGAAACTCGACAGGCTTTTGAAGCAGGCCGAAAAATGCGGCAAGGTGACCATTGAGGAAACTAAGATAACGGGTATAGACAAACAAACATTCAACCTATGAACAGCACAGCCAAATTGTTTGACGAGCTTGTTGCCGCCACACCTCCCGATGTGAAGCAGCGCGTGGACTGGTCGTTTTCCATAGCTGACAAGATTTCCGGCATACTCAAGCGGCGCGGGTTGACCCAGCAGGAGTTTGCCGATATGATGGGATGCTCGCAGGCGGAGGTGAGCCGCTGGTGCGGTGGCGTCCACAACTTCACACTTTCCACCCTCGCCAAAATATCGACGACGCTCGGCGAGCCGATGATTATGGTTGCGGAATAGCCGTCCGCATCCTCCATGCACTACACACAAGGCCGCTCCTATCAAAGGGAACGGCCTTTTTTCGTTCAATTCTAACGAATGTGTTTTGTTTTTCGTTGGAATCTACCGAAAACGGGTAGGGAATATGGGGAATTTCGCTTGAAACTACCGAAAGGCTGTCATGTTTCGTTGGATTATGACGAACAATCGGCAAAAACAAGGGCAGGGAGCGTTTTTTTTCTATGCAACGGCAAAATCCTTTGTCTTTGCGAGAAAAACGCCTCCACGGGCTTGTATTGAAGCCGCAGGCGAAAAAACGGGCTGCACGGCACGAACACCATGCAGCCCGCATCCATAATCTTCATATTGTTGTTCTGGCTATACCATCACCGTAGGGAACAGTCCTACCTTCGTGCCGTCGGGGAGGCTGAAGGTGAACGCTGGCTCACGGTGCCGCTCGTCTTGCATGAACTCCGAGAGGGTCATGCCGAAAGCGGCGGCCAAATCGACCACCACGGAGATTTTCGGGTCGCCTCTCTTGAGCGTATCGCTCAGCGTGGTTTGTGACCTTCCAATCCGTTTTGCGAGTTCGTTCTCTGATATGCCCTGCCGCTTGCAAAGGTCTTTCACTCTCTTTCTGATGTCAATCATGGGGCTTATTGGTTTAATGGTGCGCTCAATGTCAATGCTACCTCCTTCCCGCAATGGGGACAGTGAAATGTTGGCTTTTCGATGATGGTTTTCTCCTCGGTGTTCCGTTCAGAGAGCAAGTCCACAATCTCAACTCCAAGTGCATCCGCTATCCTCTGCAATGTAACAAGACGGAGGTTGCCTTTTTTGATTGTGGTGTATAGCGCAATGTCACTCCCTAACCCCATAAGGTCAGCCAATTTCTTGATGGACAAACCTTTCTCCTTGCATATCGTGTCAATGCGTCCTTTCAGATTCTTCGAGAATTGCTCTTTTAGAGCCTGTTCTTCATCTTTTTGTTTTTGTGTTTTAACCATAATATATTATGCTTATATAATGAATAAATCGGCTGCAAAGATAAATAAAAATCTTAATACGGCATAAAAACTAAAACAAAAAGCAAAAAAGTATGATTTTTTTCTTGCTAAAAATCAACAATTTATCATATTTCTAATAAAATGATATGAAAATATTTGAAAATAATGATTGTGTATTAAAATAAAAGTATTAATTTTGCTGCGTGAAAACATAAAGAATAAACATAGATACTAATAAATAAGGTATAAACCAAAGAAAGGGCAAAGCAATGAAAATCTACAAAGTGAAATTCTCAGACGGCTACACGAAGAAGACTTTTATCATAGCGGCAACCAACTGTGGCGAGGCATTAGCCATGTCCAAGAAGGCCGAGACTGGCATCTTGTTAGACGGGACAATAGGCGAATACTATTGCGAGATGTGGCTGAAATTCACGAGTGGACGCAAAACGTGCAAACGTTTTTTTCCCTACCCTGCCGTTCAACTGCGCAAAACATTGGTAAAGAATTACTAACCACTTAAAACATAACAGACTATGAGCAAACAAATTGACCTGCGGGATTGTCCAATGACCCGCGATTACCTTGACGTGAACAACGAGTATTGCCAGCTACTTTGCGACATTCGCTCCCTTACCGAAATACTTCCAGAGGTGATAATGGCCTCCGATGGCAGCACATTCGACCTTGCAAGGGTGGGCATTGAGATAAGTTACGTTATCGAACACCTCAAAGAGGTGAGGGACGAGTTGAAGAAAGGGGGTGCAGCATGACAGCGTTAGAGGCAATCAAACACGCCCAAGAGACAGGGCAAATTGCAATCACCAAGCAGACGGCGAACCTCATCGAAGCAGCCGTGAACTTCCTTGATGCAGCCGAAGCAGTGGCCACGGCAGTGAGCGAAAACATCCCAGACGGCATGGATGACAACGAAACGATAGACCAAATCAACACCAAGTTCTTTGCCTTGCTTGACCCCGTTCAAGAGTATGTGTTAGAGACCGTCGGCAAGATTAACCTCAAAAGGGCTTTGTTGTACGGACTAACAGACAAGTTTGAAGGTCTATAACCCCGATTTCAAAAGTAGTAAATGGATTGGTTGTAGGTTGTACACGAAAAAACAGCCTACAACCTTTTGCGTTTCAAGAATTATCTGTACTTTTGCGACATGAAACCCCAAAAACCATGAAAATCAACGTAAACGGAAACGAGGTAGAGGCATACGCCCTCATTATGAAGAAAGAGAACGCGCTGGAAATCCTCCGTGGCGAAAAGACCCTTGAAATCAGGGTCGACAGCCCAAAGTATGTGAAAATGTTTACAGACCAAGAACAGGTCGAGAGAAACCGCAAGGCAGAGGCTGAAGGGCGCGACGATTGGGAATCCCCGCTGCGCAAGGACATCGGCTTCGTCCACTTCTACAACTATGCCAACACATGGTCGCTGGACTGCGAGATTGACGAGATTGGCACCGCCTCCCTCATCAAGGACGACATCGACTTCCTGAACGAGGAGTACGGCTTTCACGACTTCGACGACCAATGGCAAGAGTTTGAAGGCAAGCCAGAGGAAGAGATTCCGTTCTTTTTCTACCTCCACATCGCCGCAATCGTTGGCCATCGCGGGCTTGAATGAATGAAAGGAGCAAGACCATGAGCAAGGAACCATTAAGCAAAGAGTTTAAGGCAAGGTTGGCAACCATCATCAAATTGAACTACTTGACCGAGACAGACCGCAAGACAATTGAGACCTATTTCAAGGTTTATTTCGATGGCTACAAGCCACCGCAATGGCACTTGTTGGAAGCGGACGAAATGGAGGCTTTGGAGCAATACCGCCAGAGCCGGACTACCAAATAGAACCAAAAACCAAAATTTTTACTAACCAACAAAACCAAAACATTATGGAAGGAGCCTATGCAAGAAGAATCGGCGAGGGCGGCAGAACCACGGAATACTACCGCACCCGCGCCGACTATGTGAATGGCAGAGTGACCGCCAGCCGCTCACGCGCCCGTCAACGCCAAAGAATCAACCGCAGCGTCCGTGGCAGGGTAGCCTAACACATGGAGAGAGCGATAGAGGTCATTGACGGCATCGCTCGGAGGACGGACATGGCCTTGCTGTTCCACTCGGCATCGGGAAAGGACAGCATCGCCATGCTCGACCTCATTGCGCCCCGCTTCCATCGTGTGGTGTGCGTCTATATGTACATCACCAAGGGGCTGGAGCATATCAACCGCTACATCAACTGGGCGCAATCGAGGTACGCCAACGCCACCTTCGTACAAGTGCCGCACTACGCCGTTTCCTCCTACATCAAGTATGGTTTCATGGGCTGCAAGCAGAACCCGAAGCAAAGGATTGTCACCCTTGCGGAGATAACGGACTTGGCGAGGCAGCAGACGGGCATCGAATGGGCTTTTTTCGGCTTCAAGCAGTCGGACAGCCTCAACCGCCGCGTCATGTTGCGCACCTACGACATGGAGGCCGTTTGCGAGAAAACGAAGAAATGCTATCCGCTTTCGACCTACAAGAACTCCGATGTGCTGGATTACATCGAGCGTAAAGGCCTCATCAAGCCGGAACGATACGGAGCGCACCAGTCGGCAGGCACGGCAGTAAACGACATCGGCTATTTGCTGTGGCTCCGCGACAACTTTCCCAACGACCTCAAGAAGGTTTTCAAGACCTACCCATTGACAGAGAGAATACTATTCGAGCATGACTACAAGACTGAAACAGAGCGAGACGCGCAACATCAAGAGGAGTGAAATCAACCTCAACCCCGTCAATCCCAAGCGGCACACTGAAGATGCCGTGAAGTTGCAGAAGAAGAACCTCCAAAAGGTGGGTTTTCTCGGCGGCATTGTATGGAACGAGCGCACGGGAAACCTCATCGATGGACACCGCCGTGTGAAGGCAATGGATTTGTACTACAAGTACGATGGCACACCTGAAACCGATTACACATTGAAAGTCGAAGCGGTCAACCTCGACGAGAAACAGGAGAAGGAACAACTCACCTACATGGCCGTGGGCAACACCAAAGCCGACATTGACCTGATAGCCCGCTATGCACCAGACATCGACCTTTCGGACGTGGGATTGGGTGCTGACGACCTCGCGGCAATCGGTTCACTCGTCGGAACGGCTGACCTCGACATTCCCGACATCGGCACGGAACTGTTCGGCTTCGATGGTGAGGATGGTCAGGAAGTGGAAGACAATGCAAAGAAGCCTGAAAAGACCGCTGAAGAGAAAAAGCAGCACGTCAAGGAAATGAAGCGGCAGACCGAGGAGAAAGCCGAACAACAGGCAATGGACGAGGCCGCATATTGCACCCTCTCATTCTCCAACTATGACAACTATCTTGCTTTCATCGAACTTGTTGGTGCTATGGAGGGCGATAGGTTCATCAAGGGTGAACGTGTGCTTGAGATGATAGAATGAAATTCAACAAATTGAACACTTACACGCGTATGAAGAGACCAACGATAAAGAGTTTCCGAGAGGTGCTGCGCAAGACGGGCGGCAACATCACAAAGGCTGCGGCTGCTTTCGGTGTCAACCGTGGCACACTCTACAATTGGATGAAGGAGAACGAGGCATTTATGCAGGCACTCAAAGATGAGCGTGGCGCATTGGTTGACGAGTGCATCGTATCGGCAAGGATTTTGGCTCTTGGCATTCCTGAAAGAGACGACAAAGGCAACTTCACTGGCTGGCTTGAGCGTCCCGACGGAAACATGCTCCGCTACCTGCTTTCAACACTCGGCAAGGAAGAAGGCTTTGTCGAGAGCATGGACATCACCACAAATGGAAAAGAAATCACGCTTCCCCGACTGTCTGAAACTGACATCGAGGAGTTGAAAAGGATAAACGGCATTGGCAACCAAGAGTGAAATATTGGCCCATCGTCAACTCCTGTCGGGGTCGTTTATGCAATTCGTGACGAAGATGTTCCAGTTCACGCAAGGGACACCGTACATCGTGGGCGAACATCACCGGCTCATTGCCTCCGCACTTGATGAAGTCGTCAAGGGACGATGCACGAAGCTCATCATCAATTTGGCTCCGAGGTACGGCAAAACCTGCCTCGTTTCACAGATGTTTCCCGCCTACGGCTTTGCCCTCAATCCGCAATGCAAATTCATACATCTTTCCTATTCGGGCGGCTTGGTGACTGATAACTCCGTTGCCGTGAAGGACATAATGAACAGCGAATACTATCGCTTGCTCTTTGACGCAAGGATAAGGCGAGGCAGCGACCAAAAGGCCAAGTGGGAGACGGAGCAGGGAGGAGGCTTGTACGCCACCACAACCCTTGGACAGATAACGGGCTTCGGTGCTGGTGCGACTGACACGGAGGACGACACGGCATTGGATGAGTTCGCTGCCGATGGTGGTGGGCTTTTCAGTGGTGCTGTGTTGATAGACGACCCAATCAAGCCAGAGGACGCACTTTCCGATATAGTCCGTGAGCGGGTGAACCGCCGTTTTGAAACCACGATAAGAAACCGTGTGAACAGTCGCCGCACTCCGATTATAGTCATCATGCAGCGGCTTCATGCCCATGACCTATGTGGCTACCTTCAGGAGATTGAGCCTGACGAGTGGAAAGTTGTGTCAATTCCTTGCCTCACCATCGACGAGCAAGGCAATGAACACGCCTTGTGGGAACACAAGCACACCGTGGAGGAGTTGCACAAGATTGAACTGGCTAACTCGTTTGTGTTTGAAACCCAGTACCAGCAGAATCCCACTCCTTTGGAAGGTTTGATGTATCGCGAGTTCGACACCTACACAGAACTGCCTAACGGAGGAGTGGACAAGTGCTGCTGTGACCCTGCCGACACGGGCAAGGACTTCCTTTGTTCGGTTTTCTATCGAGAACACAAGGGCTATTGCTATGTGACCGATGTGATGTACACGCAAGACGATATGGACGAAACCGAGCCTGAAATGGCGAGGAAGCTCTACGCCAACCACACGGAGGAGTGCGCCATAGAAGCCAACGGAGCGGGTCGCCTCTATGCAAAGAACATCGAGAGGCGGTGCCGCGAGCAGGGCAACACCTTCACGCGGATTGTCACCTTCACACAGACACAGAACAAGCAGGTGCGCATCTACAGCAACGCCAACGCCGTGAATAATGTGGTGCTGATGCCTGTCGGATGGCAGAGGAAGTGGCCAGCATACAGCCATGCCATGACATCATTTCTCAAGGAGGGCAGGAATGCTCACGACGATGCGCCAGATTGCACTACATCAGTCGCGGAGCGAATGGGTAAAACCAATACCAAAGATTTGACGGGCTTTTTCTTTTGAGGCAGGTTATAGGGTGTTTTTTCGGAAACGCTTGTGTTTATTGGTGTTTTCGAGGGTATAACCTTATAACCCTATAACCAAGGAAAACCAAAATACAACGGCAATACTCGGTTTTCATGTTCGGTTGAAATTTGCGCCCTATTTGCGCCCCGACAAATAGAAAACCCCTCAAAATCAAGCGGTTAAGAGGGGTTTTGAGTACCGAAGGCCGGGATCGAACCGGCACGAGTGTTACCTCATCGGTTTTTGAGACCGACGCGTCTACCGATTCCGCCACTTCGGCTTGGGGCTATCGCGTTAAACGCGGCTGCAAAAATACGGATTTTTTCTTTTCTGTCAACAGGTTTTGAAAAAAATCTTCTTTTTTGTTTTTCTTACCCCGAAAATGCCTACTTTTGCAGCTTCAAAATCATATCGCAAATGTCAGGCAGATACGTTTCCATTTTCGCAGGAAAAGCCACCCAAGACTTGGGTGCAAGAATTGCGGAAGCCTATGGTCGCCAAGAGCAGAATCCAGACTTCAAATTGGGCAAATCCTCAGTGGTTGTTTTTTCCGATGGTGAATTCCAACCCTCATACGACGAGAGCATCCGTGGTCATCACGTTTACATCGTGCAGTCAACCATGTCGCCTACCCATAACTTGATGGAATTGCTACTTATGATTGACGCGGCCAAACGTGCTTCGGCGCACAAAATCATCGCTGTGATTCCTTATTTCGGATGGGCACGCCAAGACCGTAAGGACCAGCCCCGCGTGAGTATCGGCTCAAAGTTGGTGGCCAACCTTCTGACTGCTGCTGGAGTCAACCGCATCATCACCCTCGACCTTCATGCCGACCAGATTCAGGGCTTCTTCGACATCCCCGTCGATGCACTTTATGCTTCGAGCCTCTTTATCGACTATATCCAAAAGTTGCAAATCGAGGACTTGCAGATTGCCTCGCCTGATGTGGGCGGCTCGAAACGCGCTTCGGCCTACGCCAAGCGTTTGGGCTGCGATTTGGCCATCTGCCACAAGCATCGTCCCCGCGCCAACGTGGTCGATTCAATGACCCTCATCGGCGATGTGAAGGATAAGAATGTCATTCTCATCGATGACATCATCGATACGGCTGGCACCATCGTAAAGGCCGGTCAGGTGCTGATGGACAATGGCGCCAAGAGCGTGCGTGCCTTTGCCACCCATGCCGTGTGCAGCGGCCCCGCGATGGAACGCTTGGACAATTCGGTGTTCAGCGAAGTGGTGGTTACGGATTCCATTCCGTTGCCCGCCAACGCATCAAAGAAAATCCATGTGGTGAGCACGGCGGAATTGTTTGCCGACGTCATCCATCGCATAGAATCTTACGAGTCCATCAGTTCGCTATTCAAATAAGAAAGAAAAGGGCGGGCATTGGTTCGCCCCAACAAATAAACAATTAAACAACAAACAATTAAACAATTCAACACAATGAAAACTGTATCATTGAGCGGTTCTCTCCGCGAGAACGTAGGGAAAAAGGATACTAAGGCTTTGCGTAAGGCTGCGATGGTTCCGTGTGTCATGTACGGCTCCGGCGAGGAGCAAGTTCACTTTGCCACATCCGAAAAAAGTTTCACCAAGATTCTTTTCACTCCTGAGACCTACATCATTGATTTCGACATCAATGGCAAGGTTTACAAGACCATCCTTCAGGACATTCAGTATCATCCTGTGACCGACAAGGTCTTGCACGCCGACTTCCTCATCGTGAAGGAAGACAAACCTATCACAGTGGTGCTGCCCATCGCCCTCGAAGGCTCGGCTGCCGGTGTCATGCGTGGTGGCAAACCCAAATTGGGTATCAAGAAAGTCAAGGTTTGCGGTCTGATTAAGGATTTGCCGGACTATGTGAAGGTGAACATCAGCAACGTGAACATCAACGAGGCTATCAAGGTGAAAGACCTTAACATCGAGAATGTTACGCCTGTCACCCCTGGCTATACCGTCATCTTTGCAGTCAATATGGCGCGTGGCGCTTCGGTCAGCACCGAGGAGGAAGCTGCTGAATAACCTGATATTAATTAGGTACATACGAAGGAAAAAGCCGTCTTCGGGCGGCTTTTTTTAGTTAGGAGTTAATAGTTGGAAGTTAATAGTTGTTGGGCAGTCCTGTCATGGCAGCCGAGAAAAAGCCAATAATGTCATCATTTTGTAGTATTTTTGCGCGGTTTTTCCGAAGGGAAAAGCGAAACGAACCTGAAGATACTTCGATAAACCCAGTAACCGAAATGAAATACCTGATTGCCTGTTTGGGAAACATTGGTGCCGAATACGACGAGACGCGCCACAACATCGGCTTCAAGATTGCCGACCGCTTGGCGAAGGACTTGGAAGCGACATTCACTACAAGCCGCCTCGCGCAGGTTGCGGAGATGAAATACAAGGGCAAAACTTTGGTGGTCATCAAGCCGACAACCTATATGAACGCAAGTGGGCGGGCAGTGAAGTATTGGCTTGATTATGAGAAAATTCCGATTGAGAACTTGTTAGTCGTCAACGACGATATTGCCTTGCCTTTGGGCACGTTGCGCCTCCGCAAACAGGGTGCTGACGGCGGTCACAACGGCCTGACCGACATCATCGAAAAACTTGGCACCAACGTGTTCTGTCGCCTGCGTTTCGGCCTTGGCGACGATTTCCCGCGAGGCCGCCAAATTGATTTCGTTTTGGGAAAATGGAAACCATCCGAGGAACCTGTCGTCGATGAAAAGGCTGATGAAGCTGTTGAAATCATCAAAAGTTTCGTCACGCAGGGGGCGGATAGGACGATGAATCAGTTTAATAAGCGATAAGTTTTGAAATTATTTTTGGCTATGAAGCCACAAAAATGTGCCTCTATAGCCAAAAATAATTGTTTTGGACTGTTTCGTGCCCCGCAGTGACGCAAAGCGAATCCTAATCATGCTTGTTCCTCTGCCTCGCGAGCCTTCTTGTCCTTCAACGACCCTTCAAAAATATCGAACCTCACGAAGCGGCACTCCAAAGGCCCGTTCCAAATCGGGATTTTGGCTGTGGGCTTTAGGCCGACGTGGCGCAGGGCCACGGCATCGTCTGTGATGAGCCAGCATTGGAACCCATGGAAGTTGTGTTTCAGCGTGTGTCCGATTTCCTCGTAGAGTTGGTCGATATCGTCTTCTTCGAGGCGGTCGCCATAGGGCGGGTTGATGATGAGGATGCCGCCGCCTTCGGGTGGGGTGATGTCGTGCATGTCCTTCTTCATCAGGTGGATGTCGTGTTGCAAATGGGCGTAGTTGATGTTGCCTTCGGCAATGGCCACGGCTTTCGGCGAGCGGTCGGAGGCCCAGATTTCGTGGTCGAAGTCGCAAATGTTGGCATCGGCTTTTTGGCGGATGCGTTGCCAAAGTTCGGCATCGTAGTCGTCCCATTTCATGAAGCCCCATTGCATGCGGTAATAGCCCGGCGGAATCTTCATCGCGTACATTGCCGCCTCGATGGGCAAGGTGCCCGAGCCTCACATTCAGTCGAGGAAATTGCAGTCGGCTTTCCAGCCCGAAAGTTGGATGAGGCCGGCGGCAAGCACCTCATTCATAGGGGCTTTGTCGACTTGCTTGCGGTAGCCACGGTGGTGCAACGATTCTCCCGAACTGTCGAAAAGGATGGTCACCTTGTCCTCGCGGATGTGCAAATTAATCCTCAAATCGGGATTCAAAGTGTTGACATTGGGTCGGAAACCGTACACATCGCGGAACTGGTCGACGATGGCATCTTTCATCGTCAGGCCGGCGTATTGCGAATGGGTGAAGAAACGCCCGCTCGTCACGGCATCGACGCAGAAAGTCTGGTCGGTGCGGAACAGTTCGCACCAGTTGATTTCTTTTACTTGTTTATAAAGGTCGTCGGGATTTTTGGCGAAGAAGTTCTTGAAAGGCTTCAAAACTTTCAGCGCGGTGCGCACCTCGTAATTAATGCGGTACATCAGTTCTTTGTTGCCTTCGCAAATGACGGCGCGGTGCATACAGCGCACGTTTTTGGCACCCAAGGCCTTGATTTCGTGGGCCAGCACGTCTTCAAGTCCGGCGGCGGTTTTCGTAATGAGTTGGTAATTGTCTTCCATTTGGGGAAATTTTCGGCAAAGATAAGGTTTCTTGTTGAATCGTAGGGCAAATTGTGTCATCCAAATAGCGCGTCCATCGTGACCAATTGTTGGATTTGGCCGAAATATTCGTTGTAAGTCAATCCGTAAGTGGTTATCAATGTGAGATGTACGTTGCGGTTTCGAGGCAGGCGGTCAATCAAGGTTTGGGTGCGGTGGCGCAACTTCGCGTCGTAGGCCTTGTCGATGGTGAAATTGTCCTTGTAGAACTTCATCTCGCAGAGGTTCACCACGCGGTCGGCGCGGTCGATGAGCAGGTCGATTTGTGTGCCTTCGGTTTCGTCGTCGCCGCGCAAGCTCCACGCCGACTCGCTCGAAGTGACAGAGCCGATGCCTAAAGCGTTCTTAATCTGTTGGATATGGCTCAGGCAAACTTCCTCGAAGGCGATGCCTTTCCAAGCCGACAGCCTTTGCGCGTTTTGGTTCTTTTCCCAAAATTCGGGGTCGGTGATGTCGCCATTGGCAACGAATTTCGAGTGGAACAGGCAGAAGTTGTCCACCAATTTGTAATGCTCTTCGCGTTTCGAGCAGCCGAAAGGCACATAGCGCGTGATGAAGTCGCTGGCTTCGAGGGCGGCCAGCATCTTTGAGAATCCGCCGCCTTTTTGGATGCCCGTTGCGCTGGCAATCTCGTCGCGGGTGAAGCCGCTATGCTTGGTGGCCAACAGACTGACGATTTTCTTGTAATCCGTTGGTTTCGTGAATAATGAGGCGAACAAACGGTTGAATTCGTTCTTCAGTTTGGCGTTTTTGGCGAAGAAGAGCAGGTCGAGGTTTTGCCCGAGGCTCAGGCCTTTGCGGAAGAAGCCCAAATAATAAGGTATGCCGCCGACGGCCATATAGGCTTGGATGATGTCGTAGCGGTTCAGCCGCAGGTCGTTGGCCTTGAAATAGGCCTCACATTCGCCCAAGGTGAAGGGATAGAGTTTGATTTCGTAAGTGAGCCGACCATAAAGCCCGCCGTAGTTGTTGATGAGGTTGTTCTCCATCCACGAGGTGGCGCTGCCGCACACGATGAGCATAAGGTTGTCGCGCCCCGACCCCCACGAGTTCCAGAAATATTCGAGCGCGGAGAGGAACCTTGAGCGCGGCGTGTCCATCCAAGGCAGTTCGTCGATGAAAACCACTTGACGTTTCTTATCAGCCTTGCTTTCAAGCAGTTTCATCAACATATAAAAGGCTTCGAGCCACGATTTGGGCGGTTCGGAAGGCTCCCAGCCGTAACTGACAAGCGAGTTGTAGAAACTTTTCAGTTGGTCTTGTAGGATGTTGGCGTTTTCGGTATCCATCGGCGACATTCCCGTGTGGTAAAAAGCCATTTTGTCCATAAACAATTCCTTGATGAGATAGGTTTTGCCCACCCTGCGGCGACCATAGACGGCGACAAATTCGGGCCTGCTGCCGCGATATAGACGCATAAGTTCCTCAATTTCAGTGCTTCTTCCAATAATATCACTCATTTTTCCTGTCTTTATTTTTCCGCAAAGGTACAAAAAAGTTCGTTCACGGATAAATAAATACCCATTTATTTTTCCCTGAACGACAAAAAAGTTGTTTCGGGGAGAAATAAGCACCCTTTTATTTGTCCCCGAAATGGGTAAAAAGTGCTTTCGGGGAGAAATAAGCGAAAATTTCGGGTGTTTTTCTGCGGCAATCCCATTATGCATTTGCACAAAAACACCATCTTCTTTCTTTTCAATCCTAAATTTTCGTAAATTTGCAGGCTCAAATCTGTTTTGATTAGAAACAATTATCTGAATAACAATAATTTAATCTCTACTCAATGAAAAAAGTATTAGGAATCATCGCGATGGCCATCATGGTTTCGGTGGGTCGCGTGTATGCCGATGAAGGCATGTGGCTCCCGATGTTTGTCGAGCGCCTGAACTATGTTGACATGCAGAAGATGGGGCTGCAACTGACCCCTGAAGAGCTTTACAGCATCAACCACAGCAGT
>JAEEGL017154291.1_pt1 | contig 14716 bp, 13 predicted proteins | sample 9134231 | NCBI WGS metagenome assembly JAEEGL01 (sample SAMN16246548, study PRJNA631951) | gut metagenome | biome: gut microbiome; feature: rumen; material: fiber-attached | host: Bos | place: Iran: Karaj | collected 2018-10 | reverse complement strand
GCTCGACCTTAGAGTGCTTTGAAAGATATTCGATGACTTTTTTCGTGTTTTCCGCGTGGCGCTCCATACGCAGAGAAAGAGTTTCCGTTCCCTGCAAAAGCAGAAACGCATTGAACGGCGATATCGCGGCTCCCGTATCGCGAAGCAGTATGGCCCGGATAAACGTTACGAACGCCGCCGGACCTGCCGCCGCGGCGAACGATACGCCGTGATAACTCGGGTTCGGAGCCGCTATGTTCGGATATCTTGCGGGATCCCATACGAACTTTCCCGAATCGACTATAACGCCGCCGAGCGTCGTACCGTGACCGCCGAGGAATTTCGTAGCGGAATGAACGACGATATCCGCGCCGTGTTTGATCGGTCTTATAAGATAAGGCGTGCCGAAAGTATTGTCGATCACGAGCGGAATGTTGTTTTTGTGAGCGACTGCGGCAAGCGCGTCGATATCCGGTATATCGCTGTTCGGGTTTCCGAGCGTTTCGGTGAATATCGCTTTGGTATTCGGTTTTATAGCCGCTTTCACCTTTTCGGGATCGTGTATATCGACAAACGTCGTTTCTATGCCGTACTGCGGAAGCGTATGAGCGAGAAGATTGTAAGTCCCGCCGTAGATCGTTGACTGCGCGACTATATGCTCGCCCTTTTTCGCAAGAGCCTCTACGGTATACGCGATAGCCGCCGCACCGGAAGCAACCGCAAGCGCCGCAGCGCCGCCTTCAAGCGCGGCGATACGCTTTTCGAAAACCTCCTGAGTTGAATTGGTCAGTCTGCCGTAAATGTTGCCGGCGTCCGTAAGTCCGAAACGCGCCGCGGCGTGCTCGGAGTTGTGAAATACGTAGCTCGTTGTCTGATATATCGGCACCGCGCGGGCGTCGGTCGCCGGATCGGCGTTTTCCTGCCCTACGTGGAGCTGCAACGTTTCAAATTTATATCCCATTTTATTCATCCTTTTTTTGTTCGGGGTGTTTTGAGTAATAGTCTTCAAGCGCGTTCTTGATCGCTTCTTCCGCTAAGACCGAACAGTGCATTTTATAATCCGGCAAGCCGTCGAGCGCTTCGGCGACGGCTTTGTTCGTAAGCGCCATCGCTTCGGATACGGGCTTGCCCTTTATAAGCTCCGTCGCCATTGAGCTTGAAGCAATGGCGCTGCCGCAGCCGAACGTTTCAAATTTGACGTCCGTAATAATGCCGTCGTCGATCTTAAGATATATTTTCATTATATCTCCGCATCTCGCGTTGCCGACCTCTCCTACGCCGTCTGCGTTTTCGATCGTGCCTACGTTGCGCGGATTTCTGAAATGATCCATCACTTTTTCGCTGTATAACGCCATAATAATATCTCCTTAAAGTAAGAATTTCGATTTCCCGGCGCACAGATCGCGCCAGACCGGTGAAAAGCCCCGCAGATAAGAGACGACTTCTTTTACCGCAGATACGATATAATCGACTTCTTCTTCGGTCGCGTTTTCGCCGAGCGTAAGTCTGAGAGAGCCGTGAGCTACGTCGTGCGGTCTGCCTATCGCAAGCAGAACGTGGCTCGGATCGAGCGAACCGGACGTACACGCGGAACCTGACGACGCCGATATGCCCTTGTCGTCGAGCAGGAGCAGAAGCGATTCGCCTTCGATACCCTCAAAGCAGAAGTTGACGTTCGACGGAAGTCTTTTTTTCAAATCTCCGTTCAGAGCGGAATGCGGTATTTCCGACAGGCCTTTTATCAGCCGGTCGCGTAAATGCGTGAGTTTTTCCGTATTCTTATCTATATCCGAAACCGCTTCTTCGAGCGCCGCGGCTGCCGATACTATACCGGGCACGTTTTCCGTACCGGCTCTTTTGCCTCTTTCCTGCGCGCCGCCTTCGATAAGATTGTGAAGTCTTACGCCTTTTCTGACGTACAGAAATCCCACGCCTTTCGGACCGTGAAATTTGTGCGCCGAAGCCGAAAGCATATCAACGTTGTCGGCTGTGACGTTTACCGGGATATGACCTACCGCCTGTACCGCGTCCGTATGAAAAACGATATTTCTCTGTCTGCACACCTCGCCGATCTTTCTTATCGGCTGAAGAGTGCCTATTTCGTTGTTCGCATACATTACCGTAACTAAACAGGTCTTATCGTCCAGTTCGTTGATCACGTCGTCGGCGTTCACTATGCCGTTTTTCCCGACGGGAAGATATACGACTTCAAAGCCTTCTTTTTCGAGTTTTTTGAGCGTATGGAGCACGGCGTGATGTTCTATCGTATCTGTTATTATTTTTGTTTTTCCTTTGATTTTTCCTTCATAAGCCGCCGATCTCAGAGCCTGATTGTCGGCTTCGGATCCTCCGGATGTGAAATATATCTCTTTCGGCGAGGCGCCGATACATCGCCCGACCGTCTCTCTTGCGTTTTCGATCGCTTCTTTGGCTCTCTGTCCTCCGGAATACAAACTCGACGGATTGCCGAAGATATCCGTGATATAAGGCATCATAGCCTCAATTGCGGCTTTACTCATTTTCGTCGTAGCCGCATTATCTGCGTAAATTCTCATATTTCTTCTCCTTTCGCCGATATTATACTCGTATTTACCTACTTTGTCAATAGGTAATTGAAGGGTTTATTTTTACAATTTGTAAACTTTTTGTGCTTGTTTTACCTATTTACCCTACGGTATAATATGCAATAGTCAAAGGAGGGTTTGAAAATGATCTCTACAAAAGGACGTTACGCATTGCGCGTGATGATAGATCTCGCCGAGCACGGCGGCGGTCCGATGCCGCTGAAGGACATTGCCGAAAGGCAGGAAATATCGAAAAAATACCTTGAAATAATCGTAAAGGATCTTGTTGACAAAAATCTTGTCAAAGGGGCAAGCGGCAAAGGCGGAGGTTACCGTCTCTGCAAAAACGCAGACGATTATTCCGTCGGCGAGATACTCGAAGCAACGGAGGGACCGCTCAACGTCGTTGCCTGCCTTGCCGCCGATCAGACTTGCCCGAGAGCAAAATCTTGCAAAACTCTGCCGCTTTGGACAGAATACGATAAAATGGTTCACGGATTTTTGTTTTCGAAAAAGCTGAGCGATCTTTTATGATCGGGCGTGTTTTTCTCTGTATTCGTCCGGAGTCATTTTCGCGTATTTTTGAAAGCGCCCGAAAATGAACGAACGGCGCGTCATGATTTATACTTTTCGATTATATGATATTCATTACGAAAATGCAATGCTTTTTGCAATTTTTCCGTTACAATAAAGTATAAATCTTATACGGCGAATGCGTTTTTACAGCGTTTCGCCGTTTTTTTCGTTTTTGCGGAAAACCGCAATTGACAAATGAAATATTTTCATTATAATTTATAATGAATAGTTATATACAAATCCCATGCATACGAAAGGAAACCGAAATGAAACGTTTTGCAATTTTCATCCTGATCTTAATGACCGTCGTCACTCTCGCCGCATGCGGCGGAAGCGGCAATAATCTTCCCGGCGATAATACCGGAAAAGCCGAACAAACGCAGTCCGCTCCGCAAACCTCCGCTCTTACCGAAAAGGCGCAATCGCCGGAAACCGCTCCGGAAAGCGGAGCCTCGCCGTCAACCGAACCTGCTCCCGTTTCCGGCACGGAAGGTCTCGCCGTATCCGAATCGGCAGACGAATGCAGGATCACGGGTCCCGGCACGGTGACCGAAACTGATATCGTTATACCGTCTCATATCAACGGCAAACCCGTAACGCTGATCGACGAATGCGCTTTTCAGGAGAACAGGGAGATAACGAGCGTCGTTATTCCGTGGACGGTCAAAAAGATCGACGAAGACGCTTTTGCCGGATGCACGGCTCTTGCTTCCGTCACTTTCTCGGAGGGACTCGAATATATCAGCGAAGGCGGCTTTTACGGATGCTCTTCACTTACGAAGCTTACTCTTCCGGCGTCGCTTATAAGCGTGGGCAACCGCGGATTCGCGTACTGCGGCGGTCTGACAGAGATAACGTTTCTCGGCAACACGACCGTTGTGAACAGCGGATTCAATGATTGCGAGAATCTCAAATCCATTGTCTTCGACGGCAAAACGGGCGAATCATATATGATACGCGATAACGCTTTTCAAAGCAGCAAAAGTCTTGAACGTCTCGTTCTCGCTCCGGGACTTACGGAGATCGGATCCTGGAATTTCTCCGAATCATCGCTTCTGAAAGAGGTCTTCCTTCCCAAATCCGTCACAAAGCTCGGCGCATGCGCGTTTCTGCGTTCGGGTGTTGAAAAAGTATACTACGAAGGTACCGAGGAAGAATGGAACAACGTAACGGTAAAAGAAGTTACGTTTACTCCGGAAGTCATATTTAATTCGACAAACTGAGGCTGAATATGAAAAAAATCGTTTTTGCGCTTACCGCATTCATACTGTTATTATCTTTAACGTCCTGCCTTTCCGTTCATTTCGGCGGCGGCGACGACAGCCGCGCAGCCGAAGGTGATGATGAAGCACCGAGCGTAACGTTCAACGGCAGTACGATAAAGCTTTCATATGAAAGAAATCATCTCGATCTTCATTACAGGGAGAACCTGACCGAGATACATTCGAACACCGCCGGCTCCTACCGCAATCTGTCTTATGAACAGAACGGTGAAATCGCTTTCGAAATACTGCTCGTTTACTTTCTCAATAAGCCGATAGACGCGGTAATGGAAGGCACCGATTATATTCTGACCGATAAGACCGTAAACGGTCTGACGTACAAGTATTTCGAATACGAGGAAAACGGCGTGCCGGGTCATACGTACGTTTACAATTTCGAGGGAACGACTTATACGATAAGTTTCGTATCGCGATATGATACGTCTTCTCTTGAAACGGGTTTTCTGTCAACGGTCAGATTTGAACACGAAGAATAAACGAAAGGATCGGATAAATGAAAAAAATACTCAGTTTGATACTTGCCGTGATCATGCTCGCGGCAGCGCTGACCGGCTGCGCCGGCACCGTCATACCGGCCGATACTGACGCCCGGCCGTCCGGCACAAAAAGCGCAGATCCCGACGAACACGGTTCCTCGGGCGAACACGGCGGCGGTTCTCATACGGCAGACGGGATAGAAAACGTACCCGTCGGCGAAAAATTCACTTTCGGATCATGGGAACAGGACGGAAACAAAAGCAACGGCGCCGAGCGGATATCGTGGATAGTATTGAAGCAGGACGTCGGCAAGGTTTTCGTATTATCGGAAAAAATACTCGAATATGACTGTTTTATGAAGCCTACGGAAAGCGAACAGTTTCCCCGCGGACTGTATAAAGATTCGGATCTTCGCAAGTTTCTCATCGGCGAGTTTTATGAAAACGCTTTTACCGACGGTGAGAAATCAATGATACTGTCGTCAAAAATAACCACGAAATACAGGGACGAGAGCTTCAACGATCTTACGTATGATACGGAAGACAAGGTCTTCGCGCTTTCTAAAGACGAGGCGGCAAGATACGTTTGCGGCGTAGGCACGTATTTGTTCGCCCTGCCTACTGACGCCGTGAACGAAGCCAATCCGTACGCCATGAACAGCATATCCGGCGTTCCGGGCGTAGAAAAGTCCATGTCTTGGTGGCTTCGCGATATGGGCGGCGAAACTTCAAAAACCGCGGCGTTTATCTACGCTTCGGAAATACAGAAATACACAAACGACCAAAACGTTTATAAGCAGGCGGGAGTCCGCCCTGCGATGTGGATCGTCTGTAACGAGGCCGATATGAACGCTTACGCCGAAGGTAAGATCAAACCGAAAGAAGACGCGGAGCTTAACGGCAGGATAGCCGGACTGAAGGTCGGAGACAAAATACAGTTCGGTAAATACGATAAAGACCTGTACAGTATGAACGGATTTGAAGATCTTTACTGGACCGTGATAGACGAAGACGACGGGAGTTTTCTTATCATTTCCGATACGAACGCCGGAAAAGGTTACAGCGTTTTCGCCGAAACGACTGCTGAAGGTTCCAATCCGGAAGAAACGAGCTGGGCTGAATCATACCTGAGAAGTTATATAAACAGCGAAGAATTCCTCGAAATGACCTTCACGCCTCAGGAAAAGGCAAAGCTGCTGCTCACCCGCGTCGTATCGACCGGAGAAGACGACCGGAACGGCGGAAACGAAACGGAAGATCTGCTCTTCGTTCCCGACGTTTCGGAGCTGGAAAAGTATTTTCCCTCTCAGGAAGACAGAAAAACGGGATACGATAAATACTGGCTGAGATCTCAAAGGTCGTGGGCACCGTATATAGCCTACGTCAGCTCCGACGGTTCAGTTTACAATGACGCGCCGACGAAATCGCACGCGATCAGACTCATGGCGCGCATTGAAAAGCAGTAACTATCATATATAATTTAGGGGCTGTTTATCGTACAGCCCCTTTTTCATATTGAATTTTCGACAGATCTCAATATGGCTTCCTCGTCAGCTCCGTAAATATCGAGCCCCGTCGCCTTTATAAGCCTTACGTCGTTTATACCGTAGAAATTTTCGCAAAGCGCCTTTACGTATCCGAATCCGAATTCATCGGGTACGTGATCGCCTCCGGCGGTAGTTACGTACGTGAGGCTTTCTGCTTTGCATAAGCCCCGCGGTACGCCCTCGGGCGTGTAATAAAACGTAACGCCTACGACGTTTATCTGTTCAATATACTGTTTGAGAACGGACGGAAACGACAGATCCCAGTATGGCGCGGCGATCACGATCTTATCGGCGCAGGCAAATCTGCGCGCAAGGCAAAACGACGGATCGTCATATTTGCATTCCGTTATCAGCGCGTCGCGTTTTCGTAAAAACTCCTCATTTACAACAGGAAAAGAAACGTCGTATAAATTCAGTTCTTCATACGGCTCGCCTGATTTTGAAAGCAGTCGGTCGGCAATTCTCTTCGTTCTCGATCCTCTTCTCGCACATGCGTTTATAAAAAGTATCATCGCGCGCTTCCTTCCTTTACGGTTTTATGTCTTTGAAAACTGATAATATTTCGATTCTCTGCCGTCTTCTTCAAACTCTTCGACAAATTCAAAGCCGCTCTTTTCGAGAACTCTGCAAGAGGCGATATTCTCGGAATACGTAAACGCTCCGACGGTTTTTATTTGATATATTTCAAATACTTCACGTAAAAACATTTTGACGGCTTTTGTCGCAGCGCCTTTTGCTCTGTATTCCGGTTCGAAGACGCAATAACTCAGCATCGCGTTAGGTTCTTCGTTTTTATCTATACAGTAACACCAAATATCGCCGATATATTTTCCGTCGGCTTTAATGATCCGCCCGAAGCTTCGTGAAGACGGTAAGAGAGTATCGTAATAATCCGATACGGCTTCTTCAACGCTGGTTGCTTTTTGCGGAAGCATTTTTCCGATATAAGGATCTTTTGCTTTTTCAAAGTATATCCTTACTGTCTCTTCCGTACGCTCTCCTAATGTAATATTCATTCGCTCATCCTTTCGCTTTTCAACAGCGCGTATATATACGTATCTTTCCGTTTCGGCAAGCCGTTATCATCCGTGTGATAGTATACGTTTTTTATCAGATGCGCTTCACGGCGCATATCGGCTTTTTCAAGCAGTTTCCATATTATGAAGCAGCTCGTTTGACCGCAGGTCAAACATCATTCAAAGAAACCGCTTTGTCGGCAGACAAAAGCGGTTTCTTTGCTGGCCTACCCAGGGGGACTCGTTCTTGAATTTTGCAAAGCATAAATGCTGATTTTTTCTTCTTGCTTTGCAAAATTCTTCGGTCACCGCTGAAAACGAGCCGCCGGCTCGTTTTCTTTACGCTGGGTTCGAGTCCCCCGCATTTAGTATTATCGCCAACAGAAACAGGACGCATTTGCGTCCTGTTTCTGTTGGCCTACCCAGGGGGACTCGAACCCCCAACCGTCAGAATCGGAATCTGATACTCTGTCCAATTGCGCTATGGGTAGTTTTATACGTTGAATCTTATAACTACGACGTCGCCGTCGCGGAAGACATAATCCTTGCCTTCGCTTCTTATAAGACCTTTTTCTTTTGCAACGGCAAGACTGCCGCCGATGGCGATGAGATCGTCGTATGCTATGACCTCGGCTCTGATGAAGCCGCGCTCCATATCGGAATGTATCTTACCCGCCGCCTGGGGCGCTTTCGTGCCGTTTCTTATCGTCCACGCTCTGACCTCTTTCGGACCGGCGGTGAGAAAGCTTATAAGTCCGAGAATGCGGTAGCTTGCTTTGATAAGCTTGTCAAGACCGGATTCCTCTATACCGAAATCGGCTAAGAATTCCTTTTTCTCTTCTGGATCAAGCTCGGCAAGCTCCGCTTCCATCGAGGCGCAGATCGGTATGATCTCCGAACCTTCCGCGTCGGCGTACGCTTTCAAAGCCTGATACTGTTTATTATCAGAAAGATCGGAACCCACTTCGTTTTCAGAGATATTCGCGGCGTAAATCACCGGCTTTGCGGAAAGCAGAGGCGCAGAATCGAGCAGCGCTTTTTCGTCTTCGTTACACTGTATCGCTCTCGCGCTTTTGCCCTCGTTCAGCTCCTTCGTGACGCGCTCGAAAAACAGAGCTTCCGCCTCGAACTTTTTATCGGCTTTCATCATTTTTCTCGCCTTGTCGGCTCTGCGCTCGGCGATCTCTATATCCGACAGGATAAGCTCGGTATTGATCGTCTCAACGTCGCGTATCGCGTCGATGCTTCCGTCAACGTGAATGACGTTTTCGTCTTCAAAGCATCTGACGACGTGAACGATCGCGTCGACTTCTCTGATATGAGATAAGAATTTGTTGCCGAGACCTTCGCCTTTGGAGGCGCCGCGAACGAGACCCGCTATGTCGACGAATTCGACTATCGCGGGAGTATATTTTTCGGGTTTGTATATTTCGGCGAGTTTATCGAGACGTTCGTCGGGTACGCAGACGACGCCGACGTTCGGATCTATCGTGCAGAAAGGATAATTAGCCATTTCGGCGCCTGCGCCGGTTATGGCGTTGAACAGCGTGCTTTTGCCTACGTTAGGAAGACCGACAATACCAAGTTTCATAACAATACCTTCTTTTTTCTATGCATTGATATTATAACGCGCTTTTGCACGTATTGTTTGACGCCGTCGTGAAAAAAGAATGAATTTTTATTATTTTATTTTCTTATTTGATTATAGAGAATTCACAGCTTATTAAGATTTACATTAAGTTAATATTATTGTTACATTTATTTCATCCATTTAACTGCAAAAGTTATATAATGAACATAGTGAAAAAAATCACGATATTAACAATACAAATATTTCATCGGAGGTACAAACAAATGATGGGAACAAAAATACTCGTTGTTGACGACGACATCAACATCTGCGAGACTCTGCGCGTTTATTTTGAACACGAAGGTTATGAAGTAAAGACCGCAAACGACGGCTCCCAGGGCGTAGAATACTTCAAAATGTACGAACCGGATATCGTTCTTCTCGATATCATGCTGCCGAAAAAAGACGGTTGGGCCGTTTGCCGCGAGATCCGCGAAGTATCTTCCAAACCGATCATAATGATCACCGCGAAAGGCGAAGTTTTTGACAAGGTTCTCGGTCTTGAGATGGGCGCCGACGATTTCGTCGTCAAGCCGTTCGATCTCAAAGAGCTCGCCGTACGTATCAAAGCCGTTCTCCGCCGCTGCAACTCTCACGACAGCCAGTCGAGCGAAGAGGTCATCAAATTCGAAAACATCGAGATCAGCCTGCAGAAATACGAGCTCAAGCTCAAAGGCAAGAGCGTCGATATCCCGCCTAAGGAACTTGAGCTTCTCTACTTCCTCGCTTCCAACTACAACCGCGTTTTCACGCGCGATCAGCTCCTTGACAAGGTTTGGGGCTTCGATTATCTCGGCGACAGCCGCACGGTCGACGTACACGTAAAGCGTCTGCGCGAAAAACTCGAAGGCGTTTCCGACAAATGGATACTCAAAACCGTTTGGGGCGTCGGTTATAAGTTCGAAATTCTCCAGTAAGTTTATATTTTCGTTATCAGGGGTTTCGCTCTTGCGAAACCCCGTTTATGACTTTTTTGATACGGAGGTATTATCTTGTTCCGAAGTGTTTCAACACGTTACATCATGACGTTTATGGTCATAATTATCGTCGGTTTCGCAACTCTCGGTCTTATTCTTACTTCGTTTGCGTCAAGCTATTCGCAGAATATGAAAAACGAAGCCATGAGTTCGACGCGCGATTCTCTGATATCATACCTGAGCGCGGGTTATAACTCGTCCGATACGACCGATTTCGGCGCGTATATTTATTTCTCGGAGGTACCGGGCTTTCCCGGCATACCCGTATCGGTAAAGCATATCATCTCGGCGGTAAATCAGGATATTTTCGTTTTGATCACCGATACGTCCGGCATAGTCCAGATGACGGTTTTGGCGCCGGAGGGGATCGAGGTCGGGCAGAAGCTGCCCGATAACGCCGCTTATACGATCAAAAGCGGCGAGACTTTTGAACGCTATACCGATCTTGAGGGATTCTTCAAATCCAAGATCTTCGTCTACGGCGGCACCGTCAGCGATAAAGCGGGCGACGTAGTCGGTATGGTGCTCATCTGTTCAGCCTCGTCAAGCATATCCGGATTTGCGGAAAAAACGATTCAGACGGTAGTCGTTGCGATCATCTGGGTAGCGATAGCGGCGCTGATCTCCGTTATTTTCATAACCGATAAGATCGTAAGTCCGCTTAAACAAATGGCGGAAGCGGCGAAATCGTTTTCTCAGGGTAATTTCGAAGCGCGCGTTCCCGTTAAAGGCAACGACGAGGTCGCGGAGCTTGCCGACGCTTTCAACAATATGGCTTCTTCGCTTGAAAAGAACGAGGAAACGAGAAGGGCGTTCCTTGCAAACGTCAGTCACGATCTCCGCACGCCCATGACTACGATAGCGGGATTCGTCGACAGTATCCTTTCCGGAGCGATCCCTCCCGAAAAGCAGAACGACTACCTCGAGATCGTTTCGAGCGAGGTAAAACGTCTTGCCCGTCTCGTCAATTCTCTGCTCGATATCTCGCGGATCCAGGCGGGAGACAGAAAGTTCGTCAAGGCTCCGTTCGATATATGCGAAATGTCGCGCGAGATAATCATATCTCTCGAGCAGCGGCTCGAAGCCAAGAATCTCGACGTCAGATTTGAACCGGAAGAAGATAAAATGTACGTGAGCGCCGACCGCGACGCGATATATCAGGTGCTTTATAATATCTGCGATAACGCCGTAAAATTTTCAAAGGAAGGCGGCGTATACCGCATTTCGCACGTCAAGCGCGACAATAAGATATATACGTCGGTATATAACGAAGGCCAGGGCATTGCAAAAGAGGATCTGCCTTACGTGTTCGACAGGTTTTACAAAAGCGACAAGAGCCGCGGTCTTGACAAGACCGGCGTCGGTCTCGGGCTTTATATCGTAAAAACGATAGTAAACTCTCACGGCGAGGAGATATGGGTAAACAGTACCGCGGGCGAATACTGCGAATTCGTTTTCACTCTTGCGGTCACCGACGCCCCTTCTCAGAAAAAGAAGCCGCGGATCGATACCGAGGCCAAAGAGAATTGAATATTTGTAAACAAACGTCGTGTTTTTTATTCAATACACATCTTTCAAGATTTATTCAAAAAAACCGTATATAATAAGATTAAAATAATCTTTTTTACATTCTCCCGGTATAATCATGAAGAAAACGTCCATAAATTCAGAAAACGGCGCCAACGAAGAAAGCAAGGCGGCTTCCTTCGGAGGATCGCGTTATAAAAGAAATTTCGATAACTGTAAAGAGAACGGTCGGAAGAGCAAAGCGTTCGCCATATTAACCGCGGCGGGTTTTGTTCTGCTCATCGTTTGTCTTGCTCTTTTTGTTGCGGGCACGATCCTTCAGATCAAAGGCATGAGTCTTTTCGCCGTATTCGAAAATGACGGCGGAAAAGATGCTTCGCCCGCCGATACGCCGTCCGCTGCAGGATCCGCTTCGCCCGTTCCCGTTCCCGACGGGATCGTTACGGTACAGTCGAGCGGTCCGTCCGGCTCGAAAAGCGGCTACGGCACGGTTCTTACCGCAGACGGATTCATAGTAACGTGCCCAGATCTTATATCCGGCGCGATGAATATCAGCGTCGTATTCGAAGACGGCAGGATCGTCCCCGCTTACGCCGTCGGCGTTGACGGAAGCAAGTGCGTCAGCGTCATCAAAGCGGACTGTAACGGTCTCTATCCCGCAAAAATAGGTGATTCGTCCGTCGTGCGTGAAGGAGATATCTTATACGCTCCGGACTTCGATGCCAATAAGCTCGCCGAATGCGCTTTTGAAAACGTTCAGCCGGGAATACCGACCGTCGGGCTGTCCGTTGAATTCAGCGGGCGCTATGGCTGCCCCGTTTTTAACAAGGAATACGAGGTCGTCGCCGTTATATGCGGCGCGGATCGCGCGATACCCATGAGCGAAGCTCTGACATCGATCAACTCAATGATCAATTCCGGAAAGGCTATGCTTGAAACGGACGACGCCTCCGGTTCGGTAGACGCTCTCGGAATAACGGTAAAGCCCGTGACAAAAGAGCTTTCCGATATTTACAACATTCCGACAGGTTGTTTCGTGGTAAGCGTTTCAGCCGTCGGTTCACAAATCAAGAAAGGCGATATCATAGTTGCCGCAGACAATAATACCGTTTCGGACGCATCGGAGCTTTCATCGGTTTTATCTTCTTCCGGGAAGCTTTCCGTTTACAGAACGAACCGGTATATAGAGATCGGATACTGACGGTGAGGATATGAGATCTGATTCCAAAACATTACTTTATATTCTGATACCCGTCGCGGCCGCGCTGATCGCCGCCGCGTGCGCGCTTATTATCATTATAAACTCCCCGGCGGCAGCGCCTGACGTTACGGAACCCGTATCCGCTGAGCCGATGACGTATACAAAGTTTTACGACGGTTACTGCATAAAACTTCTTGCGGCGGATAATGAAAGCGTACCGTTCGATATAAACGCTTTTTTCGATGAAATCGGCACGGCGTGGCTGTTTTTACCGGCGGAAGCAGACGGAGATAAACTGAAAATCAGGATCTACGACGAAGCTTCGAACGAAACCGGCTCCGTATCTGTCAAGCGGTCGCCCGGCAGCATGAGTAAAATTGAATTCGAAAACACTTCTCTTTCCTTAGGGATCATGCAGACGGATCTGCCGTCTCTTTGCGTGGATCTTGACTCCGGCGGTCCGAGCCTTTACGATATAGTGTCGGACAAGCAGAAAAGTCTGATCGGTTACGGAAATTCATCGCTCTTCGTACCGTCCGGTATCGCGGAAAAATACGGCTGTGAGACCGTATTTTCTTCACCGGAAAAAGACGAAGATCAGCCCGGGTCCGTAACGCTCAAGGGCAGAGGCCATTCGAGCTGGATGTATCTTGAAAAAAAGAATTTTTCATTGAAATTCGAGAAGAGCGTTTCTCTGCTCGGAATGTCTAAAGCGAAGAGCTGGGCGCTCGTATCAAATCATTTCGACAGATCGCTTATAAGAAACATGATCGTCAGCGACGTGGCTTCCGCGCTCGGCTTTTATACGGAATACAGATGCGTGGAGCTGTTCGTTAACGGCGATTACTGCGGCTCGTATCAGCTTACAGCTAAGATAAAGATCGGCGCAAAACGCGTAAATATAACCGACCTCGAAGAGAAAAACGAGGCGCTCGCCGGCGACGATTATCCGCCGGTATCGTCCGTAACGGTCGATCTGCCGTGCGGAGCGACGGTCAAATACTGGGAAGGGCTTGAATCGCCCGACGACGTTACGGGCGGTTATCTGCTCGAGGTAGATATCGCTTCAAGGGCAAAAAAAGAGACCAGCTACGTAAAAACGTCAAGGGATAAATATTTTATAGTCGCATCGCCCGAATATCTGTCGCGCGAAGAGGCGTTTTATCTCGGCGAGTTTCTTCAGGGCATGGAAGACGCGATATACGGGCAGAACGGAGTTAATCACCTCGGTAAGCATTTTACCTCTTACGTTGACGTTAAAACGCTTGCGGAGAGGTATCTGATCGACGAGATGTGCCGCAATCCCGACGGAGGGGAAACAAGCACGTTTTTCTATAAGGACAGCGATAAAAAAGACGGCAGGCTCTACTCCGGTCCGTTATGGGATTACGATCTTTCGATGGGCAACTATTCCGGCTTTTCAGCCGCGGAAGGATTTGAAGGCAAAAACAGATTCTATTATCCGGAGCTTTTCAGGCACGCCGAATTCACAAACGAGATCAAAGCGAATTACAATAAAATTAAAAGTCTGCTCGAGCAGATAATCAACGGCAAAGCAGACGAATTCAAGGAGTACATACGTCAAAGCGCCGATATGAATTTCAAGCGTTGGGACTGTATGGGCAAGGAGATCAGAGTCGCACCGAAAAAAGCCGCCGAATCGTTCGATCAGGCGTGCTCTTACATAAAGAACTTTCTCAAAACCCGCCTTAAATGGCTTGACGCAAATCTGTATAAAGAGCTGAAATAAAAGGAACCCGAAGGGAGAGGCAACATAAAGAAGAAGCAAACCCACCTTGACATCTTTCTATTTCGGAAAGTGTCATAGTGGGTTATTTCCTTTCAGCTTGTTCTAACCGCTTTGATATTAAGAATGATTTTGAAAACAGCTAAATTGCTCGCAGTCGCTCGCAGCTAAATTATCTCACTGCGTTCGATAG
>JAEEGL016391087.1_pt1 | contig 14716 bp, 14 predicted proteins | sample 9134231 | NCBI WGS metagenome assembly JAEEGL01 (sample SAMN16246548, study PRJNA631951) | gut metagenome | biome: gut microbiome; feature: rumen; material: fiber-attached | host: Bos | place: Iran: Karaj | collected 2018-10 | reverse complement strand
TTCTTCTTTTTTAGTTATTTTAATAACTTCACCAGTTTGTCCATTTAGTTCTACCTCATCTCCAGTTTTAATTGAATCTAAGAGTCCTGTAATACCAACAACTGCTGGAATTCCAAGTTCACGAGATACAATTGCTGAATGGGAAAGTAAACTTCCACGCTCAACTAGTATTCCACTTGCAGCTGGAAATAGCATAATCCATCCTGGATCTGTAAATTCCGCAACAAGAATTTCACCTTGCTCAAGTTTTGCATTTTGTGGATTAGTTATTACTCTAACTTTTCCTCTAACAACACCAGGAGATGCACCAATACCACGAAGTGATACTTCTCCATCTACTGTTTTTTCTACCTTCGCATAACTTTCACGCTTAAAATCATTACCAACATTTACTGCTCCATATGAATAAAATCTTTCATCTGGATTCATATTGTGATATTTATTATATTGTTCTTTACGAATTGCAATTAATTCTTTTAGATTATTTGTTGTAGATTTTCCATCTATATAGTATAGTATTTCATCTACTTCGAGATAAAATATATCTCTTTTATTTTCTATCACATTCATAGATGTAAGTATGAATCCTATTCTTAGGAATAATTCTCTTACCCTACCAAATAATCTTGTTCTTTCAAATCTTAAATTTTCTCTATTTTTAACAGTATATCTTGCATTTTTTAGAATAAATTTAAATTTAGCTTTTTTTGCAGGTCTAAACATCAATTTACGTCTTACCTTTTTCTCTGCAGCAATTCTGTTTGCACGTTCATCTCTTTCTTCTATTCCTACTGTTTTTACTCTATTTGCAAATGTAGCAATAGATGAATATAGGTTTGATGGATTGTCTCTTAAAGTTAAAGTTTCAAGCTTTAACTCTTCTAGACATCTATCTGCAAACTTATCTAAATATTCATTTAGTAATTTATTAAACTCTGGATATTTAGGCAATTCTTTTTGAATATATAACATATCTGGATTTTTTAGTAGTTCAATTAAACTATCATCTTTGGCAACAACTTTGGCCATTTCTTTAATACGTTTTGCTGGCTCACTACTAATTATTCCACCCTCATTACATAGAAGGTCATTATGTATCATTTCTCCTTCCTCTTTGAAAAGATCAATACATTGTTGTTTTAACTGACCATAAAAAATCATTGCTAAAAAGTCATTTACAAGTGGAGCATCCCATCTATGTAATAGTTTTCCTTCTAACTCATAATAGTAATCATGAAGATCATATAAATCCATAGAATCTAAATCTCTATCTTCAAGTGCATCATTAAGTCTTCCATAAAACTTCTTAGTCATTTTACGTATCTTAAAAAATCCATTAACTAGTCCCATTCCAGCACTAATCATACCAATTTTATCTTCAAAAGTAGCTTTAGGCACTGGGAATAAATCTTTAGGAAGAGATTCTTTAACTCCCATCATAGATTCCATAAATTTTTGGTTGCTTCCAAGTCCTGGAAACATAGATAAAATTCCATACCAACCATATAGGTTATAATATACACGTCCATCTATTAATGCTAACATGCTTTTAAACATTTGAGCATTCATTTCTATTTTTTCTTGTTTTACTTTAAAAATTTTACATAGTTCAATATATACATTTTCATATACCATACGAATAAATGAAAATGTTAGAGGTGTTGTAATACCACCATAGCTTTCTACTATGTTTGAGTTATCAAAAACATTTAATTTTCCACCTTTATCACTACCTAAAGTAGTAATTGGTCTTGATTGAAGTAAATATAGTTTGTCTTCTTCATATGCCCATTCTATATCTTGATATCTTCCAAAGAATTCTCCTGCACGTTTTACTAAATCACGAACTTGAAGAATTTCTTCATCTGAAAGAATTTGTTTATCTTTATATATTTTTCCAACTTCTTCTTGAACAACTTCTCCATCACGAAGCACATGCATATAGTCTTTTTTTGCTACGCTTTTTTCAATATTATCTCCGGTAATTGTATATGTATCTGCTGTAGCTATACCATCAACAATACCACTACCAAGTCCCCATACGCTAGATACAACAATTTCCTTAACATTTGAACTAACTGGATTTGCCCCAAAAGCAACACCACTTCTCTGGCTATTTACCATTCTTTGTACAACTGCAGAAGGTACCATTATTTCTTCTATATTATTTTCTTTTCTGTAAGTTTCTATTCTATCTGAAAATACTGAATTAAATACTTCTAATACTTTTGAAACAATATCTTCCTTTTTAACGTATAAAAAAGTATCAAATTGACCTGCAAAAGAATTTTCTGCACTATCTTCATTTCCTGCAGAAGATCTTACTGCAAAGTAGTCTTTATCTGTAAAATCTTTTATTCTCTCTTCAATTTCTACTTTTGCTTCTTCAAGTATTTCTTTTTTATCTTTATCATAAGCAGTATATGCAACAACAAAGAAATCTGGGATATTATCTATTGCTTTAGATAACTTAGAAAGAGCAGTTGCTTTTCCACCCATAAGTGAATATTCATTACTTGTTTTTTCTAATACATAACTCATATTTTCACCTCTATCCTATCACTAAGCATACCATACTGATGTATGCAATTATTAAATATATATTTGCAAGAAGTACTACGATTTTTGCAAGTTTTTTATTTTGCTTAATAATAAATAAAATATTTGGGATATTAATTAAAACATATAATGCAATAACTGGAATAATAAATTTAGTACCAAGTATTATACTTTGCATTATCATAATCAAAGCTTCTAGTATAACAACAATCATTGTAGCAACTGGTATTCCAAATACTGCTGTATATGTTTTTACACCTTCTTCCTCATCTTCTTTGCATCTAACTTTTCTTGCAATCTCTACAATCCAAGAACCTAAATATGAAAGAATTAAAAATGGTATAAGTTTTACACTAATTGATGTTACAAATGTGGATAAGTATAACACAAGTATTGGCATTAATAACTCATCTAAAGTAACTTCTAAAAGTATATGCTTATCTACTAACTTTTTAATAAAGAAAGATTTAGACATTACTCCAAAAAATAGCCAAACAAGGCCTAAAAATATTAAACCTTTTAAATTTAGTATTGCAGTAATACCTACTTGAACTGCAGCACATATTCCACCAAGTATCCCAAGTTCTTTTAAAGTAACAAGTCCACGAGGTACTGGTCTATATGGTCTATATTTTGCATCTTCTTCATAATCTTTAAATTCATCTACAATTCTTACCATTAAAAATTGTAAAAAAACAACAGCAAACATTGGAAGTAACATTATCCAATTTGGATTATATGTTTTATCTATCGCAAAACAAAAAGTTCCAAATACAATTGAAAATATATATATTCCATATGTTGCAACAGGAAATCTTTCCTTTTGGTACGTATACCATTTTTTAATAAATCCCATAAATTTATCTCCTTTACTTAATTTTAAGCATTTTCTTTAAGGCATTATAATCTACTTTTGTACTATGACGTTTATCTACAGGTATCTTTTTAACAAATCTTATTTCACTTATCTTCTCAAAAGAGATACTATCTAAAATTTGCTTTTCAGAAACCCTTGAACCATTTTCAAGCACTAATATTATTCTTTCTACATCTCTAATTACAGCTGTTTTTCCAATTCCTTTAAATCTAGAATGAAGAGCTGCTTCTATGTTAAAGAATGGAGATTTCTCTCGCCCTCTTAACCATAGCTTTCCACTACCATCTATAAAGCCCAAATCGCCAGTTCTGTGGTATTTTACCCCATCGACCGAGAATTTATTTTCTCGATCACCAAAACCGCCTACATATCCTTTTAAAACGTTATCTCCTGCGACTACAATTTCACCTACTGATTCAGTTTCAAGTTTTTTAAATTGAGATTCAAATATATCTCCTATTTCTTCTTGTCCTGTTTTAATTATTCTACAATCCTTCACTCCAATTATTTTACCAGCAAGAATTCCATATCCATTTTTAGTTCTTTCAATTTCTTCCTCACTCATTGTATCTAAGTCTAGCTCAGCAATTGGTTCTGCTTCTGTAGAACCATAAAGAGTAACAATTTTAGCTTTAGGGAACACAAGTCTTAACTCATCTACAAAATCTAAAAATACTGCACCACCACCTGTAAACACTTTATCTACTTGAGTAAGTACAATTCCTTTCATAGTACAATACTTAGTAATAACATTTAATAGTCCAGGGGAAGCCATTATTCTATTTACTTTTTCATTTTGTATTTGAGCAATAAGCTTATCTGCTTTAGATTCTCCTAAATTTTCATAATTTCCATCTGAAATAACTGTTGTTATTCCAACATTAATATTTGAAAGAGTAAATATTGGTACAGAAGAAAGTTCAATGTCTTTATTTTCATAATTTAAACAAGTCTCCAAAATTCTACCTTGACAATCTAAAAATTCATGTGAACGCTCTGCAATTTTAGGTTTTCCTGTAGAACCACTTGTATAAGTTACAATTGCTGGATAATCTTCTTCTAGTTCTGCAATTTCTACTCCAAAATCTCCTTCAAGTTTATTTATGACATTAACATTAATCTTAAGTTTTAGTTTTCTAAGATTACTATTTATATTTGAATATAAAATATACTTAGATATTCCTACTACACATTTTATATCTTCAAAATCATTTTTCTTTACATGTGAACGTATAAATCCTGCATCCATAAATACAGGGATTGCTCCAAGTGACCATGAAGCTAAAAGTGTAACATATAACTCAATAGACATTGGAACTAGAACTAATACTCTATCTCCTTTTTCAATTCCTTTAGTTTTAAGATAGTTTTCAAAACGAGCAACATTCTCATATAGTTCTTTATATGTAACTTTTCTATCTCCTTGTACTAAACATATTTTATCTTCTTTTTCCATGTAGTTTTTTGCAAGTCTTACTGCTAAATTCATATATCATCCCTCATTTTTTACTATATTTCTTTACAATATAACACATATTCTCTAATTGTATGAGAATTATTTCTTGCTGCCATCTTTTGTGATGTGTTCTCTTTAAACATAAATGCAAATATCCAGTCTTCAAAACCTTTTTCCTTTGCCACTTTTGCTATCTTTCTTAACATCACATTTCCTATTCCTAAATCTTCATATTCAGGAAGAACAGCAATTGTTTTAAGTATTAGTGTATGTATTTTTTCTCCTCTTTGCATTTCAGCTAAATTTGGAATACAAAATACAAATGCTACTTCTTTTCCTTCTTTTTCTGCTATCATTATTAAAGACTCGTCTACCATATCTATATATGGTGTATATTGTCCAATGAAATTTTCTTCATCTATATCTGTATAATATGGATTTCTAGAAAAGCTTTCACGTGAGACATTGTATATTTTTCTTAAATCTTCAATTGCACTATCTTTTCTAAAGTTTCTAAGAACAATTCCTTCTTCTTCAATTTGTTCTTCAATCATATCCAAAACTTCTGAATCATATGCATCAGCAACTTTTCCAAGTGTAGATGTGTACTCATATTCTACTGAAAATCCAGCATCTTTAAATATTTCATTATCTGTTATTGGATTAACATTTTCTAGAACAAATCCAGGAATATTTTCACTTTGTTTTAACACCCTATATTTTTTCCAAGTGTTTCCATTCATTGGACCAACTATTTTCTTAAATCCAGCGTCTTTAAATATTTCTTCACATTTAACAAGAATTGCTTTTCCTTCTTCTAAATTCTTAAACTCTACATTTCCAATACATCCAACAAGAGTTCCATTTTTATCCTTTGGAGTATTTTCCATAAAACAAGTTGCACTAGATTCACCATATTTTATATTTGTATTATTTCCATCTTTTGTAATTTCAAAATCCATAGTTTATGCTCCTAACATATTAGTTATATACACTACTGTACCAGTAATAATTGTTAAAACAAGAATAATTCTAGTATTAAAGTATCCATTATCTACACTAAATGCTTCTTCTTTTACATTTCTACGAGATAAAAATACTGCAATCCCAGCAAGTACTTGCATACCAATCATAAATAATAATACATAATCCATTACTTGTCCAAATACAAGTTTTTGTATTAGCATACTTGGTAAGAAAATACAAATTATTCCTTTTAAAACTGCAATTAATATACTATTAAACTCTGAAAGATCAAAATAGTATTTAAGTCTAATATATGTGTTAAGTATTAGATGCATTGAATAGCAAGTAGCATATGTCATAAAAAATTCTTGTTTCCATCCAGTTATTGCTACTATTCCACATATTGCAGTTCCAATTAATATATTTGTTTCAATTATTCTTGAATCATAAACATTTTCTTTTTCCTTTGGTTTCATATGTGGTAATGTTAATGCTGTTAAAAATAACAGAGCTGGTGGAATTACAGCATATGGTCCATAAAGAATAATAGTCAGATACCCTATAACAAGTACTTCTACTGTTGCAAGCTTACTAAATACTTTAATTTTATTTACTATCATAATTATTACATACATAATTGCAAGTACAATTAAGTTTCTACGTAAATCATGAGTAGTAAGTGTTAAATGTGTAGCAATAAATGCATAAGATGTAAGTGGTATAAGTAAGTTATCGTTTCCTGTATGAGATATCATCTCAATTATTGCAACATTTAATCCAATTATTGTTGAAATAACTAGTGTTTCTTCTCTTCCTACCTCTGTAAAAAGAAGTAATGGAACAAGAGTACACATAAACGCAACCATAAAGAACATAAAGCTTCCTTCAAAACTTTTTGCATCTTCATTATTTTCATTTAATTTATTTTTACCATAGCTCTTACCAACAAGTGCTGCAGTACTATCCGCTAAAGTTAATATTAAAATTGGTATGCTATATGTAACTGGATCTCCTTGTGAAAGATAAAATATAAAGAAAACTGAAAGTATAAAAAATACTTCTCCAAGCGATTTCCTTTCAACATCAAAAAGAACTGTACCTAGTGTCTTTTTTAGCCCAGTATTTTTAAGTAAATACATTGCAACAAGTGCAATTCCACCTAAAATTCCAACTGACCAAGTATTAGTAAATATGTATGGAAAGGTTAACATTGTAAATCCCATACTCATATGTATTAGTTTTCTTTTAGTTTCTGCTTTTAAGTTAAACTTCTTTTCTAGTAATTTAACTACACCGACCATTACTCCTAAAACCACTAGAACAAAAAGCATACTTTTCCACTCTATCACCATACTACTTTACCTCCTCTATAATAAACTTACTATAGAAAAAGGCTTTATCTTGCTTAAGTAATTTTTCAGATAATTCCTCTTTATATTCTAGAGAATCAAAATACTTAGAAGCACGTTTGTCTGCAAGCATATTCCAATATGCTATACGTCCACCTTTTCTAGTTTTAGTAAGCATCTGTGATACTATCATTTGCATTTGCGAATCATCCATATATTCAAATATATCACTTAAATTATATTTACTTACATATTCAACTTCTTCTCGCGCAACAAAGGTTTCAACTGATTCAGATAATAATTCCAATCTATCTAAATTTTCTTTTATTATTTCAAAGTTTTCTCTTCTATACGCAACAGGTAAAACATCTTCATATTTTCCATTAATAATATAATGCAAATATGAATTTTCAGAAGTATCTAGTTCAGTTATTGCATATTTAGTTCTTTCTAATATATGCTCTGGAACATTTACATTAACGTATCTAAAGAACGCTTTATCTCTTCCAAGTTTTCCCATTACTGCTCTTGAAAAGAAAATTTTAAAGATCATTTTCCAGCGAAGATTATTCCAAGTTTTATCGTAAAAAGCATATCTTTCCTCACGTGATTTCTTCTTAAGTAATTCTTGTCTTACCTTTTTACCATGAATTAAAGGTAATACTTTTTGACCAAATATATTAAAATAATTTTCAAATTTACCAGAGTTTATTATTCCAATTATTATTGCCTTACTATTTTCAATGAAATAATCTTGTACCTTTTGAGGTAATTTATCTTTTATTTTAAAATATAAATCCAATCTATTTTTACAATCTTGCACGCCAATAAGTTGCATACATTCATCATAATCTAGATATTTATACGCAGCTTTTTTAAGTTCGCAACAAGCAATCTGAGTAAAGTTTAAATCTAATGCATAAACTTTCTTTGGATTTTTAGTAAGAAGTGCAAAGGCATTCTCACCTGCAGATGCAATTGATACACAAACATCATCTTCTTGAATATCCAATGCTTCAAGAAGTATATCTGCATCCTCCCACACTTGTGCATATCTAATTATGCTAAAATCTGCAAAATCCTCTACTTCACTTTTAACTAATGCTTTTTCTTGTTCTTCCATATTTTTACCTCTTATTTCAAATTTATCTTTAGTCCATCACGTACAAAGTCTATTCCTTGGTAAAATTATATTATATATATTAAAAATATACAATAAACTAAATTATATATAATTGTTAATATAATATAGCTGTAATAGTTTTAAAACATAAAAAATAACCCATGTAAAAACATGAGTTAATATTGGCTGGGCCAGTAGGATTCGAACCTACGAATGTCAGATTCAGAGTCTGATGCCTTACCACTTGGCGATGGCCCATTACAGATATAATTATACCACTATGGCACACTAAATACAATAAAAAAACAGAAGTAAATCACTTCTGTTTCTTCATTACTATTTTGCTTCAGCTTTAACCTTTTTTGGTTCTTTTGGCTTAGCTTTTACTTTGTTACCTTTGTTATAGAAAGCATTCTTAGCTTGAGTTGCTGTTATTATCTTCTTGTCATATAAAAGTTTTGCTACTCTTTCTAGTCCTTCTTTATTATCATCCATTAGCTTTTGAGTTTCATCATACACTTCATTTATAAGTTTTTGAACTTTATCACGAAGCTTTTTAGAATCTTCATCAGTTATTTTTAATTCACTGCCATCTACAAAAGCATAATGTTTAAATTCATCAGACATACCACATTTCAAGTAATAGTATTCGATTTGTTTAACTAAATGTTGAATATCTGAAGATGCGCCAGTATCTATATCACTTTCAATATATTGTTGTGCAATTCTTCCTGCCAAATCAATACTAATTGAATCTCTAAGAAATTGCATAGTTCCAGAACTATCTATCCTATCGCTTCTGTCAAACATTGTTACACCTTGCCAATGGAAAGCTGGTACAATTGAAATTAATGTACATTTCTCATTAACTTTGGTTTTAGATAAAAGCCATGCTACAAAATGTCCTGCTTCATGATAAGCAGTAATTCTTTTTTGTTTAACAGAATAAGTATCAAACTTATTGAAATATCTTCTATACACTTTTTGAATATGCTCAAGCTTTAAGGTATTATCCCCATCAATTTTTGCTATTGCCATACTCTTATCTAATAAGTCTATAGTTCTATCTGGATTTGCGATAGTTTCAAAACTTGTTGCACTTACTATGATATTTTCAAGCATATCACGAGTACATGAAACATTATGGAATTCAGATAAAGTTTTAACTCTACCTTTGACCATGTCTCTAAGTTTTTTACCTTTAGGCTCTTCAATTACAACACGTTCAAACCTACGACTTAAAGCTCCATCACTTTCAAATATTCTATTGTACTCATCCATAGTAGTTGCTCCAATAAATACTACATCATCACGAGCAAGAATTGGTTTAATAGAACCTGCCAAATCTGGTCCACTACCTTCTGCATTTCCTGCACCAATTATTTGATGTATTTCATCTACAAATACAATTAATTTATCTTGTGTTTGTATAAAATCTACCAAGTCTTGTACTTTTGCCTCAAAGTCTCCTCTATAATGAGTTCCTGCAACCATAGCATTTAAGTTTAACTCAAGTACTGTGTGGCCGCGATAATCTTTAGGACAAGTTCCTTCAATTATGCTATAGGTAATAGCTTCAACAATTGCAGACTTACCTACTCCAGGTTCGCCAATTAAAATGGCATTTCTTTTTGTCTTCTTAGAAATGATGTTCCATACTTCATATATCTCATCATCTCTACCCATGATGTCACATCTACCAATTTTTGAAAATTTACTATTAAGATTTGTGACACAATTTTTAATACTATCAGGTATCTTAATACTAGATTGCTTAACTATTGCATTAGATGTATTAGCTTTTTTCTTTTCAAATTCTTTTGGATTTAAAATTAATCCCTCCAAACCAAGATAATCTCCAAGCTCTTTTTTTAGTTCTTGAACATCTACTTTATACTGTTCAGCTATATATTTAGACACTCTACTATTTACATCTGAAATAATGCAATACAGTAATGTATCTAAATCTATTGAGTTCACCTCTAATTGCTCATATATAGCTTTAGCTTTTCCTAATGCATTTTCAAGATCTCTAGACAATCCATAATCCAGATTCATAACCAACATATATGCTTCAAGAGTAAGGATGTCTTGTTTAATGAATCCTTGAATTACAAAATTTTTATTGTCTTCCTTGACTTTTTTAGCTTGAATAAAGCTCTCGTATGAAATTCCAATATATTTTTCATACAATCTTTTATTAGACATAATAGCAACTACATTAGCTTGTGCAGTTAGCCTTTCTGCAGTTTGTTCATGCATTTCGCAAATCATTTCTAAAAGTGTAGAATCTGCATACTCTAATGATGCTAAAAAGAAGTCTAAAGCAGTTATCTCTCTTTCTTGGAATTCATTGCTAATATTCTTAGCAATTAACATTGTGTCAAGCACTTCACGAGCAAGATTACAATCCACATAATCGTTCATAAATTTTCCCTCCTTTTGTAAATTTACTTTAGGCAGCAATATTATTAATTATAATAATATTATTTCTTTGTTGCTCAGCCGTAATTATATAACGGTAAACCCTTGGTGTCAAGAAAACAAGTTTAGTTTTCATAATATTTTTAGAATTATGTAGCATATATTCTACTTTTTTCTTTATTTTTGCAATGATATATGATATAATAATCACGTATATTAATTTTAATACATGCTCATATTTGAGCGGAGGTAATAATGGAAGAAAAAGACTACAAAGCATTTTGCAAAATGGTAGAAAATACATTAAAACTAAAAAGAGACGTCGATCTTTTTGTTAATCCAAGTCTTTTTATAGTTAGAATAGATAGTATTCGCCTTGCATTATGTGCAGAGTTTATAAATAAGAACGATGTACTAATTCGCTACATAGTACGAATTAAAAATGGAAAAGCTATTATATATAACAATCTCTTCTCTGGTTCAAATCCTTTTAAGCCAACAGTTGTAGATATTTACGAAAAAACAACTTCTCCATCAAATGTAGCAAATTTCTTTAAAAAAGAGTTAAAGGATTTTAAAGAAAAAATTAATAAAACCAATAAAATAGATACTGTACAATAATTGTATAAAGAATCATTAGAGTGGCTAAAATACAGCCACTCTTTCTTTGTTTGCTTTACAAATTATGTTAACTATGTTATAATTATAATGTCAATTAATTTTTTAACAGCGCTCACAGTTGAGCAGAAAGGTCTTTATGACAAAGAATACTAAAAAACAACAATCGTTAGAGCTGCTAAATCTTTTGCAGGAGGTAAAAATTGAAATAGAAACAAACACTAAATCTAAAATTACACTGCGAAATAATGCAAAGAAAACAAAGATTTTTGTTAAAATACATGGTATACACCAAACACAAAAATATTTGTTTACTTTCAAAGACAATTGGACATACATATACCAAATTCTAAAAGGAAATTGGAAAAAACCTAAGGGTAACTATGTATCCCAACTTGTAACTATAACCACTAATACTGGTGCTATAGATTTCGTAAAAAGAGCTGCAAATTGGCTTTAATTGACCAAATATAAACTTTAATAAGCTAAGGAGGTTAATTTTCATTTAGCTACACATATATATTTAACTCATCACATATTAATTAATCTTTAAAAGGAGAAAAAAATGCAAAAATCCTCACACGATTCTAGCAATAACATTAAAAGAGTGGGCAATGAAAATTGCAAGAAAAAAACAAGCAAACACTCTTTTAAAGATATTAAAAAAATGTGTACAGAGAAGTTAAATACTCTAACAGATTGTACTGGCAACTGTTATAATATTCAGGATCTACGCTTAAATATGGTATATATCACCAAATTTCGCGTAAACGAATGTAACAGAGTCTTTATCTGTTCTCAAACTAGATTGCATATTAGCAAGCTACCACAGTATGTTGAAAAAGAATACAAACAAAGTTTTTCATGTATTCACAGCTACACTGATGGCATGCATAAACAAAAGCATCTAATTATGGAGGACAAATAATATGGACATTTACAGTACAATAGCAGAAGAAATTGCAAAGTTCAAAAAAGATGTGCCAAATTCAAACGCACTCTTCTACGTGGATATGTCTCCAGAAATGGAAGATGAAGATGATGACTACTATGTCTTCATTAGAACACTTCCAAATGGAAAAATTAGCGTAAGAACTTACACTTTCAATGCAGATAACTTACCTGTTGCATCTGCTCAAGATACACTTGAAGCAAAATATCTATCTAGATATTTAAAAGATACATATAGTAAGTAAATATAAAAGGGGGATCATTAACATGATCTCCCTTATTTTATTTATGTGAAATAAAACAGCAATTTTTATTGACATATTAGCAAAAAAATAATATAATACCTCCTAAAGGAGGCATATATTATGAAGATAGTGATGATAATTCTAATACTATATTTTTGCGTTGTGCTATTAATGCCAATGTATATTCGAAACCACGTAAAAAAAACAAGTCTTCTCAAAGGTTATGGTGTAAGTTGTCTTATCGCTACTTTTGCGCTCATATATGCAATTGTGTTTGCAATATTTGCAACATATTCAACCTTGTTTGCAAAAGAAAAAATAGATATACTTACATTTCTTAATGGAGGTAACCAAAAGTTACAAATATCTACTATAGCGCTATTTGCTATATTTATTGTATCACTTATTTACTGCATTATTCATATAGTATTGCACTCAAAATACTTGAAAGAAAATAATATACCTACATTAAGTGCTATTGCTATGCACTTTTTCATGAGTATAACATGTTATGTCTCTTTACCAATATTATTCTTCTATTTGTTTATCTCTACAACAATAAAGAGAATAAAAGACAATCGTAGGCAAAAAAGACTGATGTACAGAGTCCTTTTACCTATTATTATCTACTCAAATACTCAAAAAGAATTAATTGGTGAAACTAACAGTGGTTCCGAAGACGAGAAAAAAGCAGTCTAATAAGACTACTTTTTTTATGCCTATTTTACCTTTTATTTCTTATTTATTCCCTCTGCTTTATATATTCCAAAAGCAAGCATTGTTCCTACTGTTGCAGTAATTAATTGAATTAAACTCATAGATTTTTGTAATGTTGCAACAGCCTTTGCTGGAAATACTCCAAAAGCATTTAGTATACTAAAGAATCCAAATATTATTGCAACTTTTGCAACTATTCCTACTACTCCAGCTAGGAAATAATTTTTTTCTTTTTTAAGCATTATATATTTAAAAGCATATATTAATGCAAAATTTCCTGCCCATATTGCTGGTATCATATACACCATTGGCATAGATAATGGTCCAAAGATATAGCCACTAGCTATAGTAGAAATACTTGGCATAGTTACTACAAATAATACTTTTTTCCATCCTTTTAAGTTGATTGCTGATACAACTAAAGCACAGTTAACAATAGATCCTACTATTAATTGTGAATTTGTAGCTACAAAACTATGAGCACCAAAAATTACAGATAATAACCTACCTAAAAATGTTGGTACTAAAAATGCTAGTAGTGCTATTATAATTGTTTGAATAACATCTACTTTCTTTGAAAAATCATAAGCTGTTTTGGATAAAATTCCTTCTTTTTCCATTGTGTTTTCCTCCCTTAACTTATGATTTTCTAACGGTTAAACTAAAGATTGCTATAAGCTGTTTTACTAGATACACCATCTAGTCTTCCTATGTTTCCACTTAGAGTATTAATTACATCTTGAGGAGCATCAATTACTATAGAAATTACATTTATCTTCTTCTCTTTATATGGTATTCCCATTCTTCCAATAATATACTCTCCATATTCAGATAATAACTTATTTAGCGCTGGTACGCTCTCTTTGTTTTCAACTATTATTCCTATTACAGCAACTCTTGTTTCCATTACTCTACTTCCTTTCGTAATCTTTCGGTTAGAAGAAAATCTGCTTTCCGTTAGAAAACCCAACATAATTTTAACATAGTACATTTTAAAAAGCAATAAAAAAGAAACTAGTTATTTACTAGTTTCATCTCTTCTTAATTCATTTAAAAATTCAGATACCTTAAAAATTTCTTCTTTTTTCTTTGGCTTAACATTTTTTAAGAAATCATCAGCATCTAACTTTCTATTTTTTACTTCTTTTTCAAACTCATCTATATCACCAATAAAACAATCTAGTCCATTTTCTAGAATTTCTTTGTCTTTTTTATTCATAGTATCACCTAGTTGTATTATATCATATATAGTATTATAAAAAAAGCCACCAGATTTTTCTGATGACTTCTTTTAATATTGGCTGGGCTGGCTGGACTCGAACCAGCGCATGTCAGAGTCAAAGTCTGATGCCTTACCACTTGGCTACAGCCCAATATTAGATGGGGTGAATAGTGGGACTTGAACCCACGACATCCAGTGCCACAAACTGG
>JAEEGL014626815.1_pt1 | contig 14716 bp, 14 predicted proteins | sample 9134231 | NCBI WGS metagenome assembly JAEEGL01 (sample SAMN16246548, study PRJNA631951) | gut metagenome | biome: gut microbiome; feature: rumen; material: fiber-attached | host: Bos | place: Iran: Karaj | collected 2018-10 | reverse complement strand
TCTCGCCATCACGAACTGCCAATCCTGCAGAGTCATATCCTCTGTATTCCAATTTTGTCAATCCTTCCAAAAGAATCGGCGCTGCCTGTTGTTTACCTGTAAATCCTACTATTCCGCACATGTTTTTCTCCTAAACCTAACTAATTTTGAAGATTTATATAAAATCGACGGACTCTATAATATCATATTTCTTATGGACGTCCAACAATTTCTTTGTTGCATATTCTGCTTGAAAAGACATCTTCCCTGCTCTCCAATCACCCCGAATCTCACAAAGATCGGGAACAGATAAGAGTGCGCTTCCGGTGCATTCAACTTCTTAGGGCCAATAACCATGCCGCCACGCTCTAAAGTGTTGGTAAACGCGAGGTCGACAGTACTCCTAAGGATCTGAATTCCAACCAGGTGCTGTATCTATGTGAAAATGGTGGAGAGCTCTTTGGCTGTAAGCGCCTAATGTGGGGGTGGATTTTCCACCTCCGTTTTTTATGGAATAATAGCTTTCGGAAATACTTAGCACGGCGCTAGTATTTTACTAAGCATTCGGAGGCTATCATGCTAGCAAAACCTGTACGTAAAGATGAACAGATCAAACTCATTATTGAATGCCGTCAGAGCGGCCTTACTGATTATGAATGGTGTAACCAACACGGTATAAAGCCCGGTACGTTTTATAACTGGGTAAAACGCTTAAAGAAATCTGACGGTCGTTCTTTTCCTCGGAGCAACTATAATGCTCTTCCTAAACCAAAGCAAGAGGTCTTCAAGCTTGATCTCTCAAATCTTGAACGCCCTACTTCTATCATCAATAACCAGTATAATAATAGCGCTGTGATGAAGTACGCAGAATCCAAGCAGGAACCTGTGATGCAGATAAATGTTTCAGGCTTTTCAATTACCATTTTAAACGGTACCGATCCGAGATTGTTGGAAACGGCTATAAAAACCCTTGGAGGCTTGTATGCTCGGTGATATCTCCATCAAATCTTATGTGTACATAGTGTCCGGTTATACTGATTGAATCCGGTAGCATTATTAAGCATGAGAAACAGCTCCCAGTAGACTTCTTAAGAATTCCTGTGAAGCATTTCCGTATATATTTGTTACAGAGGATCCGATGTTCATGGTCGCAACAGTTTCAACCGAAGTTTCAGTTAATGGTGTAGGTTGTACAAGTTTTACAATCGGTATACTTTCAGTCTGTATTGGAGCAACCGGAAGTTCTACGAAACCTTCTGAAGCCACACTATTTATAACGGTGTCCTTCAGTTAGCGCTTCCAATAGAAAAAAGCATCTCTTCTTATGTTATTTTCTGTAACCCATTGATTGATAGTTAATCCGCTTGCTTATTGTTACCTGATGATATCAGCCCATTTTTCCAATGAAAGCTGATGCTGGAGCTTGGTTGAATTCATATGTCCTCCTGATGGTGACGGTTGCACAACTTGCTATATTTTTCAACCATTATCTCATAAAAATGGCGGACTAAGTAGGTACATACAGTGAATCATTTACGATTTTGCGGCTTCGGCGTAGCCAGACATATTGTGGCAACGAAATTGCAAGATGGTTATCTGCAAAACGGAGGTTTCAAGCCACTTCTTTATGCCAGCATGAGGCTGTTGTTACAGCGACGGCTTTGAGGCGTAGTGTTACTTCGCCACCCACGGTTCATATTCTTTTCCTTCCAGGATATCTGCAATACGCTCACAAGCATGTCCGTCGCCATAGGGATTACAAGCATGCGACATTTTGTCGTATTCTTTCTGATCCTCTAGCAAGAGCTTAAAGGTTCTATAGATGGTCTCCTCATCCGTGCCGACCAGCCGCAGCGTTCCCGCATCCACGCCCTCAGGTCTTTCGGTCGTATCCCGCATAACCAAGACTGGCACTCCGTAGCTTGGGCACTCCTCCTGGATTCCGCCAGAGTCCGTCAGGCAGAGGAAGGATCTGGCTTCAAAGTTGTGACAGTCAAATACCTCTATCGGCTCAATGATGTGGATAGATTTACATCCACCTAATTCCTCTTCTGCTGCTTGACGCACTACCGGATTCATATGGATCGGATACACTGCCTTACACTCCGGATGCTCATCAAGAACCCGACGGATGGCTCTAAACATGTGATGCATCGGCTCACCGAGGTTTTCTCTTCGGTGGGCTGTAATAAAGATAAGTTTCCCATCACCGACCCAATCGAGCTCCGGATGGGTGTAATCTTCCTTCACTGTGTGCTGCATTGCATCGATAACCGTGTTGCCGGTAACATAGATGTTCTCCGGTTTTTTCCCTTCACGAAGAAGATTGTCACGGGATAAAGGAGTCGGAGCAAAGTTGTACTGGCTGATAATTCCCACAGCTTCCCGGTTGAATTCCTCCGGATACGGGCTGTAAATGTTATAGGTACGAAGCCCTGCTTCCACATGACCCACAGGAATCTGCAGGTAGAAACAGGCAAGAGCCGTCACAAAGGTTGTGGAAGTATCACCGTGGACGAGAACCACATCCGGCTTCTCCTTCTCCAGCACTTCTTTTATGGAGTTCAGGATGTTTGTAGTGATATCGAAGAGTGTCTGCCGGTCTTTCATGATGTTTAGGTCATAATCCGGAACTACACCGAAGGTCTCCAACACCTGATCCAACATCTGCCTATGCTGCGCCGTAACGCACACGGCGGTTTGGATGGATGGCCGTTTCTTAAGCTCGTTGACGAGCGGACACATTTTTATCGCTTCCGGCCTTGTTCCAAAGACCAACATTACTTTTTTCATTTTCTCACCTACTCTCGTATTTCGCCGCTTTTTACAATATTATTAAGAATCTTACAAGCAGACTGATGATAGCATCTATAAACAATGAACCAAATTTAAAAATCAAATATGTTCCGGGTCCGTAACACAGTTCTGTTGAGCAACTTTCTTTGCTTTATATATTAAAACTACGGTTAAAAATAGCTCCCCAAGAGTCGCAGCTAGTGAAATACCATAGACATTAAATACAAAGCCAAGAACAATATTAAGTGTTATTGTTATAAATGCCCCTATCGTAACCGCCTGACTATATGCTTTCTGGTTTCCACTTGCAACGAGAAATTGAACGCCAAGGAAATTGTTGGTTACACTTAATAACATCCATATAATTAAGGGAATAGTAATCAATTCATATTCGAGATACTCTTTGCCAAAAGCCACCTTTATTATGAAAGTTCTGAATATTATAATTATGATTCCTCCTAAAGCAAATAGCGGCAAAACATATTTTGCAGCTTTTTTTACTGCAATAGATCCACTTGAAAATGACTCTGAGAACTTAACACTGATGTGTGGGTAGAGTGCTTGGCTAATTGGGCTGAAAAACAGAATCATTATTTGAGGCAATTTATAAATTGCAGAATATATCCCAACTACACTCGAAATTGCAACTATGCCCAACACAGTAGTTCCCACCGCACTTATTATTTTTGCCATTGCCTGCGAGATAAAAAGATACCAACCATCTTTAATTTCATTTAAAGCATACCTGAACCTACACAGTTCAACTTTCAAGCCATACTTTTTTTTCGCAAAGACTAATCCTATAAGGGCCGATAAAAGGAATGTTGCAGAGTAACAGAAACAATAAAGGTATAAATGCCCTCTACCTCTAACCAAAACAAAAACCAATATGACAGATATGAGTCTTGAAATAGCGTTGACAATCGTAATGAATTTCATATCTTGCATTCCCTGGAATAACCAAGTAAGTTGAAATGCAACGCCAATAATAATCAAGAACAAAATATTCATACTGATATATTGTTCCTTGTCTACATTAGCAATAAAACTAATTAAGTTCATTGCTACATATGAAGCAATCAGCAATAATATTCTGGCTGAGATGATGCGACTATATAATGGTTGAATATTCTCCCCTTTGTTTATCGATACATTTCTCGCTCCAGTAAAGCCAAATCCATATTCTACAATAACTTGAAAATATGTAACCCAATTCAATGCCAAGGAAAATACGCCATAGTTAGTAGCACCAAGTACCCGAGTTATGTAAGGTAGGGTAAGAAGCGGCACAATAGTATTAAACACCTGAAGGACAAATAGCCACATACTATTATGTGCAAGTTTTGATTTGAATAATCTATTCAAGCTATTAATCATAATTTCAAAAACTCTTCTGATTCCACCCTATAGTTATCTATTAATGCATTTGTTGCTTTATAATCGATACTTGATGTATCTACATTATTGCTTTCAATTAGAGTAAACCGTGTTCCCAATCCAAGCCTATCTAAGAGATATTTTCGCCTGTTATCATGTTTATTCTTTTCTGTATCGACACAAGTAAAATCTTTATTGAAAATTATTGAAAATGAAGTTCCATGAAATGAATCAGTGCATATATAGTCTGCATCATAAAACAATCTTATAAAATCATCTGGTCCACACCCTACAATAAAATTCTTTTCTAAACTGTATCTGCTATATCCAGCGTTTATACAAACTATTTTCAGATTTTTTTCTCGTGCAATTCTCTGAGCAATTGCTAAGGCCTCTGATATATAAGCCTTATGTATGAAATAACATAGCAAATATCCTTTTTTTATGTCATAATTCAGCGTTATATTATTTGCAATCGTAATCCAGCTTTGTCTATCTAACAAAAAAACCGGATCACAAACAACTTCTGGAGCAATTCCCGTATCTTTTTTAAATCTGACAGCATCAAACTCTTCTCTTAATGATATACGCTCGAAGTCTTGTAAGCTTTTCTTCATCTCCATTAATTGATCGTCTGTTACATCGCCGATGCTAGCAGCATAAGCAATCTTTTTTGCGCTAATATCAAATGGTAGTATGAACGCTTCATTATAATCATCAATTTTGGGATTAAATACCTGGTCGCTCCCTGATATGATAAAATCAAAGGCTTCTTGATTAATTAACTCTTGCAAGTCTGCTAAATTGGCTACATGTCTACTTTCATGCAATTTATTATTCCTAAATTGAGAAAATCTATTGATTTTTAGAGCCATTTCTTTCCTAATTTTGAAAAAAAGCATCTTCCGGACTTTGCCTTTAACGCCATCAGAATACGTGTTATTTCTATTTTGGATCTCGCTTACAAAGTTAATAATCTTAACATCATACCCTTTTTTACATAGATACTCTTGCAACGCAAAACACTGAATAGCAGATCCATAGTTCAGCGCAAAATGATATGTAATAATGCCAATTTTCTTCATTTACAATACTCTTTCTTTCCAGCTAAGCGTTTAATAATTCTTTTAATGTATGCAGGCGTGCAGCAGATAAAAAGAATAAGTTTCACTGGTAGTTTTTTATTTAGCAACTTGTAGCTAAATGCTCTCGTGAAGGGTCTTTTAACAGCATGGTTAAAAGGGATATTATCTGCAACTGCATCAGCCTCAACAGGTTCAACGTGGGCAACTGTTTGCGTCTTTTCGATAATTGACTCACCTGTCGGAGAATTAGTAACGACAACTGATACCCCTTGGGCAAAATCGATCTTACTTGCTGTTAAATTGTACTTCCATAAATCGCCAATCGTTATATCTGCAACACGTGCGTGGTTGGAAAAATTACAATTATAGCAAGATTCTCTTAGGAATATTTTATTCTGGAAACTCAGAGTTAGATCATCAGAATCTCCTACCAAGTATTCGACTTCACCTGTTTCATATATGTATTTATTCAAATAGTTCCTGCCGACAGTTTTGTCTTTGGATCTGAAGATGTGAGTAACAACCTTTTTATTTCTTGTTTTTTCTATATCTCGAGTAAAGTAACTGACAACATTTTCGCTGTTTGTGCCTTGACAAATCAGTTCTACAGTTATCAAATTGTCTGCAAATCTTTTTCTGTACTTTTTTTCAATTGCTGCTACTTGACATGGTGTTCCAGAAAACAAAAAAGGCCTATTTACATCCAACTTGTCGATTAGATCATATATATCCAAAGATAATGGACACTGGTAGTACTTAGAGTTTAATAATGGTTTAATGTCACTATCTTTATATATTAGTCTAAACTCTATTTTATTACCAGTTTGGGCAACTCCACAAACACTTCCACCTAAGTCCAGTATTGTGCTAGCAATAGAAGCAAAAGCTCCTCCTGATGCACAAAGGCTCAATATTGATTTATTCTTTATTTGAAGCGCATAATAATGTTTTTCACGTTCATCATTACATGCCTTTGTGGGACAAATCTGATTACATGCATCACAATTAATACATTTATTCTTGTCTACCGTAGGATAGTAAAATCCCTCGTCATTAAGAGTCATACTGATACATTTTTGAGGGCATATACTTGCGCACAAAGAACATCCAGTACAATTGTTGAAGCTTATATTAAACATGTTTTTTCCCTACTTTATATTATACTTTCAATATATGACATCATACTTTTCATAGTGGCAACATTGTCGGTCGAGTCATAAAAGCTTTTCGCATATTCCTGAAATTCTCTATAGCAAGTATCTATGTCATCTATCGCTTTTGTGATTTCTGTATAATTCAAATCAATACATTTCGCCGCTTTTGCACTTCCTACAGTATTTCTCAAGCCAGGTATATTATTGCAAATCATAGGTACGCCATACCCTGAATACTCATAGATTTTATTTGGGGCACAGAAAACTTTATTTAAACTGTCAGGTCTGTAATAAGCAACTCCTATATGTGCATTTTTTGTGATTTCCAGATGAAGCGGTGCAGGAATGTATTCAATATAAACGACATCGCCATATGCCTTTTTAATATCAGCTATACTGCCATATTTATCTATACCCATCAGAACAAATACGTAATGATTCTTGGTATAGTTTAATGCTTTTGCAATTTGAACCAATTCTTTCTTATTTTGCAAAATACCTTGATACAGAATATATGGTCTACCATCTATCATTTTAAATGCGTTCATCAACAGGTCATTATCTTTATCTGAGAGGTTATTCTGATTTGTATATGGTTTATTCGGGAAGACAAATGGCAGTCTAGTTAACCCCCACCAATAAGCTTGTAAATACCCTCTAGTTTCTTCACAGACTGTTGTTGCTACTGCCTTATTTGCGATTGACCTTAAAAATCTAATTTTAGGCTTAAACTCGTCAAGTAATTCAAGGAATGAACAAATATATATTACTTTTTTCAGACAGCCTTTTAATGGCATTACACTTTCAGCATTTCCAAACCAGAAGATAGTGCCCTTAGGGTAATTCTTCATCATTTTAACAACGTTAATTCTATAAATAATCCAAGTTCTTAACTTGATTATAAGTTTCCTGCTTACTTGGCCTACACTTTCAATTTTATAACAATTGATCCCTTCTTGCTCTAATATACTAACTATATGCGGGTCTGATGAACCAAACAAAACATCTACGGAGTAACCTAAATTATTTAACATTCTAATTTGTGATACACATGGCGGATAATAGTGTAATTGGTCTTTAACGATATAAACAATTTTCATAGAATTCCTCATATTTTCTGTTATATTTGTACAGTACACACTCTGTTGACAATCTGATTTATTATACATAGTTTTGATATGTAAAAATCAAAATACCCGTATTCATCTTCGCCTTGAAAAAACATTCTTTATCTTATGACCAATTCGAAAACGTCTAAAGAACAATAGGGCAATCATCAGAACAACTATTGTAAAGTACACATCAATGCTTTGAGTCAATAATACAGATAGTAGCAATATGCCTATTCCCTTGATATCTAAATCTGCCGATTTGTCAAGCGATCGAGAAACAATGCATAGTACAAATATAGCTATCGGAAAGCCTAAGTAAGAGAAATTGCATAAACTCATTTCCAGCCAACACGGTGTTGTTCCTGAGAAAATCTTGTCTAGCGGCAATCCAAGTATCGAACTTGTGAGATACATATAATGAGGGTATGGTTTATTATGCCATAAAGATCTTGGAATAAGATCAAATATCAAGCTAAGGAATGATTGACCCCTATATTCAAGAATTTGCTGATTATTAAAAAACTCTTTATCAATGACATACTTAATTACGTCATCTCGTCCAAAATCTACTCTTAACATATCATACACGCTATTATCAGATTGAATCTGTGCTGGCTTAATTATTGCCAAATATATACCCGAAAAAATCACCAAAGCAACAATCAAAATTGGTAATAGGCGAAATATACGTTTTCTATTCTTTCTGCTAATATCCATATTTGTATAGTAGAAAATGAACAAAATAAAGATGTTTGCAAAAATAAATCTTTTCCCTGAAATCCAAACGACTATGATGAAATATAAAGCGCTTATAATTATTCTCCTTAAGGGCATTCTCCCCTTGTAATTCAAAGAGAAAAACAGGACTAAGCTCATAAGCAACAAAGGAGTAACCCAGCGATTCGCCACTACTTCGCTGAGCCCACGTTGTTGAGTAGTTGCATATATCATATAATTAGCTACTGTTCCGTTTCGAATGATCATAATTACTGGGCTTAACAGTAAAAGCCAATAAAAGAATTTGTTATCCCTTAAAAAGACAATGATGGAGTTTTCTGACCGAAGTTCCCTATTAATATAATCACTTTTTGACGCCACAAAAAATTCTAGACAAATAAAAGTGCAAAATATATACACATCATAAATAATACCGATATCCGCATTATTCATCGGATTAATAAACACTTTATACCAATATGCTGAGTCATATGTTGGGACGCCCATTAAATAGTTCATTAAAATAGGAATCACACAAAAGAGATATATCATTAAAATAACATAGTTAGCTGAGGATGCGTTCTTTTGAAAGCATACTCTTTTATATGCAGTGTATCCATTTAGACTGCTTAATAATATTAAAAGCCAATCAAAAACAATCATTATGTATCCTCAACATCCCGTAGCTTTAGATTGCCACATATTTTTGAACACTGACTTGGTTTATAAACACTCTACTCTTGCAAGGAAACATTGTCATGACGGAGCAACCATTTCACTTTGCTACCAATGCGCTTAGTGAAGTGTTTTTGTCTTAGCATTCATTTTTGAAATCATCTCACGGATTTGCACAGATCCGCAAATCTGTAAATATAGTCTTTGTATCTAGTGTTCTTATCATAGAGTTGTGCTCTTTCGACGCACACTTTGGGATCTATTCTTTGAAGCAATATCTTCCTTATAGCCTCTGACATTCTATCTATATTCTCTTGCGGTATAACCATCCCGCATTCTCCTACCGATTCTCCACTTCCCCCTGTGTCAAAAGTAACAACCGGCGTGCCACAAGCTAAAGCCTCAATGTTCACTGTTGGGAAATTATCTCCCATTGTAGGATTCACAAAAACATCAGCTTCGGAATACCATTGTGCAAGCTGTATCCTGTCAGTAGTATGCTCAATATGAATAATCGAATCATTCTGTTTCAATTCTTTATCTCGATTCTTTCCAATCATTACAAATGCATACGTCTGATCAAATCTTTTGCTTAATTCGTAGAAGTATTTTGCACCTTTATTCTTAGACCATTCTCCTGCTACTGTAAGTATGATTTTCTTGTTTTTTAAATTGTAGTCATTACGAAGGGTACTTTTTGTGGGCTTAAACACATCTAAGTCTATCCCGTTTGGAATAACCTTTAATTCATATTGATTTAAAAATGTTTGTGAAACTACACTAGCCAACCATGATGAAGGCGAAATCAACGATAAATTATCAAGATTACTAAAGCAATTCTTTTTTCTTTCCAAGTTCCTTCTCGACATGTCAAATAAATAACTTTCGGGATATTCTTTTTTATTTGGGCAATTCCCACATCCATTTTTCAAATTTTCACATATACCTGTAATACAATGACCTGTAAACGCCCAACAATCATGCAATGTCCAAACAACTGGTATATTTATCTGGCGAAAATAATCAAAAAGCACTTGTACATTCATAGTATAGCGCAAAGGATTATGTAGATTTATCACATCAGGATTAAAACGCTTGATATCTTCAACAAGTAACTTTGTAGCCTTATACCCAACAAACCCCGCGTTATCAAATATTCTAGCGCTTGCAGCATGCAAAAAAGGATAAAAATCACTTCCAATTTTATACTTCTCGATGTCATCTGGAATTGGGCCTCGTCCGAATGCGAATCTACATTTCCACCCATTGGCTGACGCGTATCTGTACAAATCTGCAGCAATTCCACCCGGTCCACCGCCACCCCAATTTGCAGTCACTATATATAACCGCATAGTAAACTCCTTTAATTTTTTTTCCAAACCATCCTATTAATTATTCCTGTATAGCTCTGAATAATTTTTATAACCTTCGCCGCAACGTTATCATCAACATAAGCAGGAACCGTCCCGGCAAGGTCTCCGTTCTTATACATCTCGACAGCTGTGTCTACAGCTTGAAGTACCTGTTCCTCTGTGATCGATCCAATCGTAAAAACAGCATTATCCATTGCCTCAGGACGTTCTGTACTCGTTCTAACAGACACAGCCGGGAACTTAAAATAAGCCCCTTCTTCTGGAACTGTCCCGCTGTCTGATACAACACAGAAGGCATTCTGTTGAAGCTTGTTGTAATCAAAGAACCCAAGTGGCTTATGCTGGATGACACGATCATCAAACTTGAATCCACGCTGCTCTATATATTTTTTGCTCCTTGGATGGCAGGAATAAAGGATCGGCATATCATACTTCTCTGCCATTGCATTCACTGCATTCATCAAGCTAAGAAAGTTAGATTCTATATCTATGTTTTCCTCTCTATGCGCAGAAAGCAGTATATACTTATGAGGCTCTAAACCCAGTTTCTCCAGTACATTGCTGTTATCAATTTTTTCAATGTTATCATTAAGAACTTCTGCCATAGGAGAGCCAACAACAAAGGTGTATTCCGGTTTCACGCCGGACTCCAGAATGTATCTTCTTGCATGCTCCGAATAGCAAAGATTAACGTCAGAAGTAACGTCTACGATTCTCCTGATAACCTCTTCCGGCAAGTTTTCATCTTTACATCTATTTCCCGCTTCCATGTGGAATACGGGGATCTTTAATCTCTTTGCTGAAATTACGCAGAGACAGGAATTAGTATCACCAAGAACAATAATAGCATCAGGTTTAACCTGGCTCATCAGCTCATACGATTTGGCAATGACATTCCCCATCGTCTGCCCCAGGTTCTCTCCAACAACCCCCAAATAATGATCCGGCTCCCGAAGTCCGAGATCTTCAAAGAACACTTTATTCAATTCATAATCATAGTTCTGACCGGTATGCACAAGAATCTGGTCAAAATATATATCGGCCTTTTTTATAATCGCAGACATCTTGATAATCTCGGGTCTTGTGCCAACGATTGTCATCAGTCTAAGCTTTCCCATTCTCTACCTCGCCATTTTCACAGTGCATAATGTGGATACATTTCTTTATGATTCAGCATCCATTCTGAGAGTTCTGTTATCATCGCCTTATAGTCCGGAATCTTATAGTCAAAGTCGAATCTTGTCCGTATCAACGTTTTATCTGCAGTAACTCCGTCCACAGGATGGATGATAAGCTCATCGTTCCTTAGGTAGTGATTAAACAACTTCAGCAGCTCATATTTTGAGATGTTTTTCTCTGGCACCATGTTATAGAGGCCATGCGCCCTTATTTCAGCTGCTTTCTCCATCGTCTTTGCAAGTTGCAGTGTGGTTTGCCCCGTCCATAAAGCACCCGTAAAGCCGTTCACTTCTCCATGCTGCTGCATAAACCAGTTCAGCAAGCCAATACCTCTTGCTTTAATGTCCGGTCCTACAATGGATTGCCGAAGAGTCAAGTTCTTTTCATCCTCAAGCTCTCCAAGGGCCTTTGAGCGGTCATAGAACGTCTCACCATCTCTCACGGCATCTTCCGTGTAACCTCCCGTTTTCCCAGAGAATACACAATCGGTGCTCATATGAATCACCTGTGTCTCAGTTCCTTCTGTAATCTTCGCAAGGAAGTGTGGGAAATAAGCATTCATAAATACAGCGTTCGCATGATCATTCTCAGCAAACTGATTTAGCAGGCCTATACAGTTGATAACTGTATCATACTGTCCTGTTGAAACGACCTCTCTCACTCGTTCCAGATCTGAGGCATCACCGATCTCTGTTCTTACATATTTTGATTCCGATCTTGCAAAGCCGGTTACATCATGTCCCTGCTCCCTAAGATACAAAGAGATCATATGCCCGGCCATTCCGTTACAGCCTATAACCAAAAATTTCATTATACAACACCTGCCAATGTTTTAAGGTATCCTTCGATTCGATCCATCACCACAGATCTTTCAAAGTTTTCATCAAAGTACTTTTCTGCACGTTTGCCACACTCGACATACTTTTCCGGATTATCAATAAACTCTGTCAGCGCTGCCGCAAATGCTTCATCATCATCTGCAGGAACGGCAATGCCGCATTGCACTTCATTAATGATTTCCTGTGCACCGCCATCTATGGATGCAATGATCGGCTTGCCTCCCGTCATGTATCCCTGAAGCCTGGAAGGCACAGTATTTGCCACATAGCCAATCTGCTTTTCCGAACAAAGTGTCAGGATAAACGCATCCATCTTTGGGTAGATTTCATTCAGCGCTTCCTTCGGGACTCGTCCATAGAATGTCACATGGTCAAGCACGCCAAGTTTCTCTGCTAGTTCTTTGCATACAAGATAAGACGTACCTTCTCCATAAATATGTATGTGATACTTTTTCTCAGTCCTGATTTTTGTTACTGCTCTCAGAAGGCACTCAACATTCTGCTGCTGACCGATGTTTCCGGCAAGGATCAGATCCACTGAATCCTTCTTATCCTTGTTCACTTCGGCTACCGGTGATTCAATCTTGTTGTAATGGTTTGGAAGATATACTATTCTCTTCGGATCCACTTTGTTCACATTGACCATGTACTCGGTAAATGGCCGGGATGATACCGCAAGAATATCACCGCTTCCATAAGCATATTGGCAGTATCGCCTCATAATCTTAAACAGAGGATTCTTCTCTCCAACATGCCATACCTTCATCTGATCCGGCCAAATGTCCATACAATAGAAGAGCAATTTTTTCTTAAGCTTCTTCTTAAGGACTATCGCGGCATTTCCCATCAAAACAGGAGCAGTTTGATATGCCATAACGACATCACAATCAAACTCCTTCAGATGTTTCTTGGCAAAATGGCTGGATGAGAGATAGAAAGATATGTAGTTAATTACTCGATGAAGAACTCCCGTATGTCTTGCTATAATTGGCACTCGAAATATTTCCACTCCATTGCGAAACTCGTGTCTGTTCTTACCGTGTTTATAGTCTTCAGGGACTTCATTTGTAGCATAATCAGGGAGACCCGTCAGAACCTTTACGGTATGTCCTTTCTTAACCAGATCTTCTGCGATTTCATTAATTGTAAAAATATCTGGCCAATAATACTGTCCGACAATAACAATCCGCACTTCTTTATCTCCGATCTTTTGTGATTACTGCCCCATCCCCAATAATACCGTCGTCTTCTATAATGGCTTCATTGCTTATGGAGACATTGCTTCCTATTTTTACTCGTTTTCCAACCTTGACATATGTTCTTACCACAGAATTTGTGTATATCAGGGAAAAGTCATCAACCTGACTGTCGTGATGAATCTCTACACCTGGATTCAGAATCACTCCGTTGCCTACTTTTGATCCATTCTGAATGGTGACGTTATTCAGAATCAACCAACCTTCGCCAACATGCGCATATGAGCTGATATACACATTGCACCCAGTATGTTTGGGAACTCGTATCCTATCTCCCGCGCTTGGTTATAAATCTTATCTCTCAGGACAGTGTTCCCTATCGTGACGGATAGAAATCTGTACTCGGGATAGAGTGAAACAATGTAAGAAAGATTTCCAACCACCTTCGCCCCACATATCTCAGCACCTTTTTCATATCCATCGTCTACAAACGCACAATCATACGCTCTGCTAGCATGCTCAAGAACAACACGCCCAAAGCCTCCAGCACCTACCAAAAGCAACTTCTCCAATTCTCAGTACCTTCTTAATTATGGCGAATACCCTGCAGCTCCTCATTTACATAGTCTGTAGTAAGGAGCTTTTTCACAGTTCCCTCTACATCAAGGCGAGTTGTATTATGGCTCGTATAGGCCTCGTCGGCCATTGTATGGACTTCGCCTTTTACAAAGTACTTATCATAGTTTAGGTCACGATTATCAGCTGCCACTCGGAAGTAGTTGCCCATATCCTCAGAACGAAGCCTCTCCTCCTTGGTCATCAGAGTTTCGTAAAGCTTCTCTCCGTGTCGTGTTCCAATTATATTGGTTCCAGTATCTCCAAAGAGTTGCTGCACCGCCTTAGCTAAATCACCGATGGTGCTAGCATCCGCCTTTTGTATGAAGAGGTCACCCGGGTTAGCATGCTGAAATGCAAAGCGAACCAAATCGACTGCTTCGTCAAGATTCATAAGGAAACGAGTCATGTTAGGATCTGTGATCGTGATGGGATTCCCTGCATGGATCTGGTCGATGAAGAGTGGTATGACGGAGCCACGAGAACACATAACATTACCATATCGGGTGCAACAAATTACCGTTCCACCACGCTCAGCAGCCACGCGGGCATTTGCATATATAACATGCTCCATCATTGCTTTACTGATTCCCATGGCGTTGATGGGGTAAGCAGCTTT
>JAEEGL013119476.1_pt1 | contig 14716 bp, 15 predicted proteins | sample 9134231 | NCBI WGS metagenome assembly JAEEGL01 (sample SAMN16246548, study PRJNA631951) | gut metagenome | biome: gut microbiome; feature: rumen; material: fiber-attached | host: Bos | place: Iran: Karaj | collected 2018-10 | reverse complement strand
GTAAAGTCGGCTTAGTCTCTTTCTTTATTCTGTATCTCATAGATAATTGTATTCCGTTGCAAAAGTAAACAAAAAAGCCGAAAGTTCAAAACTTTCAGCTGCAATTATTTAGACCGGATCACAATCTTTCCGCCCCCAGGCCCATACACGAAATCATCTATCAAGCGAACAGCCCCCATCCACATTGGCCCCTTTCAGCAATGTTCGCCCATCCGCCGAATACACAAAGCCATAACAGTCTGTATATAACAAGTTCGAATCTATCATTCCTGCCCCTTAATTTATATAGATTCCCTTGTTAAGAATAATCAACGATTTATATGAGGAGGAGCAATTATATAATCTGTCAGTTCTTCAATCTTTGTGTTTGTACCATGCCATAATCCTACTGGTATGTTCCTTCTAATAATATCGTTTTCTTGAATATGTATAGGCTCCTTTACTATATAATTACATATTGGAGAAATCACCTCATCTATGGGATCTATAGAAATATCACTAACAGAGATGTTATGGTCATGAGGAAGCAGCTTAATCACAGCATACATTTCTTTTCCGGTCTCTTGCAACTGGCAATCTATTATTTCTGAAATTATATCATCAGCATTACTTCTTACAACACAAATACCAAAACGCGCTCCTGTAATTCGACTTCTTAAGAGACCATTTTGCAATATAGAATCTAAATAATCCATCTTTGTAATATGATAGAAAGGTAGATTATGATTTATATAATTATCTGCTGTCATTAACACTCGTATAAATAAATTGTTTGACATTCAGTTTATTTATGAAACATAAGTTGCAAATAGGTGCTCCTTTTCTTTTTCTTCAGCAACAAATTTTTTATTTCCTTGAATTTTGAAACTATTACAAGGTTCAAACTGTTTCTTTGGTACTTCTTCCATGAATATGCAAGGAATGGCCGTCTTTTACTACCTTTTGGCATATCATCGCCACAGTCGTCGAGGATTTTGTATAGCTTTGAATAGAATAATTTACGTTCCATGTTTTAGCTTCTAAAATTAATTTTCATATATCATTCAGTTAATTCACACTTTATTTTATTTCATAAATTGCAGATTTATCTGTTAATTCATATGTTGTTATTGATGGTTCCTCAATCTCTTTATATACAACGTCATTCATTGATTCAGCTTCCTCCGTTTCGAATATTTTCTCCTCTTTGATTACATTATTGGATAAATAGAATTTGTAAATTACTTGGAAGCCCATGTGAGCATATTCCATCAAAACATAATTATCTCCATTATAAAAACTACAATTGTAACCTAATTCTTCATTAAATAGTAATTTAGCTTCACCATTTAGACAAGAGTAAACATGGAAATGGAAGTCTTCACTTTCTTTAATGTTCATCCATATTTCAGGAAGTCCATCACCTGTTATATCAAATAAGAAATAACATTTACCCCAATTATCACCTTGCCCATATTTATCCAAAAGAGTTAAATATGGTTTCTGTTTCATTTGAATTCGAACTTTTTCCAAAGAATCTTGACGTTCTTTTTCCTTTTGCTCGGCCAATCTGATTGAGTCTTTTCTAACGATCTCCAATGAGTCAGCAATTGCCTTCTCTCTTGCAACTCTTTTATTAGACGAATCATAGTACCACCAACAAACACCTAAGAACAAGACTATGAATATACCTCCGAAAATGGGTAGTTTATAGTCTCTCCAAGTCTTAGGTTCTTCCTCTATTTCATAGTGGTATTCTACTTCTTCCGTTTGGGACGTTTCAATTGCGGTTTGGGCAGAATCCTCATTCACATATTTATCACAATTAGGACAGAAGTGAGCATCTTCTCTTATTGTTTCTCCACAATGAGGACATTCTTTCGTTGCAACAACTTTATCTTGCTTCTCTGTTTGAACTTCATCTATCTTTTTGCCACATTCCATACAGAAAACATCACCTTTATTAATTAATGCACCACAATGGGGACATTTGGGCTTTTGGGGTTCTGAGGATGTGGCTTGGGGCACTTCATCAATTCTCTTTCCGCACTCAGTACAGAAAACATCACCTTCATTCACTGATGCACCACAATGGGGACATTCAATCCCCTTTGGAAGCTCTTTACCACATTCGGTACAGTAGAGACTCTCATCGTTCAACTCTGCACCACAAAAAGGACATTTCTTCATATTATATTATTCTTAATTGTACAAGTCATCATGAATGATTTTTTGCATCCTCATATTTGTTTCATCAAAATCTCTCTTTTCTTGTTTAAGCATTTCTATAGCATCTTTGTAATTGTATTTGCGAGCTAAATCTATCATCTTGTCAAATATTCTAGCACCCTTCGAGTGTAAATCACCTATGTCTGCAAATGCGTTTACCGCAGCTCTCTCATCTACAGGACCATAGCTTCTTGATGCCGCATACCCATTTAGGATATTATTCATCTGCGTCATTATTTGTTGTATTTCCTCTCCATATTCCATTATTTTTCGCTGAAACTCTGCATCTTTTTGTGTCTCAGAATTGTCTTCTTGTATATTATTGGTAGGGGAATTAATTGTTGTTTCTTGAATCTGCTCAGTCTGTTGTATTTCCCCTTCATTATTAGTTTTGTCATCATTAATCAAACCTAATATGTAACATGCAGCAATAAAGATTATTGCAAAGGCACCATAACTAATCAATTTTTTCCCTTTATTATTATTTTCTTCTATTGGGGAATTCATTTCGTCTTGAAGAACATTCTCACTATGAATGAATTTACCATCTTGTTTGATACTAACCTCTACACCACTTTCTTTCAATTGTGAGCTTCCAGTAGGATTACCACATTTGGGGCAGAACTTTGCTTTATTACTAAATTCTGCACCACACTTAGAACAGATTGTTATTCCATCGTTTAATGGGTTACCACATTGGGGACAGTACTTCACATCATCACTAACATCGTGACCATTGGGACATTTTCTCATTATCGTAAAATTAAGGCTCTATATTAATATGAATAACATACCAACCATTTTCGTATTCTGGTTCTAATAAGGCATAAACAAGTCCATATTCTCCATCATAATCGAGTTTTTCCACTCTCATACTTCCATTTGGCAGTTTCTTTTTTGGAACATAATAAGTATCTCGTTCTGAATCTGCATATTCTTCTTTGCAAATAAGCAAACCATAATCCATAGCTTTTTTGAAAAAAGATTCACTATCTTCTTTGTTTTTAAAGAAAAATTTTACGCTAGAAGAAAGATCAGCCTCATAAACAATATAAACAGCATGATCAGACTTTGCAACGATCTCGTAACCCATATATTCTTTAGGTTTACCTTTTTCCACATCTTTACCATAAACTATCTCAATTGATGAGAATCCGTCTTCTTGTTTTTTTGCACTGTATAATTTCTCCAATCCACATTCTTTGGCTATTTGCTCATTTAAATCATGGTTTGCCCCACAATCATCTACCAATGCTAAAAATGACTCGAATGTTGGGAAGACTTCTTTTGGGAAGAAGAAATTACTACCCACATACCAACCTCCAGCAATTAACACACAGGCAACCACACAAGCAATAACTATTTTCATGTAATTAGGAGATGAATTAGCCTTACTTGTCAATTTCTTACCACAATTTCCGCAGAACTGACTATCGTCACTAATTTCTGCATTACAATACGGACATTTCATAAGCTATTATCGATTAGAATTATTTATCTCTTGTATGGTATTCTTCATACCTTGCTTTACTTCACCTATCTCATCAATCAACCATTTGTCATTGTCAAGAATCATATAAATATTTACCTCTTCGTTGCGATAATTACCCTCGTCTTCAACGGAAAGTTTTACATGAGCACAAACACGATCATCTTTTGGTTCAGACAGACTTAATATATTGTATTTCTCAACAGTAGCTGAAGAATTTAGTCCAAACAGATTATAATCCCCCAAAGACTCATTTGTTTGCCATTTATTTATCACATCATTATAGTCTTTAGACAAATACCCTTCTATGTTATCATTCATCGTATTCACATATTCAGCAAGGAAAGCTTTTAAATCTCTTTCAATAAATTCTTTTGAGTATTGTTCCTTAGTTCCACATGAACAAAACATGTTCGACAACACCACTACTACTAACAACGGTAAAAATATTAAACATTTCTTCATGACCACAATTTTATTTAATTACTATAAGGATTTATCTTCCAATTTTGTACATCCAATTACCATTACCATAATCAATACGATGATTCTGAAGGTCTAGAGTAGCAACAAAGTCCGTACCGTCGTTTTTTATGGGCTTAACCCATAGCTGATCTCCATCAACCTTGAATGTATAATAAGTTGGCTCTGGATTTAACGAGCTATACTGTCTAACAGTATTTTCCATTATAACCAAATGTGCCTCATAACCAGCTTGTTGATATACCCAATGGCCTTGTAACCAATCAAGGTTGCTTGTTTCTTTTTCTTCAGGATAGGAATTTGTTTCAATATTATCAATTATGGAAGAATCGACTTCAGCTTGGACTTCTTGGCCGGAATTGTCAACTGAAGTTCTTGTCCCTTCATTACTACTAGATGCTCCTATTGTAATACATACAATTAAGAATGAAGCAATAGCCGTGGTCCAAGCATATTTCTTCTCGATAATACCCATGAAAACAGCACAAATTGCCCCCATAGCGCATAATGATATTATCACAGCTATCCACATTCCATTTGCTGTTCCACCGCATATGCCAGTGAGTGCAAAAAAACCTGCGATCCCGAGTGCAATCTTCTCCCATGTACTGAGAGATTCTTTTTTTGATGGTTTGTTTTGCACCTCTTTCACGCCTTGTTGCCAGCCTTCCTTAAAAGATTCAACAATACTTTTTGGCTTTTCTTTTGTTGACTGTACTGATTCGCCACATTTGGGACAGAATTTTGCCCCATCACTCAATTGAGTACCACATTTTCTACAGTATGCCATAACTTATTTATCTTTATCGATTTAACATTATAGCTCTTTCTCTACCCTCTTGGGTGCCAGAATTCCTGTAACACGATATAGCTTCTCCTATATTTCCTTGTCTTTCATGCAGTTTCCCCCAAAGCATATAAACATCTGCATTTTTGGTTGAATAACTGACATTCTTAGCACTTTCAAGAAGATTCAAAGCTTTTACTGCATTATCATATCCTTTATACTCCACAGATAATTCAGCAAATCTTTTCATTGCTTCATAGTTTTTTGTTTTCGCAATTTCCTCATACATATTAATCACAAGTCCAATTGTACATTTGATTTTGGGATTCTCATCAAAATCCTCCGCAACTTCAAGTTGGTTCTCCAAAGACAACCTATTGAACCACATAAGACATTGTGATTCGTCCTTTTTCATTCCTTTTCCAGTTCCATAACTATATACTAGCTTTATTGCGGCATCTTGATTACCAGATACAGCTGCTTTTTCATACATTTCCGCAGCCATTTTTTTGTTTTTCTTAACTCCGTTTCCTGTCAGATATGCTTCTGCCATTTTTAATTGAGAATCTACATCCCCCTTAAGAGCTGCTTTTTCAACCCAAAACATCTCCTTCTTTTTATCATTGAGGTCTCTATAAATCGAGCCTAAAACGGATGCAGCTTCTTCATTGTCTTTTTCAGCAAAAGGAGTTAGATACTCTTCTGCTTTAGCATAATCTTTTTGAACCCCCTCACCTTTACCTAACCACAATCCATAATACAAACGTGCATCATTATCGCCTGACTCAATAGCTCTCTTGATACAGTACTCAGCCCAACTATAGTTCTTTTCTTTATGGCTATTCAATGATCTTTCTAATGTATTTCTAATATCAGCTCTTTGATATTGAACAGATTGGTTTGATAATATAACTTTCTGTGCATTTTTGTCACCATCAAACGCTAATATTTCTTGCCAACGAAGAGCTTTAGGCAAGTCTTTTGGAACTCCATCACCATCCAGATACATCTTAGAGAGTGCAGCCATAGCTTCTATGTTTCCTTTATTAGAGGCTTGTTCGTATAAAGCTGCTGCCTTTGTTTTGTCTTGACCAATACCAATTCCCTTTTGATAACAATAACCTAGCCTATATAACCCCTTGTCATTATTCTGATTTGCTGCTTTTTGGAACCATTCAACAGCTTTCTTTTCATCTTTTGAAATTTGGTCTCCATTCAGATACTTTAAGCCAATTGAAACTTGGTCGTTAGCCTCATTCTTATTAAACGAATTAACAATTAGAATTTCTTGATAACCCTTATCATTTGATTCATAAGGAAATGTTTCAATTTCAGTTTTCTTATTGTATTGGTATTCTCGTGTAACAGTAACACCTTCTTTTTTTAATGATACCTTTGTGAATCGAGAGTCTTTATAATTAGCTGCAGGTAAAACCTTATCCAATACGATACTGCCATCATGCAAGTTAATCACTTTATATTCACTATTTTTATTTGTTCCAACTAAATAGATGTTGTTATTGGATAAGGCATAATCTCGGAAATACATATCGTTGTTTGCTTGCCATTTTTCAACACCATTTAATTCAAAAAGTGCCATTTCTCTGAAATACTGTATTTTCTTACCATTTTCTTCATCAAAATAACCATTTATCAACAAAACCTTATTATTATCCAACACCTTTATGTGCATTTTTGAATTGAAACCTCCTATAGATTTTATTGGTTCTCCTTGTTTATTAACAAATACTACAATTGTATTTTGTTCTTTCACATTCTTCACCAAAGTTGCAGTATGAGACACCTTTATTTTGGGAAGGAAAATGCCTTCTGCTGAGAGGAAGGGTTTATCAGAATATACTTTTGTCTTTTCATTATGTGATTTGACTAATGATATAACAAAAAGGTCGCCTGTACTATTAATTGGGTAAAATCTTGTTGTGTAATCCTCTAAAGTCTCTCCATTTAACACACGATTATTCTTAATGTAATCAAGACAATTACTATATGTCTGTTGGTTACAATCCTTTCCTGAATCATCAGGGAATTTAATTGTTTGGCTAGAAGAAGAAAGAATACCAAACCAGCAACATAGAGTTGCAAAGAATACTATTCGATTTTTCATACTTTTTCATTTTTTTAAAAGATCTTTATCTTTTTTCTTTCTTTCAAGATCCTTAATTTCTTTAATTACATCATGATAATCACGTGTATCCTCTTTTAAATAACGGTGAAGCATTGCGTGACAATTGGGGCATACAGGGATTAAATTATCTGAGATATCTTTCCCATTATCTGCTAAGGGATTAATATGATGAACATGAATGAAGCCTCGGCCAATTTCCCCATACTTATCCTCAAAATTAAATCCGCATACGATGCATTCATATTTGTTCCCATAACGTTCTATACATTTCCTACGCTCTTCTGGATCTCTTTCATATCTATTGACATAAACTTTCTTCCGGCTACCTTCAGGACAATCTTCTTGAATATCAATTTCACCAGCAAAGATATCTATATTATCATGGAAATTACTTCCTATATAATTAATAAGAGATATTGGATTCTTATTGGGCCTAGTTAACGAACTTGTCGTTTTTAATCCATTATCATAAAGGTTATTTAATGATAATTCTTTACACCATTTTTCTTCTATTAATCTTAGAAGTACACGATTATCTTTTTCTTTGTTCTCATAGGAATCAATCCAATATTTATCATCTTCCCATTTATTAGCAGTAACTTTATCCTCAATGACAACGGTCTTGTACAAAACCTTCTTTACACTTTTTACGTAAAAATACACAATGTCACCTTTAGAAAAAGAATACTTTCTCCAATGACATTCATTATGATTCTGAAAGCATTTGATAATATCAAATGTCTTTTCATCATTTGCAAATGCCAGCCAACTAGTCATAGCAACTCATCTCATTTTTTCATTATCGTAACGTTATTATAGTCAAAAACTATTCTTGGAAAGTATAGAAGCATCAATAGTATAAGTCTTCATCTTTTTCTCTAAGAATAACTTCAATGGACTTTGTTCCAGCATTCGCGAAAGGTATAAAACAAATTCTAAATCCATCACCTGGTCTTAATACAGGCAATCCACCTTCTTTTAAGATGTATTCAGAATCTAAACTACCAAGACGATTCCCTATAGCACCTGATTCTCTTGAGTAATACCATAAAGATACTTCTGCTGGGTCTCCCTTCGTAATTCTCATCTTCTCATATATCCATACTTTTCCTTTTGGAATAGGAATGTAATCAGTCGCAACATGTAGCTGAAATTTACGGTTCAAAATGATGGCCCCATAACTACCAGAATAAATTAAGTTTCTATTAGAATTCTGCTCTGCTCGAGTAAAAGACAAAGTAACTATTTTTTCTACACCTTTTCTTCGTTCTTCTTCTGCCACACGTTTCCGTTCTTCTTCAGCAGCTCTTTCGTTTTCCTCTATTCGTGCTTTCTCCAAACGTTTTTCCTCTTGAATATGATTATTGACGAAATAACCACCAATTAGTAATATTGGTACAATTATTAGAAGATACATTAATACTTTATTAGAGGATGAACCGTGTGCGGTCTCCCCTGCTGCATTTGAAGAATCTGAGTTTACAATTGGATTGCCATAAAATGGAGTGCCGCAATGAGAGCAGAATTTTTCTGCTCCCTTGCGCTCCTGGCCACACTTCTTGCAGAAGCGTATATCTTCTGCTACCTTCTCTTGTATTTCAGCACCACATTGGGGACAGTACTTCACATCATCACCAACATCGTGACCATTAGGACATTTTCTCATTATCGTAAACTTAAAAATCTATACCAATTCGAATAACATACCAACCATTTTCGTATTTTGGTTCTAATAAGGCATAAACAAGTCCATATTCTCCATCATAATCGAGTTTTTCCACTCTCACACTTCCATTTGGCAGTTTCTTTTTAGGAACATAATATGTATCTCGTTCTGAATCTTCATATTCATTCCTATGAATCAGAAGACCGTAATCCATTGCTTTTTTTAAAAAAGAGTCACAGTCTTTTTTATCTTTAAAATATAACTCTCCGCCAGAAGAAGTATCTGCTGAATATACAATATAAACAGCATGGTCAGACTTTGCCACAATATCATATTTCCTGTATTCATGTGGGCCTCCTTTCTCAACATCTTTGCCACAGACTATTTCTATAGATGTATATTCTCCCTCGTCTTCTTCCACACTATATATTTTCTCCAATCCACATTCTTTGGCTATTTGCTCATTTAAATCACCATTTTTTACACAATCATCTACCAATGCTAAGAATGACTCGAATGTTGGGAAAACCTCTTTATTGAAGAAGAAAATACTACCCACATACCAGCCTCCACCAATAAACACACAGGCAACCACGCAAGCAATAACTATTTTCATGTAATTAGAAGATGAATTAGCCTTACTTGCCAATTTCTTACCACAATTTCCGCAGAACTGACTATCGTCACTAATTTCTGTCTTACAATATGGACATTTCATAATTCTATGTTTTATTAATAATCAAATGTGCTCTTTCCTTTTTTATCCACATAACCCCACTTGCCGTTCTTTTTAACAAGAGCCAAACCATCAGAGAAGTTTCTTACTTCTTCGTATACAAAAGGAATAACTTCATTTCCTTTCTTGTCAATGTAGCCCCAAAGCCCGTCTCTTTTTACACCTGCGAGTCCTTCTGAGAATCTTTGGGCAGACTCATAAACGAGAGAGATTATTTCCTTTCCAGTTTTATCAATATATCCTGATAATCCTTGATGTGATACGACTGCCAGATCTTCATAAAAGTCGCCATAAGAATCTTGTCTATCTTCCTCAACAAAAGAGAACAATACCTTTCCTGCAGAATCTATATAAGCCCCATCATGACCATCCCATTCGTCAAACACTTTTGCAATACCATTTCGGGATGATAAGCCCATTCCATACTTGCAAGGAACAATTTCCTTTCCGGATGAATTAAAATATCCAAAGTTATTATCTTTTAGAACACATAATAGATCATCACAATAACCTGTATCTAGTCTATCATAAACACAAGGTACAACAAGTTTTCCTTCATTATTGACAAAGCCATATTTATCATCTTTGTTAATTACAATACCTTCTTTAGTAAAGAATTCTATCTCATTCCACGTATAATCAAAAGATGCTACCACTTTACCTGATTTATCTATATATTCACACTTTTTTGCATCCTTTGAAACCAAAGCCATATCACTATAGAATGTTGCAGCACATCTATAGATAAGTGGTATTACCTCTTTTCCTTCCTTATCAATATATCCCCTCTTTCCATCTTTCCTTACTTGAGATAATCCATTTGTGAAGTTTCTTGCTTCTTCATAAATAAAGGGGATGATTTCATTACCGTCTTTATCGATAAAGCCAAATTTTAGTTTGCCGTCGATTTTTTTACTAAGCAACATACGATCTTCAGACATGTATGCATAACAAGTATTACCATCCAAATCAGTGTTCATCCCAGGATGATAAATAGGAGGCACTATTACTTCACCTTTTTTATTAACTACTCCTAGCATATCATCTTTCTTTATTGCTGCATATCCATCATGAAAATCATACAGTTCATATTCTCCATTTGTAATTTTTGCCAACTTTTCAAGTGAATAGTCTTCTCTAATTTCAAACCAGTAATATGCAGCCCCACCAATTATTGCAAGTGCAAGAATGCAGCCGGCAATAATAGAAACAACCTTTGAAGATATTTTGCTTTGTTTTAAAGGAGAAGGCGCAGTCAATGGCTTTTCATCTTCTCTTGGGGCTGAATCCGATAGAACTTGTTTTGTGCCACAATAGGGGCAGAATTCACTATTGGCATCTATTGGCTTGCCACACTTTATACACTCTTTTTGCAGTGGCAGTTTCTTTCCACAAGCCCCACAGAACAAGCTGTCATCACTTATCTCTGCATTACAATACGGACATTTCATAAGCTATTATTAATTTAAAATATTAATCTCTTATCTGGCTCCTGACTACATTTTAATTATAACCAAATTGTCTTATAATCTTTTTCCTTTTGTCTGATTCTACTTTAATCCAATTGTCATGATTGTCGTAGGTATATTTTATTGTACTATATGCAGGTGTACCTCCCCAAGTTCCTGAATTATATGATAGTTTAAAACTGGTTTTTGATAAAACGAGGAGTCCTTTGGCGTTATACTGATTATCAAATGTGTATACTAACCGAGAGCCTGCCGATTTCGATCCGTGCCATTTTGATAATTCAATTTTGGAAAGATTGCCATGTCCGTCGTAAATATACGTCTTTTTTGATTCCGCTGTTATACAAGCGCCTTTAGAAGTATTAACATAGCCTTTAAAATAAAGACCTGATAATTTACCATTATTATAACTATATAAAACCTCTCCCAATAAATCACCATTAGAATCATACCCTTTGACCATCGCTATTTTTTTAGAATTTGGCATATAAGAATAACGAAAGACAAGATAATTTTGGTTATACTTTTTAACCTTTGCTTCTGTAACTCTATTATTTGAATCTCTTGTATATTCAACAGTCTTGTTCCCTTCACGAACCAAATAATATCCATACAAACCTCCTACACCAACACCTGTACATGATGACAATATGCCATTTGAATCAAATTTCATTTCTAAATCAACAATAGAGGTGTCATTTATAGCCCCATAAAATTGAACTGTCAGACTGTTTATGGAACCATTATGTTTCATTATGGGGATTCCTTCTATAGTTTTATGACACAAGGAAGATGAACTTACAGACATCGCAGATTCAAGATCTGTATCATAATACTTGGAGTGAAAATCATCAGCAGTTCTTGGCAAATAAGTCATCATCGTTTTTAAATCATCTGTAAATTGCTGACTATAACACAGACTTACACCAAATATTGACATCACAAATAACACAACCAAACGCCACATAAGCTTTAAATATTTAGTTTACTGATTTTTATACCCAACCACATGACTATTTTTGATAATCAAAAGTACTATTCCCTTTTGTATCAACAAATCCTATTTTCCCTTCTTTATCTACTGCTGCAAGGCCATTATTGAGGCAGGAAATCCCATCATACATACATGGAATAGTTTCTTTTCCGTTTTTATCAATGATACCCCACTTTTCACCTTTACAAACTATAACATATCCGCCATGATAATCTTCTGCTTCATCATAAATACAGGGTACTATTTCATCTCCTAAAACACTAACAAAACCATATTTATTATCTTTACTGTATTTTACAATACCTTCCTTTACTGATTCAAATTTGCCATTTGTAGGAATAATAGAAAGACCTGCCCTATTGAAATACATAATTTTACCATTTTCATCTTTTGCTTTTATTATATTATGAGAATCTTCACAATAATTGAGTTCTTTATATAAACATGCTATAACTTCTTTACCACTTGCATCAACAACTCCACACTTTTTGTTTTTTCCAACAAATATCAATCCATCATTATACACACTGCCAGAATAATCCCATGATGTATCATATACTCCAATAATCCCAGATCTGTTTATCAAATTCACTTTGGAATTGTTTGTGCATTTATAAAAGCCTTCGCCAAGATATTCAATTTCCTCGCTATCACTAAATGGAATTACGACCTTTCCTTTTTTATCAATACATCCCTTATTTCCATCATCATTAGTCACTAAGGCAATGCCATCATGAAAATCTTCAACATTGCTGTAAACAAAAGGAATAACCACACTGTTTGATGTGTCTATATATCCCCATTGCCCTTCTTTTTTTACCGCAGCCAACCCATCGCTAAATTTATAATTATATTCGAAATCATATGCTTCATTATCATATATGAATGGTATAACAATATTACCTTTATTATCAACGAATCCCATTTTTCCATCTTTTACAACTGCGGCTAATCCTTCATTAAAATTGAAAGCATAGTCATAATCAAATGATACAACAGTATTCCCAGTTTTATCAATTATTCCATATTTATTATTTGACTTAAAATTCGCATATCCATTTTTAAACCAACTAATTAATTCACCTTCATTCATAAAAAGACATGGAACAATTTCCTTTCCCTCTTTATTAACATACCCTGACATGGTAGCACCATATGTTTCATTAACTTCTCCCCACACTCTTGCCACATCATTCTTAAATGGATCTATTTTAGTGTACTTACATGGTATAATCTCATTTCCTAATATATCAATAAACCCAAATTTGCCATTTCTGCGGACACGTAGAAATCCATTTTCAAATTTATCATCTCTAAATTTATTTTCCTTGAATATATTATCATAGGAAGTCTTTGTCAAAATACTGCCTTTGTCATTTTTCAAAACCAATCCATTTCCATTGTCTGCAGGAACCATAACCAAATTTTCAGAAACAATATATCCACCATTTGATGATAGCACATCTCCCATTGTTGTTATTATGTCTTGCTTTTTTACACCATCTATTTCATAATCAAAAGTAACAATGCTTCCATAAAAGTCATTAAGTTCTATATCCGTCTTACTGCTCAAATAATCAGCAATACCTTTTAATGAATAACTCTCTGTAGTAGTTTCCTGTCCATAGATGTGACATGATACCAACATCAATACAAGTGATAATAATTTTTTCATAATTAATAGTATTTTATAGTTATACATATGCTGCTATTTAAGACAATAGAAGTGTGAGCCTCTCGTTTCCCCAGACTTTTCGGTACAGATGAAAGCTATACGCTTCCTACAATGTCTGCCGCAGTTCTCCTGCGACATTGCAAATATAAGAAAAAGTTTTTAAACCACGTTCGTTGTGGGCTGTATTTTTACATTTTTTATCGTAACGTTTGGATCTGGACGGTACCACCTGTGGAGGTGATGCGCATTCTGGGTCCGTTGTAATTTTTGGGGAACACCACGCAGATGTCGCCTGTACCTTCCCAGATTTCCTCGCCTCCACTGGTCCCTTTCTGAGTGAGAGAACCATTATACCAGATGAGCACAGAGCCGTGATTAAGGCATGAGGAAGGTTGGCTTCCACTAAAACGGGCTGAGCCGTAAGTCCAGTCTGCCATTGCTGTGGCTAACATACCACTGAAGGCGAATAATAATATCAATCGTTTCATTATCAATTTTTTATTATGGTGAATAACATCATTAGCATCCATCTGATTTGCGCTTGGCCATTGTATAGCGTCCAAAGGAATCTTTTAAGTAGAGTTCTGGGAAGAGATAGCCGTCAATGTGAAGGGAAATGTTGCTGCCCGTTCTTGAGAAGCGGAGGGTGTTACCATAGTAGGCGTAATCATAAGTCTCTGTGTACCAGTCTGTACTGTATTGCTTGGCCATCGTGATGTCTGCCTTGCCATTCGACATGAACTTGATTTCCTTAAACTCCACACCTCCTATAATCATCGGATAGTAGCATTGCCAAGTGCCAAGTAACTTTTCGGCATAGAAAGTATCACCCTTCGTGCTGGTATTTATCCTATCCGCATCTTGGTAAGGGCATTCGCAGGACACCAGCATCGTTACGAATAAGCAAATAATCAGTTTGTATTTCATATCTACCTCCTTTTTTCCTGCAAAGGTAGGAAACTAAAAAGAAAAATGGAAGAAACAGCATAACCATTTCTTCCATTTTGCAATTATTATCAGATTAGGGCTTTATTATCTTTTGCCAAGCGACGTTCTACCTTTT
>JAEEGL017448584.1_pt1 | contig 14717 bp, 13 predicted proteins | sample 9134231 | NCBI WGS metagenome assembly JAEEGL01 (sample SAMN16246548, study PRJNA631951) | gut metagenome | biome: gut microbiome; feature: rumen; material: fiber-attached | host: Bos | place: Iran: Karaj | collected 2018-10 | reverse complement strand
TAATATAGATTCATCACTTAATATTAATGATGTACCTTCACTACCATTGTAATAAATCTTTTCTACCATTGAATCATCTAAAGTATTTTCATCTAGTTCTTGTTCTTCTTGCAATACAATTTTAGATACACGAGAGTCACATAAAATAGAACTTCCTAATTCTGCCTTAGGTAAATCTATGAATTCAAGTGAAGAGTTATTATAAAAAGCATAACGTCCTATATAAGTAACAGAACTTGCGATTGAAACACTTTCTAGGTTAATGCATTGGCTAAATGCATATGTTCCTATTTTTACATATTTATCTGGTATAACTATAGATTTAAGATAAAGGAATGCAGAAAATGCTTCTTCATGAATTTCATATTTAGAATTTGAATTTAGGTTATTAGGTAATACTAAATCCACCTCATTACCTAAATATTTTAATATATAATTACAATCATTATAATCAAAATAATAATATCCATCATCTGTATGATGTACCTTTGATTCTTCTTTTTCATTAGAACGATATAATGCATATGTAAATATAGTATTATCTTCATATTTTATAGAATCATTAGTATTTAATACTTCAACTAAATAATAACAACCACCAAATGCCATATTACCTACTTCTTCTAAGCTATTAGGTAATGTTATTGAAGTTAAAGATGAATAAGAGAATGCATATTCACCAATTGACTTTAGTGTTTCAGGTAATTCTATACTTACTAAGCTATCAGTATATCTAAATGCACCATCCATAATTTTTTCAACACCATTTGGTATTTTTACATATCTTATATAGTCATCATTATAAAAGCAATTATAATAAATATCATAAGATTCATTATTAAACTTTTCAGGTAGTATTAAATCATAAGTAGTATTTTCTAATAATACATCTATTAAATAATATCTATTATCTTTTTTCATATATGCATAATCATTATCAACAATAATTATAGAATTTGTATCTTCTTTATTAATAACTAATGCATCCTGTGCTATATATCCATAGCTATCAGTATTTACTTCAAGTTCTAGATTTGAATAATTATATATTTCATATAATTTTTTACAATCATAGAAAGCACGCTCACCAATTTCTTCAATTGTTGATGGAATTGTTATAGATAAAGTATTTCTAGCACCAAAATAAGAATCTATTTTAGTTACTGGTATTCCATTAATATAATCTTTAATTTTTAAGATAAATTCATCTTTATTTAATGATACTGCAGTATAAAAGCTTTTAGTAGAATCAAGCTCATATCTAACATTATCAACTACTACACTTTTTTCTATTTTAGTTGTTGTAGTATTAACTGTAGTTGATGTTTGAGTTTTAGATGTTGTAGTATTAACTGTAGTTGATGTTTGAGTTTTAGATGTTGTTGTTACATTAGCTTTTGTAGTAGTATTACTTGTAACCTTACATCCACTTAACACTGTTAATGCAAATAATGACATTGATAATGCTTTAATAATTTTATTAGTTTTCTTCATAATTACCCCCGTAAACACACTAATAAATTATAACATTATTAAAATTCTATATCAATAATATGAAGTTATTTATATTGTAATTCTTCTCTTATATTTTGCTTTAATTCTATATATTTTTTATTTGTATATTTCAAAGGTATATCTTTTGTAATACCTATACCTAATGCACCATCTCCTGTATGACATGCAATAGATAATGCTAATGGACTATCAACTATCTCTATATTCCCTAATTGTTCTCTTATTTTGCTTTTTAAATATTCTATTTTATCTTTATTAGAATCAGTATATGCAATACCTACTTTAACATTATTAACCTCTCCATCAATTTCCTTTAAGAAGCCATTAATATCTCTTTTTATAGCATCAAGCATTATATCTATACCATTTTCTATTGTTCTATTACGCATTCTAAATTTATCAAGCTTTTCACCTTCATAAATAAGAATAGGCTTAATCTTTAACATTCCACCTAATGCTGCAGCTGTTTTAGTTATTCTTCCACCTTTTTTTAGATATTTTAATGTATCAAGCATTAAATATATTCTAGACTCACTTCTAACACTTTCTAGTATTTCCTTTATTTCTTTTGCAGAATAATTAAGATCAACTAATTCCTTTGCATCAATTACACTTTGACGTAATGTTACTGATATTCTTTTATTATCAACTACATATACCTTATTTTGATAAAATGTATTTGCTTCATTATTTGCCATTTCATATGTCATAGAAAGACCTGATGACATTGGTATATGTAATATGCAATCATATTCCTGTAATAATTCGTCCCATACTTCACGTACAGCATAAATTGAAGGCTGTGATGTTGAAACATTTAAATCATTTTCTAGCATATTAAAGAATTCTTTTCTTTCTAGATTTATACCTTCAAAATATTCCTTACCATCAACAATAAAAGGCATAGGAATAATTCTTACACCAAGTGATTCTGCTTCATCTTTTGTTAATCCACTCATAGTATCAGTGACTATTGCAATTTTAGCCATTTTATAATCCTCCTAATTAATTATGTCAACTGTTGACATTTTTTTAATTACTATTGGATTATAAAGCCTAAAATAAATTAATTCAATGAATTAGAAGCATTTAATTGGTTCAAAAAAGTTTACATATTAAAGAAAAAAAGCTAGTAAACTAGCTTTTATTTCGAAATAGATTTAATTAAGAATTCTTTTATTTCTTCATTAGACAAGTCATATTTATTATATAAATCAGAAAGTGAACCATTTGGAATAATATCACTAGTCTTAAAAGAATGATTTAAAACTCTAGAATTAAAATTATTCTTTTCCTTATATTCTAATATATTATGATATAAAGTACCATTTGCAACTACCTGTTCAAATACTATTATCTTATTAAATTTATTAAATAATTCATTTAATACATTAGTATCCATTGGTTTTATTGATTTAGCATTAACAACAGTAATATCTAACTTATTATCATCTACTATCTTAGATATTCTTTTAATATCAGAACCATATCCAATAACTGCAATATCATTACCGAAATTTAGGTAATCCCAAGATAGGGTTGCTAAAGCACTATAATCTATATCCTTCTTTTCTTCATCAATTTTTGGATATCTAATCACAACTGGATGATTAATTTCAAATGCTAAATTAAATAAGCTTACTAATTCCTGCTGATCTTTTGGCATTAATACAACCACATTAGGCATTGATAAGAACATAGATACATCATATAAACCTTGGTGTGTTTCACCATCAAAAGCAACAAGCCCCGCTCTATCAATACCAATAATAACAGGTAGGTCTTGTCTTGCGATATCATTTAAGAACATATCATAGCTACGCTGTGAGAATGTTGAATAAATAAGTAAGATGCTTCTTTTATTATGTAATGCCATACCAGCACACATTAATGTCGCATGCTCTTCTGCAATACCAACATCAATAAATGATTCAGGATATAATTCACTAAATTTATTAAGCTTTTCACCAGCCTTCATCGCAGGTGTTACAACAAAGAATTCATTATTCTTTCTTTTTTCACATAAGAAATCCGCAACAGCCTGTGAATAAGAAACCATACCTTCATTTTTATCAATAGGTAAGCCTGTTTGAATATCAAAAGGCTTAACACCATGGAAGCCTTCCTTATCCTCTTCTGCAAATTTATAGCCTTTGCCTTTAGTTGTTATTAATTGAATTAATACAGGACCTTTATTATTTTTTATTCTCTTAAATAATCTAATTAGTGTTTTAATATCATGTCCATAATAAGGACCATAATAGTCAAAGCCTAAATCTTCAAAAATATTATCCTTTTGAATTAAACCCTTTAAGCTTCTTTTTACTCTATGGAAGAATCTAACAATAAAGCCAGGTAATATCTTTGTTAAGAAGCCCTTAAATCCTCTATAGAATTTAGTAGTTCTTAATCTTAATAGAGATTTTGATAAGGCACCAACTGATTTAGAAATACCCATTTTATTATCATTTAAGATAATAATAGGTGAATTATCACCCTTAGTCTGTCCTAAATAATTTAGTCCCTCAAACGCAACACCATTTGAAATAGATGAATCACCTATTAATACAATTTGACGTTTCTTATTGTCACTTACATTTAATCCTGATGCAGCACTAATAGATGTAGATGAGTGACCAGATTCCCAAATATCATATTTAGATTCACTTTTTTTAATATAACCACTCATTCCACCATATTGTCTTAATTTATCAAAGTCCTTTGCACGACCTGTCAAAATCTTATGAACATATGATTGATGTCCTACATCAAATAATAATTCATCCTCAGTGTCATTAAAAACATAATGCATTGCGATAGTAAGTTCAACAACTCCTAAGTTAGAAGATAGGTGTCCTCCTGTCTTAGATACATTTTCAATTAAAAACTTTCTTATATCCTCTGCAAGTTCTTTTAATTCCTTTATAGATAAATCACGTAGGAATGATGGATCTTTTATATCATAAAGATTCAAAAGAATCATCTCCTATTTTATAAATTCAGGTACTTGATTAAATAGTTTATCATACTGATCTTTATATTTTTTCATTACTACCTTTTTTGCTACACTATAATCACAGCTTCTTGTATTTAAATCATGACAATCTGATGCGATAAATGTAACAAGCTTATTCTTAAGTAAGAATTTTAAATTCTTCTTATTTGCTTTATTCTTAAATGCGTCAGCATTTACTTGAATTAATGCATATTTTGCTATTTCCTTATAATCATCAAATGTTAGATAATCATATCTTTCAATATGGGCAATAATAGGCTTATAGCCTTTTATTGTCATATCATATAATATATCTGCAATTGCAGTTTCTAAAGTTGTACTAAATTCAATTAAAACATATTTAGAATTATTCATAGTCTGAATCTTACCATTATCTAAATCCTCTATAAATCTTTCATAATAATATAATTCAGAGCCTAAATAAAGTTTACAATCTAAATCCTTAGCTTTTTCTTTTAATTCAATAAATCTATTTTCTAATAATTCTTTATCTAAATAGTTTTTATTTTGATGTGGAGTTAAAACAATAATTTTATTATCTTCTTCAATTTCTTTTCTAATTAATTCTAAAGATACATCAAAATCCTTTGCCCCATCATCAACCATGGGTAAGATATGACAATGCATTTCAATCATATTAATACCTCCCATTAATCCTAAAAAAATGCCCAAGAAGGGCATTTTATTTATTATTCTGTTTTTAAAGTGTTTTCAGTATTACCATAACCATATTGGTAATAATAATAGCTTTCCTTCTTAGTCATCTTAACCTTAGTAATATTAACACCTATAATGTTATCATTTTGCTTAACAAGACTACTTAAAGAATCCCTTATATCCTTTTTATGAGCTTGGTTTAATGCAACATTATAAATAACACCATCACTTATACTTGCGATAGTTGATGCATCACTACATGCAAGTAGAGGTGGAGTATCAATAAATACATAATCATATTGTTCTTTTAATGTATTAATTAAATCTTTTAATTTTTGGCTTTCTAATACTACAACTGGGTTATCAATTGACTTACCTGCAGTAATAACATCTACACCAGATTCTGTCTTCTTAATGATTTTTCCTAAATCACAAGAATCTTCTAAGTATTCAACTATACCATTTTCCTTTTCAACCTTAAATACTCTATGGATTCTTGGCTTTCTTAAGTCTAAGTCTAATAATACTGCCTTCTTATTATTATTTGAAGCTGTATATGCTAAATTACTTGATACTGTTGTTTTTAATTCACCACCAGTTGTTGATGTAATTGTAATAACCTTAAATGGATTATCAACATTAGCTAATTTAACATTAGATAATACTCTATTATATGGTTCAAAGTTTCTTTGTGAAGGCTTTACTAAATCTTCATCATTTGAAACCTCACCTTGATCAGCCTTAACTCCAATAATTGGATATCCTAAAGCTTCAATTTCTTCTTTTGATTTAAATTTGTTAGATGCAAATTCCTTAACAAATACAACTACTAAACCTAAAACAACACCTGCAAGTACTGCAACTACCATATATAATTTTCTATTAGGACCTGCGTTATAAGAATTCTCACCATAATCACGCTTAGTAATACGGCAAAAGAACTTTTCTTTAGCATCAAGAGTTTCATCAGTTGAATCACTTGAATATCTAACGATTTCATCAACTAATCCTTTTACAATTAGCATTGATTCATCTGCGTTAGTTGTTGTAACCTTAAATGAAATTAACATTGCATCAGTTGAATAAGATGCCTTAATCATGCTTCTTAAGCTTGTAACTGTTAAATCATATTTAACTAAAGATTCATTCTTAGAAACATTTGTTAAAACAGTTTCTGATGTTAAGAAATCACCAATTGTATTAACATATCTTAATGAATTTGTTGTATCAACCTTATCATCATCAGCTTTATATTCTACTGAAACTGAGCCTTCAGCATAATATTTCTTCTTTGTAATACCAAATGTATAAACTGCACCTATTAAAGTTACAGCACAAACTATAACTAATAGTAAAATCCAACTCTTTTTAATTGCGTTAAAAATGTCAGATAAAGTAATCCCTTTTTCTTTTTCTTGTTTTTCCATAACTATAAAACTCCTACCAAAACAAATATAATATAATTATAAATTATAAGTATCTAAAAGTCAAATTATAGAAGCTCTTAAATACCAATATCATCATAAATATCTTTTTTTGCATTTTTACCAAATAAAAATCTAAAAAATGCTCCCATTTTATGAGTAATTAAATAGAATAAATGTCTTATTAAGCATATAGGATAAAAATACCAATGCTTACCCATTTTTGGATATAATGATATCCTATATGCCTTATTAGTCATAAATACTCTTGAAATAAAATAATGTCCCTTTTCCTTATGACGTGATGCTTCCATTATAGTACCATCATTATTTTCTTCACTAAATCCATGTATTCCACTTTTAAGCATGTAGTCTATAAAGAAATTAACATCTTTAATTTCTATATTATCTAATTTCTCATTAGTTAAATAATATATTACATTTAAGATATTATTATAAAGCTTTGATAAATCTAGCTTTAGAAGCTCATTATGTAATAACTGATAATCTATATTAGTTTTCTTTAACATATAATAAAAATCAATTATATATCTAATACCAGCACCAAACCTTAGGTGGTGTGCAAAATGACATATGCAATATATTAAATGATATGTATCATCTAACTTATATTCAAAATTATTTATATTTTTAGATAATCTAAATGGTTCTTTAAAATAATTAGTAAATAAATTCAATGATCCTTCATCAAAAAGTAAGAAATGTAATTCAACCTCATATCCATTTTTAAATAATCCTACATGGTGACTACAATCTTGTCCTACTTCTTCTTTATAACCTAGATTAATCATTATATCTTTAGCTATAGAAAAATCATTATAATCTACATATATATCAATATCTCCTCTTGTTCTTAAGGCAGAGTCAGGATAAAGTCTAGCTAAAACTGCACCTTTAAAATATATATGCTTAATATTATTTTTATTTAATTCATTTGTTAATTCATTTTGCAAATTAAACATTTCTTCTTGTGCAACCGCAAAGTTAATATATTGACTTTTAAACCTCTTATCCTTTGTAACATAATATACTAAAGGGCATAGGTTTTGTTCCTTAGATATTTTTGCTAAGGAATTAAAGTCCTTTATTTCATATGATTCATTTTTGAAATAGCATTTTAAAATATCTAAGAATTCCACATTTATTCTCCTAATTTAATAATTCTTTCATTTAAACTAAAATCTCTTTTATGAGTTATATAAATAATAGTCTTACCCTCTTTAATTAAATTATTTATAACAATATCTTCATTTTCTTTATCTAATGCTGATGTTGCCTCATCTAATAACATAATAGGCTTATTTCTAAGATAAGCTATTGCAAGGCACAATCTTTCCATTTGACCTTCACTTAAACCCTTACCCTTAGTAAGAATATAGTCAAGCTTACCATCTATTTCTTCTATCTCATCTAATAGATTAACCTTAGCTAATGCATTATTAATTAATTCTTGATCAGTAACACCAGTAAGCATTTTAATATTATCTCTTATAGATAAAGAGAATAATATATTATCAACTGATACATAAGATATTAATTCTCTAGTATCAATAGATGCAGTAACGCCATCAAAAGTTATAGTACCACTATTAGGTTTTAAGAATCCTAATAATAACATAAATAAAGTTGTTTTACCAATTCCAGAAGGACCTGATATTTTTACAATATCACCTTTATTAATCTTATATGATAAATCTTTTATAATATATTTACCTAGATCATAATAATAAGAAATATTATTAATACTAATTTCATTAAAATCATTTAATGATTTAGTTATAACCTCATCATCTAAATTAAATAATTTATTAATTCTTTCTTCAGATTCACTACCTAAATGATATTGATTTAAATATCCACTTAAGCTCATAAATGGAGCTTCAATACTATTTATTAATTGCACAACCGCAATTAATGAACCATAACTAAATAAATTCTTTGAAATAAGTATTCCACCTGCAATCATAGATGCAACAAATATAACTGATGTAAAAGTGTAAATAAATCCATTTGCTGAATAAATTATAAAATTTCTTTTGCCCTTACTTCTTCTTGCAGTATGGTTTAATTCCATAAATTCATTATAACTTCTATCCATGGCACTATATGATTTAATAAGCTTATTATTTTCAAATGATTCAATTATAAATGATGAAGCATTTGAATCATCAATCAAAACTTTTTTATGCTGTGGCTTAATTATTTTAGAATACAACTTAGCTAAGCATGCTGCAATAATACCTAAGAGTACAATAATAACTGCAAATAATTTATATTTAGTTTCATCAACTATAATTAATATAGCAAGCGCAATCAAAGCTCTTGCAATTTGAGTTATTAATGATGGTATAGTAGATAAATATTTTCTTAATATATTATTTATATCCTGTTCATATAAAACCTCAATATCACCACTTCTATATTTAATAATTTCATTTATGTTTTTATTAATTAAAGAATTATAAAGTTTGTTCTTTAATAATTCTTCATTATCTAAGTAAAACTTAGAATAAATGAAATTATTAGCAATATGTAATATAATCGCAATTATAACAGATACTGATATTAAAATTATATATAATATTAACTTTTGATATCCAATACTATTATCATTTGATATTTCAAGTGCTTCATTAACTAAATACTTAGATAATAAAGGTACAAGTAATACAAATACCGCAACAAATAATCCTAGTATAGATAATATAATAGTATACTTTTTCTTTATCATTTTTCTTCTCCAATAATTATAATTATTATACTATATTTCTTTAAAGAAATAAACATTATAAAAAGCCACAAAAGTGGCTTAATTATTTAAATATTTAGATAATCTAGTATTTACTACTTCTTTTACCTTTTTTATAGATTGAACCATAAATTCTAGACTTAAATCAAATTTAGATCCAATAGAAACTAAATCAGAATCTAAGATATTATCTCCTTTTTTATTAACAGTTGTTGTATGTTCCTGATAATATGTATTGCTATAAGTCATATCATATGCTGGAGATAATCTATATTTTTTATTTGAATTATCATATATATAAGAGAAATTTTTAGCATGATCATCTAGATTATGTGCATATACATTAAAGCACATTCTTAAAAACAATTCTTTTAAATCTTCTTTATTATCCTTTGTTACTATTTTAGTCAATTTAAATAATTCATTATAATCAAGGCAAGGGCTTCTAAAATCTAATTCTAATAACGCAGCTGCAGTAATCATATGAACCTTAGCATCCTTTGCTCTATCAAATCTTTTTACTCCAAAATATCCTTTATTAGTATTAGACTTAAATAATTTAACTTCTGGCATATTAATTCCAATTTCCTTACATGCTAACGCATATTCATATTCAGCGATACCAAAATTTGGAAAATCAAATCTTGATTCAAATTTTATTAACCATTCTTCATTACAAATATTAACCAAAACCTTAGGTCTTGCACCACCAGAGGAATATCCATTTTTAAATAAATAATCAATATTTGCTTCTTCCTTATTTAAAATCTTATTTGCTTCCTCTTGATACTTATCTAGATCAAAATCAAGTGTTTCTTTTAAAAGATAATTTGGTCTATATTCCAATGCTCCCATACCATTAGAACCAATTACTGATAGCCTAACTAAACCATCTTTTTTATCTATTCCTTCTTTTGATAAAAATCTGTCTAACAATAAATTACCCCAGCTATCAGGTAAGCTATCAGCAAACACACCAAACATCCCATTAAAGGTATTATCCTTTGGAACAAAAACTCCTTTTCTTAAAGGAAGAGAAAATGGAGATATTGAATAACCATCTTTAATCCAAGATTGATCATATTCAAATAAATATTTATCTTTATACTTTGCTAAATATCCAACGATTCTATCTCCAATATAAACATTAAGCTTTTCCATATGAAATCACCTCGTCTATATTATTAAAGACAACTTTATTAAAAAGATTTAACATTTCATCTTCTAAATCTAATGCAACACAAAGCTTAGTCAATGAATGAAGAGATATTTCCCCCTTTAATTCAAATCTTTTTATAGTCCCGTAAGAAACATTACTCATTAAAGCCAATTCTTCTTGGCTAATTTTTTTCATTTTTCTAATTTTCTTAAAACGTATTGCAATATCTTTAATAATTTCTTCTGTTGTTTGGAATACCATAGCGCACCTCCAGATAATATTTTATCTATTTTAAGCATTTTTAAGTAATAATAGATAACATTTTATCTATGTATATTATATCATATTTTATAAAATTAATCCACTTATTATAAAACTTTATTAATTTATAATTTCCGTATGCAAATACAAATCTATAAAAAAACTAAATATAATTAACAGCTTCTATTTACTTTGCATAAAATTTTAGATATAATATAGGTGATCGTCAGTGGTTACCCATTGGGGCCACATGTGATACCGCCTGGGTATCACTTTTTTTTATGGGAAAAATTATTTAAAGGAGCTGTTACTAAAAAAACTAAGTTTTTCAAAAACTAGTTTTTTCACAGCTCCTATTTCTTAAACACTTTAGAATTAAACCATCTAATGATAGATGATTTAATAAAAAGCTTATATATAGAATATTTAAATCCACATAGATTATATTCTTTATTATTTTTCTTTTTTGTATATGATACTAAAACTGCAATAATATCTTCTTTAGTAATACCTTCCTCAACTACTCTTTGATGGTCTCCTACTATAGTATAAGTGTTATCTTTATTAATTTTTCTTATTCTATGTAAGACATATTGTCCATTTTTTCTTTTATAAAGCACAATATCGCCTTTTTTAAGAGTTTTTACTTGTGATACGGTAACTAAGTCATTATCGTGCAATAAAGGAAGCATTGAGGTTCCTTTAGAAGGGAATGTGAATGTTTTACCTAGAGTGAATGCTTCTACGATTAGCTTATGGATTAATTCCATATTAGTCTTTATAGATTCCACGTTTTTTTAGTTCCTCTACAAATTCATATACATCTTTTGTTATTACATCCTTTGGTGCATTATATTCATTTAGCATTAAATCTATTATTTCTTCTATATTCTTTCCTTCATTTAATCTTTCATAAATATATGCAGATGTTTCATTTAGATTAAATATTTTATCAAAACGTACATTATTAGATGTTGTAGGTATGATCATATAGTCATTTCCTATATGTTTCAAAATAAAACCTTTTTCTATAGGCATAAATCCTCTTCAATCCTTTCTTTAATTGTAGTAAATGCTTCTTCTTCCATATTACATCCATAATGATAAATTGGAAGTGAAAGCATCTTATCAGTTATCTTATCCCATAATTCCTTATTTTCTTCATTAGGTAATTCTATTTGACCAAGTAGTAATTTCATTGCCATAAATGGTCTTATTCTTTCTACTACATTAGTTTTATTTTGGTATAAGAATACAATTGAATCAAGTGTTACTTCTTTGTTGTTATCAATCATATGCTTACCACTCCAAGGGTTTGGTGAAATATATAATTTATCATCCTTTAGTGTAATGATGTTTTTATCATCATTTATAGGTAATGCGTTACTATATTTGCACCACAAGCTTCTATGGGTTGATTTACCTGTCCCTGATTTAGCTGAAAAGCAAATTCCCTTCCCCTTATATTCAATTGATGAAGAATGAAAAAATATTGAATTAGAATATTTAGTAACTAAATAGCTAATTGCATATTGAGTTAGTGTATATTCTCTATAGAAGTTACAATTAGGAATATTATATATATTTACTATATTACCATCATATTCAATAACACCTAAATAATTACCATCTAGTGTTCTTTGGTATTGTACCTTCTTACCATCTACTAAATACATATCATAATAATCTGTTTCTAATATAGGATTATTTAATAATGGTAAATCATATTCTTTAATAAATGAATTTATATAATAAGAAGGACTTTCTAATACTTCATATTTATTAATAGACTTAAAGTCATCAATAAATAAAATATTACAATTAATTACTAAATCAGCTATCTTAATAATCATTTTTGCCAGCTTATAGTTCCCCAAGAAATATTTCCTGAAATTTCACCATCATTATTAGATTTAACTGTAACTCCATTAGAAGATGTAGTTTCATCATCATTAGATGATGTTTTTGTATTATCTTCTACTGTAGTAGATATAACTAAAGATGTAGATGTTTTTGTAGTTGTAACTATAATATCACTAGTTGTAGTATCATCAGTTGTAGTTACTACAGTTTTAGTATTAATGTTATTAGATGTTGTAGTATTATTATTTTTATCATTATTACATGATACTAATAACAATATAGATAATGGTAATAAGCCTAATATATATTTTTTCATAATTCATTTCTCCTAAATTAATATTATTATATAATATTTTTTATTTTAAATAAAGATAAAGGACACTTTCGTGTCCTTTAATAATTTTATTAGTTATTATCTCCGAATAAATCTCCGATTTTAATACCCTTAGATGCATCAATATTATTACTTTTATCTGTAGATGCCATAATGATATCATCATTTTCAATGATTTCTTCTTCAATTAATGGTTTAGTATATTCTTTCATTTTAATCCTCCTGTGCTTGTGATGCAGTATATGTATAAGTATTAAATGTAGTTTGAGTTAATGCTACACCATCATATGAAGCATTAAATGTAACAGCTAAAGTTAATCCATCATAATCTGATGTAATACCAGATACTACAAAGTATACATAGTATGTATTTTCAGCAGCTGCACAATCAGATACTGAACCTTCACCAAATGTTGTTAAAGCAGTATAGCATGTAGTAACAGCATAATCAGCTTGTTTTGAAACACCGTATGTAGCAACAAGATGGAATGACATGTCAGTTAATGATGTAACATCAGTAACATTTTCAATCTTAGCAATAAATGCAACAGCTGTATTACCATCAGAATCTACACCTGTACATGTACCAGTAGTTACTGTTATTTGTGTCTTATCATAGATAAGACCTACAAATAATATAAATTGTTGATCAGCACCTCTAGATAGAGTTATTTGAGTATTAGCCTCAACTGCTACAGTTACAACATGATTTGATGCTGTCTTTTGAGTACCATTTACGCTTACTGTAGCTGATGCATTTGACATAACTATATATAATGTACCATTTTTGACTGGAGTAAATTTTAATTTAGTAGATCCTTCTAATTTTAAACCAACACTATAACTAACGCCATTGTATGAACCACTTGCGTCTTGTGTATTGAATTTATCTCCATCATCTGCTGTATTAGTAAAGAATCCAGATGTAGATGATACGATTTTAGGATCACTCTTAGAGAAAGAACAAGATACATCAAATGTTAACAATTCATTCCATTGAGCAGTTAATGTAATTGAAGATTGAGATGGAACTGTATAATTATCTGAGTAAGTATTTGTTCCATCTGACCAACCAACAAATGAATATCCTGTTTTTGTTGTTTCAGGAAGTGAGTATGATGAACCAAATGCTGCTGTATCAGTTGATTTTGCACATGTTCCTCCATTAGCATCAAAAGTTATTGTACACCACTCAGAAGAATTTACTATCCATTTTGCATATAATGTAATACTTCCAGATAACACATCACCAGCAACAGCTTCATTTCCTTCTGTGCAGTTAGAATCAGTATACCAACCACCAAATGTGTATCCAGTAGCACTCATTGAAGGTAATGTAGCAGGTAAAGCTGTTTGACCAGTTAATTGAGTAGGTGTTGTGCCATGTTCTGAAACATAAGTAACATTATATCCTGATGTTGCAACATTATTCGCAACAACACCTAAAATAGTTAAACCAGATTGTAATGTAACATCGGTTGAAGATGTATAATCAAAGCTTAATTTATGAATTGTTGAGTCACCATCAATTGTAGCAACAGTACCACTTACTTTTGTTGCAGCATCATCAACTTTAGCAGTTGTATTTTCAGCTGCAAATGTTGCAGTTAACGCACTTGTTGAACTAGTATATTTTTTATCGCTATCGCCAGCTTTAACCAAAGATAACAAATATACTTCTACTGATATTTTAGTTTGACCACTTGGAACTTTAAAAG
>JAEEGL014968056.1_pt1 | contig 14717 bp, 14 predicted proteins | sample 9134231 | NCBI WGS metagenome assembly JAEEGL01 (sample SAMN16246548, study PRJNA631951) | gut metagenome | biome: gut microbiome; feature: rumen; material: fiber-attached | host: Bos | place: Iran: Karaj | collected 2018-10 | reverse complement strand
GAATCAAAGTCTAAAGTATTACTTACTTCTTTATGTGGGATAGTGAATATAATATCATTTCTATTTTCTTCACATTCACACTCAACTTTACCATTTAACTTCTTAGTTAATACAGAAGCTAAACCTAAACCAAAGTCATATTGTTCTACACAGTCATATAAAGATACAGAAAGGTTATCAATATTGTTATATAAATCTTTAACATCCTCTTCAATTATTTCTACTGCAATAACTAAATTAGTATTATTCAAATCTGTATTATCCCAAAGTATTTTTAAAGTTAAAGATCCATTATTAACATAATGAACTGAATAAGTTAATACGTTATTAATAATAAGTCTTATTATTTCTTTTTCACCACAAATTAAATCAGGAACATTCTTATCTACATCAACAAAGAAACTAACTCCTTTAGGATCTATCTTCATCTTTTCAATAAATGGTAAAGTTTTAATTTCACTCTTAATATTATAATTAATCTTACTAACTTGAAGTTTATCATTTTCAATTCTATTAACCATTAAAATATTACTTACTACTTCCTGTAATGTATTACTAGCAAAAATAATATCATTTATATCTCTACGAACATTATAATTCAAATTATAGTTTTCATCTAAATCTCTAAAAGTATAAAGAATAGAATTCAAAGGAGTCTTTATTTCATGAGACATACTTGATAAAAAGTCAGATTTAAATCTTGCACCTTTTTCAAGTGCAATAATAGCTTCACTAATTTCAGTTTGATATTTTTCTTCTCTTTTTTCCACACCAAAATAAGTAACAACTAAACAGAATGCATTAATAACTTCATATAAAGAAAAATCATATCTATATTGAAAATATACACATAATGAAATTAAGAAAAAGAATAATAATGCTGGAAAACATTCATAATAATCCACTTCTTTAATTTTCTTAATAAATAAATAAAGAACAAATAAATAACTAAAAAAAGAAGCAACAACAGTAAAATATGGAGAAGCTCCAGAGAAAGTAAAATCTGTACCAATTACTTTAATATTTATAGGTAATACTAAAATAATTGCAAAACAAATAATATAATACATAAAAAATATTGTACTTTTAGTATTCCTACCTGGAACTAAATGTAAGTCAACTTTAAATACATAAATACAGAAATAAGAACTTAAAAAAGTAACAAATGAGAATAAGTATAAACAATACAGTTTAGCTACAATTACGTTTTGAGTACTATATAAGTTTTCTTTATCATAAAAATTCATACCAAAAAGCGCTAAAAGAGTACCTAAAAGGAATATAGTTAAACATATATTAAAGATATTATAAGATCTAAAAGTCTTTTTATTAGAATAATGATCCTTAAATATAAGCATTACATATACAACAAATGTATAAACGAAAATTAATAATAAATAAGCATTCCTTATATCATACATATATACTCACCTAATCTAATAAAATTATAACACTAGTGCAAGTCAAAAAAAATATAATAAATAAAAAAAGGATAGTTTTTTAAACCATCCTATTCATAAGTTTCTTCGTAAAGTTTTAACATATCATCACGAGTAGCTACTCTTGGGTTTCCAGGAGTACAAACATCGTTAATTGCTTGATCTGCCATTGTAGGAAGTAATTCTTTTTCTACTCCTAATTCTTTTAAAGTTTGTTTAATACCAATCTTAACTGATAAGTCTTTAACAGCATTAACAACTTTATCAACGGCTTCTTCATCACTAATATTATCCATGTCTAATCCCATTGCTCTACCCATATCTCTATAAGCATCAGGACAAGCACTACCATTATATTTTAATACATGTGGAAGCATTACAGCACAAGCATCACCATGAGCAACATGTGCATAACTTCCTAACGAATGAGCAAGTGAATGAACAATTCCTAAACCAGCATTACTAAATCCCATACCAGCAATATATTGACCATATGCAACTTTTTCAATTGCATCTTTATCTTTCTTATTAACAGCAGCTTCAAGGTTTTTATAAATTAAAGCTATAGCATTAATATGGAACATATCTGATGCTAAGAAAGAACCTTTAGTGATATAACCTTCCATTGCATGTGTAAGTGCATCCATTCCTGTAGCAGCAGCTAAAGGTGCAGGCATTGATTTCATTAAATCAGGATCAACGATTGCAACAACTGGAATATCATGTGGATCTACACATACCATTTTCTTTTTATTTTCTTCATCGCTAATTACATAATTAATTGTAACTTCAGCAGCTGTACCAGCAGTAGTTGGTAGTGCAATAATTGGCATACATTTATTTTTAGTTGGAGCAACTCCGTCTAAACTTCTTACATCACCAAATTCAGGATTTGTCATAATAGTAGCAATAGCTTTAGTAGTATCTATCGCAGATCCTCCACCTACAACTACAAAAGAATCAACATTTTCTTTTCTAGCAGCGTCTACTCCTCCTTGAACATTTTCAATGCTTGGATTTGGTTTAACATCACTATATAATTTATAAGCAATTTTTTCTTTATCCAATAGTTTAGTAACTTCTTTAGCAATTCCTGCATCTACAATCCCAGGATCACTAACAACTAAAACTTTTTTAAATCCTCTTCCTTTTATTTCATCAACTAGTTTTTCTCTTGCTCCATATCCAAAATAGCAAGTTTCATTTAATACCATTCTATTAACCATGGTGTATTCCTCCTATTCTCATGTTAAATTATAACATGTAATAATAATCAAATAAATACTACTAAAATAAATATTGACTAATCAATTAATTATATGGTATTATATCTATGTTCTTGAAGAAATGGCGATGTAGCTCAGCTGGCTAGAGCATCCGGTTCATACCCGGCAGGTCGAGAGTTCGAATCTCCCCGTCGCTACCATTTGATAATAAAACTAACCTTTTGGTTAGTTTTTTTATTTATAAAAATATATTTATGCAAAATAAAAAACTTCTAACTGAAGTTTTTATTTTTTAATGTTCTAGTATAACCTTTTTCTTCTTCTTCGATACTATTTTCTGTAAGTAATTTATCAATTTCATTAACTAATTCATCAATTTCAGCTTCACTATAGGTTTCAACATAAGTTACAGCTTGAGCAGTTTGAATATCCCTAGCATCAAGTTGATTAGAAACTACTGAAGTTAATGTAGTTGAACCTCCAAGTAATATAGTTGATTGTGCGTCTTCACTAAGTGAATCTAATGAACCAGTTGTAGTTTCTAATGAAATTAGTCCTGTAGTACCTCCTGTAACTATAGAACTTGCAGCTAATAAATGTGCCATAATATTTTTCTCCTATCTATTTTTTATTTATTAATAAATCTATCTAACTGAACGATTCTTATTTACTCTTTGAAGTTTTTTATTAGAACTATTTACTTCAGTCTATAAATTTCTTAATTCCTTTAATTCTTGTATTTTCATTTGTTTAACATCTAATTTAGGTAAACTATCAGACTTTTCTATTTGTTTATTAATAGCGTTGATAGCATTACCATATTTTTGTGTTTTTTGTAATAAAGCATTCTTTTTTCTTTCTTCTAGTTTAGTTTCAACTCTTTCAAATCTAGCTAAATGATAATTTTGAAGATTAACACATTCAAAATTGATTATTAAACCTATTGAATTAATTATAGTTAATACTAATGCAGCATTAAATATTAAACCTTCACCTAAAATAAGTGCTCCTGTAGATAAAGCAAGAATAACTAAATTCCTAATAATACCTTTTAAATGTACATCTTTATTCCATAGTAAATATTTTTTAAAATTCTTTGTATAATCTATATCAAAATGATAATTTCTATTCTTTTCTTGCTTCAATTCTTTCCTAAATAAGATTAATTCATTTTTATAATTATTTTCAATTAATTCTTGTTTAACATGATCACTAGTTTTATTAATTAATCTATTCTTTCTAGATTTCATTATTTTTTCAACAATAGGTACTAAAAAAGATAATTGATTCTTTAATAATGAATACTTGATATCTTCTACTTTATACACAAGTTTTTGAAATTCTTTTGCTCCTAATCTTTTAGCAAGCTTTTCTTTATCTATACCTTTCTTCAATAATATCTCCCCTTTTGAATTTTTATTATATCATTTAAAAATTCAAATTCAAGAAATATTTTTTCATAAAAAAAGAATACCAAACGGTATTCTTATATTTTTTTAAATGTACTTACTTTATCTTTATTAACTACAAATAATACTACACACATAACAGAAAGAATTAATAATCCAATAAAATCTACAACTCCTGTTTTAGGATTTTGAGTTTTATTTTTTTCTATTTCATCAGCTTTTACTTTAGTCATATATTCAAAAGTATATTCATTAGTACTAGTTTTTGTAACTACTACTACATCACCAGAATTATTAGCAATAGTAGCAATTAAATCTTTATCAATTGTTCTTCCTTTAGGTGCCGTTTGATAATAAAAACTAACCAGTTGGTTAGTTTTTTTATTTTATAATGGAAATTCAGAATTTTCAAAATAATATACAATTTATAAAGAATTTGTTAAATAGTATATTTTTCTTTACATAATAATCCTTTTAGAATAAAATACTTTTTATTAAGGGAGAGATAAAATGAAAGAACAAGATTTGAAACTATTTGCTAAAGAATATAATAAAAATGTTAATAAAATTAAAGATACGTATTCCGAGATAAGTAAATTAAGAATCGAGATTGCTAATGATTCTCGTCTATCAGAAATTAGAGAACTTGAAGAAGAATTAAAGAAAGATCCTAGATATAAAAGATTAGAAGAATTAAAAGCTGAAGTTTTTAATGATCCAAGAAAAGATAAAATTAGTGTATTAAAAGATCAATTATACTTTTATGAAAGTGAAAGAAAGATTAATCCAGATTTAACACCTGAAGAATATGCCTTTTATAAAACATATCCAAGAATAGTTGATAAAAATGATTCATATGGAATATTAGTTAGATTTGGTCCTTATATTCAAAACGATGAGTATTTACCTTTTGAAGACATTCCTGATAATGATCCAAACAACAAAATAGTATATTTCTATGCTGATATTGAAAACTTTCTTACTGAAGATATAGTTAAAGTGGAAGATGCATCAACATTCGAAATTAATAAAAAAGTAATACATTATGACGATGATATTTGTCATTATGCATTACAACAAGAATTCTATACTCTTCTACTTGAATCAATGGACCCTGATGTAGCTTTTAATACTATGGCCGAAAAGTATAATAATAACTTAAAACAAGAAAACAATAAATCATTAAAAAGAATCTAACGATTATGCTAGATTCTTTTTTTGTTAAATAAGTTCTATTCTTATACCTAAAACACCATATTATTCTTGTTTTTCTTTTGTATAGAATTATTCTAATACATTTTGATTAGTTTTTTATTTTATAAATATAAAAAAAGAAAATAACTTGATTATTTTCTTTTAGTTTTTATGATTATAAAAATAATTTATTTTTTCCAAAAAAGCATCAATATACTCAAAGTAATAAAAACCATTATATTCCGTAAAAGGAATAGAATAAAATATATCTTGAGCATATTTTATATCATCTTTAGGAATATTATTTAAAGACTTATATTTTGCATAAACATCAATCCAAACGTTTACCTTATTTGATAATTTTGTGTATTCTTTTTTACAAAAATCATAATCATTATCTTTAAGACAAAGTTTTAAATAAAATGATAATTTTGCTAAAGAATCCTCTAATTCAAATTTATTATCCATATAATCATTCCTTAATAAAGCAAATACTTAATATTCGCTTAACGTAATTATAAACTTCATATCATAAAAATCAAGAAAAAATAAAATGATAATAATAGAGTTTGAATCTCCACATCGCTACCATTTGATAATAAAAACTAACCTTTGGTTAGTTTTTTATGTTATACAAAAATTTATTTATAATTCCAAATTCCTAATTGACCTTTAGCTTTAAAAGGTTCTATTTCTTCCACATTTTCTAGAATCCAGGCGTATCTTCCTACCTTATATTCACCTGCCAAAAAGTTATTAGGATTCTTTTTCTTTTCACTTTCTATAAACTCATCAGACATATAAATACAATCAACTAAATTAGCTTTACAGATAATGTAACCATAAGCTAAATCATGTTCATTATAGAAATTAGATAATCCAGGACGTTCTCTCACCTTTTTATCCATCTTAGAGACACCAGCATGAATATATATTTCACCTCTATAGTTTGTTTTCCAACTTCTAGTTTCTATATATTTTGTTTTATTTTTTATTAAAGTTGCAAAAGGTTCTCTAATTGTTAAGACTTTCATTTTTATCTGCCTCTTTATTAATAGTCTTAATTAATCTCTTGCATTCATTAACAGTACTTATTTGAGACTTAGTTCTAATAGATAAACTATTTGAATCATAATCATCAGATAAACGATAATTACTTTTATAAAGAATATTACTAAAGTTTTTAAGATATCTTAAATAAAAACCTCTATAATTATCTCTAATTTCTAATCCTGATGTTTTAATTATATATCTATCTCTGTCTGTTAAATTTGGAGAATACTCATAATAATCAACTAAACCATATGGATATAAAGATTTAACCAAATCATAAAGATCCCAACAAATTGGATAATCAAATTTATTAACTTCTTGAAAAGAAGAATCAGTATCACTAAAAGGATCGTTATATAAAGAAATATCAAATTTCTTTAAGAAAGACATCATAAGTTGGCATTCTTCCATAATTTTATGACTACTATAATCAGGATCCTTATCATAGAATAAACTATATATTTCAGTTAATTCTTTTGCATCATCCCTAAAAGGAATAAGACCACAATATTTTAGATTAAATACTTTCTTAAATAAATCGCTTACTTCAATTGATTCATCTTCATCACTATTAACTTTAATATCATAAGTTTTATCATATTTAAAAGTAATTAATGAATCAATATGTTCAAAATATGATAAGTCCTTATTATTAAATATAACTCTCTCATTTGAACCATCATTTCTACTTACACATTCTAAATAATCAAAATTACAATTTCTAAAAATAGTTTTTAAGAAACATACATTATTTAACATATCATCAATATTTTTATCATTATAATAATTTCTAATCATTTCATATAAAGTATCTTTATTAACATTTCTTTTTGAAGTTCCTTTAAACTTAACAAAAAAAGCTTTATCAGTAGTTCCTGATACAAACTCTGAATCAATAATTATTTCATTTGACATATTATCACCCTTGAAAATTATTATAATACAAAAAAAAGAATAATAGTTATTATTTTCTATTATTCTTATCATATCTATAAAACTTTCTTTTTGTTATCATTTTCTCTTCTGATTTAATTTGTCTACGATCTCTAAAACTAACAGCTAAACCATCTTCTTCATATTCATTATATATTTCAATTACTTCATCAATTGTAAATAATTTTTCCAATTCTTCCACAAACATAACTGCAGTTTCTAAATCAACAAAAGACATCTGTAAATCAACTTTTCCATTACTAAAAACATAAACTTCTGGATAATATAAAGCATCATTTATTTTACAAACTAAATTCATATAAGTGATATGATATCCATCACTATAAACTGACCAATCATCTAAAGTAGTATAGTCTTTTATTTTATCTAAATCAAACTTATAACCTTTATAATTTTTATTCTTATGATCAATTATTCTATTACCATAATTAAGTGATTTATAAATACTAAATCTTCTTCTTATTTCTGCAACTGAATAAGAATGATTAATCTCTTCTTCTACAAATTGAAGTGCATATTGAACACTAGTAAAAGACATTGTTAATCTTTTCTTACCATCAACATATAAATATACTTCAGGCCATGATTTAGTATCATCTACATCACAATAATATCTCATTAAAGCAATAGCAAAATGATCATCATCAACAGACCAATGATTAAGTTCTAAATTCTTTCTTAATTCATATAAATAATCTAGTCTTCTCATAAACTCACCCATCCTAAAAAAATCATAATTCAAGGAACTTTAAAAAGCAAGAAAAATATTACTTTGTAATATTTAAAAATACTTGTAAAATTGATACAATTATAATGAGGATGTGGTGAAAGTGATATATTGCTATTCAATTGGTATTACAACATTTTTTTCACTATTAACAATTATTCTTTTTTTTACAAAGAAAAGAATACAAAACGAACAAACTATAATATTTACTAAGTTATTAATATTAAACTTTTTTGGACTAATTAATGAACTTGGAACAATGCTTTATATTTACTATGTTCCAAACTATAATTTATTAATCATAGAAATACTTATCAAAGGTTACTTATTATATACATCAGAACTGATTAATCAATTAACTTTATACATATTCTCAATATGTTATGAAAAAGATAATAATAAATATTATAAACAAATAAAAGCCTACTCCAATGGTTATAGTGTAATAATATCAATAATAACTTTATTCTTACCAGTTCATCTTCATGACTTATATGGATATGGACCATCAGTAACACTTATAAGTTTATATTCAATAATAAATGTCTTCTATTGGAGTATATCTTTATTTAAAAACTTTAAAAAATTTAAAAAGAAAGTAATATCTCCTATTTATATATTTATATTATTAGGTATAATCGCAGGTGTGGTACAAGCAGTATTCCCTAAACTAGCTATAGTAACAATCATAGAATTTGTAATAATTTATATTATTTATTTAACAATGGAAAATACAGACTATAAAATGATTAAACAATTAGAGGCAGCTAAAAATAAAGTTAGTGAAGCATATGATATTAAGAATGACTTCTTAAAAAACATGTCACATGAAATAAGAACTCCTCTAAATGGAATCGTTGGACTTGCTGAAGATATAAAAACATATAAAGAAATAATACCAGCTAAAATGGATGAAGATGCTACTGAATTAATTTATTATTCAGGACTACTTGTAGATACAATTTCAAGTATTATTGATATAAATAAATTAGATAATAAATTTATAGATATAAATGAAAATAACTATGATATAAGATCTATAGTTACACAAATAAAGAAAACACTTTCATCTAAGTTTGCCGCAACAACAAACTTTAATATTAATATTAACGATAATATACCTATCCTTTATGGAGATGAAGGTCATATTAGACATATAATAACTAAATTATTAGAAAACTCATTAGAAACAACTACAAATGGAAATATAGATTTAAATATTGATATTGATGATAATCCAGAAAATCCAATTCTTAAAATCGTAGTTAAAGATGAAGGACTTGGAATTCATGATGAAATACTTCCATATATATGTGACTACAATAATGAAAATGCTAAAAATAGTAAATACTATAATGCAAAACTAGCTCTAAATATGTCTATAGTTAAAAAACTTGTAGAGATGTTAAAAGGAACTATGAATATAGTTAGTGGTTATGGTCAAGGAACAACAGTTATAATTGAATTACCTCAAAAACCAGGAAGGAGGTCTAAATAATGCATGATTATTTAATACCTTCACATTACATTGCTGTATATATACCAATGTTAATCCTTAACTTAGGTTTATATATTACATTTAATATAAAAAAGAAAAATAATAGTGAAGTTGCAGAAATATTTAATACTCTATTATTTATATCATTAATAAGTACTACAATAATTACTTTAGAAATGTTCTTAGTTGGAGTATTTGATATTAAAAACATTATTACTCAATTATTAATGAGAATATATAATGCAACTACGATTGTATATATCGTATATGTTAGTTTATATATATCTACTCAACTACATTTAGGTAGAAGTTATAGAAATAAATTATTCTTTGATTTAAAATATAAAAAACATATGATGATGGAACTTCTAGGTGTTATTATTACACTTCTATTCCCAGTTAATTTAGAAAACTGTAGATTTGACGGTCTAGGAGCTATGTTTGTATCAGTGTTCTATTTTCTAAATATAATATTCTGGATTTATATAACTATTAAATATAGAGAAAGAGCTAATAAGCAAAGAATAATGCAAATACTATCAATAATGTTCTTAGGAAGTTGTGCATTAGTATTAAGTATAACTACTAATGATGTACATGTAATATCTATCATAGAATTTATGTTTGTATACATATTATATTTTAAAATGGAAAACCCAGACTTAAAGTATGTTAATGAACTTAATAGAAATAAAGAAGAAACTGAAAAAGCATTAAGTGCAAAAAATGACTTCTTAAATTCAATGAATGATGAAATATCTAAACCATTAGCAAAAATTACAAAAATTACTAACGAAATGTATTCATTAAAATCTCAAGTTAGAGATCCTGATGTAATTGATGATTTAGATTTTCTACTTCCTGCTTCAAAGAACCTTGAAGAAATCATAGGAAACATCTTAGATATTAATAAAATTGAAAACAATCAAATAGAAATTACTGAAGTTCCATTTAATCCAAAACAAACTGTTGAGGAAATAATAGAATCAGAAAAACTTAGAAATAAAAAACAAAAAATAGATTTTGAATTTGTTTTTGAAGATTCAATCCCAGAAGAATTATATGGAGATAAAAAACATATTCAAAAAATTATTAAAAACTTAATTAGTAATGCCTTAAAATATACTGAAGAAGGAAAAATATCAGTATACCTATCAGTAGAACAAGAAGATTATGAAACATATAACCTAAGGATAAAAGTATCTGATACTGGTATAGGAATACGTAATGAAACACTTATTACTCTATTTACTAATTTTGCTAAAAACACTGAAGAAAAGAATTCAAATGTTACAGGTACAGGTTTAGGTTTATCTATTACTAAAAAATTATTAGATTTACTTCATGGTACAATTACTGTAGAAAGTATCTACGGAAGTGGTTCTACATTTACAGTAAGTATTCCAACAAAAATAAAATAACACATTTCTGTGTTATTTTTTTCTAGCCAACACTCTAACTGCTTTTTCATATTCTTCTAAAGAAGTGATTTTAAAAACAACATTATCATTAGTCATAGTATTTCCCAAAAAGTAATTAACTTCTAAAAAAACCATTTTATAATCAAAAAAGCACATCAATCGATGTGCTTATATTAATTACCAAACTACTTAATAGTTTCAATTTTCATTAGGTTAGTAAATCCAATCTTACCAGCAACTAATCCACCAGTAACGATTACATTATCACCTGTATTTAAATCCATGAACTTTTTAGCTTCTTCAACAGATAAATCAACTAATTCATCCATATCATTTTTAATATCGCAAACTTTAGCATAAACACCATAGTTTAATGCAAGTAAGTTAGCAGTTTCTTCATCTCCTACTAAAGCAAGGATTGGGCAGCTTGGTTCAAGGTTAGAAATTAATCTAGCACTCTTACCAGATACAGAAGGAACAACGATTAATTTTGCTCCTAATGAGTTAGCAGCTTCAGCTACAGATTTAATAATAGCATCAGTAGCAGTTTCAACTTTCTTTTCAGCGAAGATATTTTTATATTCAATAGAACCTTCGATATGTTCACAAATTCTTGCCATAGCAGCAACAGTTTCAACAACATATTCTCCAGTAGTAGTTTCACCTGATAACATAACTGCATCAGTACCATTATATACAGCATTAGCTACGTCAGTAACTTCTGCTCTTGTAGGTCTTGGATTATGTTTCATTGATTCTAACATTTCTGTAGCAACGATACAAATCTTTTTGTGTGATCTACAAGTTTTAACAATTCTCTTTTGACAAATAGGAAGATCTTCAAATGGAACTTCAACACCAAGGTCTCCACGAGCAACCATTAAACCATCAGCAACTTCAGCAATTGCATCTAAGTTATTCATACCCATTTGAGATTCAATCTTAGCGATAATTTTCATATCTTCTCTATTTTGTTCTTTTAAGATTTCTCTGATAGCTAAAACATCATCAGCAGTTTGTACGAATGAAGCAGCTAAATAATCTCCTTCATGTTGACAAGCATAGATAATATCTTCTCTATCGATATCACTAATAAATGGGATATGTAAGTCAACACCTGGAACAGCACAACTCTTCTTAGAGTATAATACTCCACCATTGATAACTTTACATACTACATAGTCATCATATTTTTCAATAACTTCAATTTTCATTAAACCATTTTCAAGTAATACAACGTTACCTACTTGCATAGCATCGATTGCACTCTTATGATTAAATGTTAATTGTTCTTCAGTTCCGATAACATCTTCTTTAACTAATTTAATAGTATTACCAGCAACTAATTTAATACCTTCTTCTTGAGCTACACCAGAACGGAATTCAGGTCCTTTTGTATCATAAAGAATTGAGATATTTTTTCCAGTAATTTCTCTAACTTTTTTAACTGTAGAAACAGCTTGTTCTCTTTCTTCAATAGTAGCATGAGAGAAATTAATTCTTGCTACATTTGCACCAGCTTCAACCATTTTAGTAAATACTTCAACAGTGTTACTAGCTGGACCAATACTTGTTACAATTTTAGTCTTTTTCATAGTTTTTTTCCTTCCTTCAAATTGCAAACGCAAACAGGTATAAATATACCATAAAATGAGTATTTTTGCAAACCTAATAATCTAATTTTTTAATTAAATCTTCTTGTTCTTCTTTACTTAAAAAAGTATACTTAACTGATCTTTTAATCATTGTCTTTATATCTTTGATAGTATAACCTTGTTCCTTCATCATAATACTGATTTCTTTATTTAAAGTAGTATTAGAAACAGTTCTATTATCAGTATTAATTAAGCAGTCACATTCTTCATCAAATAGAGTTCTTAATTGATGATCTTTAAATGAAGGAGAAGCACCAGTTTGAATATTAGATGTAGGACAAACTTCAAATAAAATATGATTATTACAAGTAAATTCAAGTAAGTCAGTATCTTCAACTACCCTAACACCATGACCTAATCTTTTAGTACCAAAATGTATAGCACTTTTAATAGATTCAATACCATCTGCTTCACCAGCATGAATAGTAAATGGAATACCTCTTTTTCTTGCTTCATAGAATAACTCTTCGAAATCTCTAGTTGGATACATTCCTTCAGCACCTGCAAGGTCAATTGCACATACTCCCTTACCAATAAATCTTTCAGCTAATTCAATTACTTCCAAATTTGTATCAAAATCAAAGTTTCTCATCATACAAAGAATTACTCTAATCTTAATACCTTGAACTTGATTAAATCCTTCAAGAGCGGATTCTACTACTTCATCAAGTGTAAGGTCCTTTAAAGTCGATTTATGAGGTGCAAATCTTACTTCAGCATAAATTATATTATCTTTCTTCATATCCTCTGCAAGTTCTCTAGAAACGCGAATTAAGCCTTCCTTATCTTGCATTATACTTAGTGGTAAATCAAACTTAGATAAATATTCATTTAAATCTTTTCGAGACTCTTTAAAACACATTTCTCTTTCAACTTTCTCAATAGGTAAACCTAACACTTCAGAAACAGTCGATGGTCTTACTGAACCATCTAAATGACAATGTAATTCTATCTTTTTTAAGTCTTCTAGCATAATATCACTACCCTAAATTAATTATAAAATAAAAAAAATGCACATTAAAGTGCATTTACAATAACTATAAACATTTTTCTAAATCTGCAATTATAGCATCTTTATCCATGTTTTTCCCAATGAATACAATCTTGTTCATCTTGTCTCCTAATTCAGGATCCCAAGCATCTCTTACATCAGGATTATACTTTAAGATTTGTTCTTGTTCATTCTTTGGCATATCAACAATCCATTGACCAATTGATCTTAAAGATTTTTCTTTACCAATCTTTTCAAAGATAATAGTTTCATTATCAGTTTCTTCAGACCATAAGAATCCTTTTGCTCTGATTATATTATTAGAATACTTTTCAATAACATCTTGGAATGCATCTAATTTAAATGGTTTTCTATTATAGAATACAAAAGTAGTAATTCCATATTCATATGCTTCACCATCTTCATGTTCTTCAGGATGTTCCATAGCTTCAACCCAACCTGCAGATGTTTCAACTTTTTCTAAATCAAAGTTCTTAGTATCTAAGATAATATCATTTTCTACTTTAGAATAATCAGTTTCAATAATTTCAGCAGATGGATTTAAGGCATCAATTACTACCTTAACTGTATCTAATTCTTCTTCAGTAACATCACTAACTTTATTAATCATAATTTGATTACAGAATTCAATTTGTTCAATTAATAGTTTTTCTAAGTCTTCATCATCATGTTCACTATTAATTAATGCATCACCTGCATTAAACTCATTAACAAGTCTCTTAGCATCTACAACTGTTAAAACATTATCTAAGTAACATACTTTTGGTAATCCATAAGATTCAGTAGTTTGTTCCATGATAGAAATTGTTTGAGCAATTGGAAGTGGTTCACAAATACCACTTGCTTCAATAATGATGTAATCAAAATCAGGATTTGTTCCTAAGGTAGTAAGTTGTTTCATTAAATCTTCTTTTAAAGTACAACAAATACATCCATTAGATAAAGGTACAACATCTCCCTTATCTTCTTGTTTAATATAACCTGATTTTAAAACTAATTCTTCATCTATATTAACTTCACCAATATCATTAACTATTAGTGCAATTTTCTTATCCTTATTTTGTTTTAAAATATTATTAATTAAAGTTGTTTTACCAGAACCTAAATAACCAGTAATAACTAACACTGG
>JAEEGL011210862.1_pt1 | contig 14717 bp, 10 predicted proteins | sample 9134231 | NCBI WGS metagenome assembly JAEEGL01 (sample SAMN16246548, study PRJNA631951) | gut metagenome | biome: gut microbiome; feature: rumen; material: fiber-attached | host: Bos | place: Iran: Karaj | collected 2018-10 | reverse complement strand
TTATCAGTGGTATGAGATGCTTGACAACCAGAGCACCGAAAACGAGATCGGCGGAGCGGTCAAAAAGAGCTTTGAACCGCAGCAGAAAGAGGGCGACGCTTATTACCGCTGCTACGTTTACGCGGTAGACGGCAGCAACAATATAAGCGCCGGCATACCGACGGATATAGTAAAAGTCAGCTATAAAGCGCCGGAGACCGAGACCGAAACCGTGACGGAGACCGAAGAGCAGACGGAAGAGATAACGGAAACTGCAACCGAGACGGAAGAGACGACGGAAACGGAAGCAGAAGTCACCGGGACCGCGGGAACGGAAGAAACGGAGAGCGAAAACGCGGAAAGCCTGCCGGTCACCGCGGATACGGCGGAAGAAACGGCGCGGCCGACCGAAGGAGAAGCGCAGAGCGGCGGCAGCATAGCGATGACGGCGGTGATACTGCTTATCGTCGTTATAGCGATTCTGTTCACCGGACTTGTAGCTCTGATCGTGATAATTATAATAACGGCAAAGAAAAAAACAGGTAAATAAAAAAACGATATAAGTAAAAAGGCGCCTCGGAAACAGATCCAAAGCGCCTTTTTTATATCCATTATGTAAATAAAATAAATAACTATTGACTTTTTTATCCTTTTCTGTTATAATCATCAAATGTCGCAAACGTGAATGTCAAGGGAGGACGGTATGAAAAAATTCGGTGAGTATGTGCTGAATTTTGTACTCAGCCTGCTTTTCCACTGGTACTGGTGCATACCGGCGATAATCCTTCTGATACTTCATTTTGTGCTCGGCATTTCGATATGGTGGGCTGTAGGCGCGTTTGTTTTATACGTCGTCGGCGTCCGCATATTCGTACACGTTTTAGGCTGGCTCGTATATATGGGCAATCAGGACGAGAGGCCTTCAAAAAACAAAAATCCGTATTCAAACAACAGAAGGAAAACGGAAAAAAGCAAAATCTCCGATCCGGCAGGATTAACAGAAAGAAGAAACGATGATATTCGGTAAGTACGTAAACAGATATTACATAAAATATCTCGGCTGGCTATTGTTCGGCATCGTATCGCTGTTCATTGTTGACAGCGTTCAGCTCATAGTGCCCGAACTTTACCGCACGGCTCTGAACGGGATCATATACGGGGAAGTTGAAATAAACGGCGTAATGCGCGCGTTCGATATGGACGTGCTGCTTGACAATATATGTCTGCCGCTTTTGTTCATCATACTCTCGCTCATCATAGGGCGTTTCGTATGGCGTATATGCTTTTTCGGTTCAGCTGTCAAAATGGAAACGGATCTGAGATCCGTGATGTTCGATCACTGCAAGGAACTGTCTCAACAGTTCTACAACGAAAACAAGGTCGGCGGACTTATGTCGCTTTTCACAAACGACCTTGAGACCGTGCAGGACTGCTTCGGCGGCGGCATACTCATGGCGGCTGACGCGGCGCTGCTCGGCGTGCTCGCTATTTACAAAATGGCGCGCATGAATATATGGCTTACGCTTTTCGCGCTTATCCCGATGGGACTTCTCGGCGCGGTGGGTACGATCGTCGGCAAGACGATGACGAAGCGCTGGGACAGCAGGCAGGAGGCGTTTTCAAGGCTTTCCGACTTTTCGCAGGAGAGCTTTTCCGGCATTTCCGTAATAAAGGCGTTCGTAAGAGAAACGTACGAGCTCATGGCTTTCAGAAAACTGAACCGCGAAAACGAAAACGCAAACGTCAGCTACGTGCGCGTATCCGTTCTGCTCAACATTCTCGTTACGCTTTTTGTGGAATCCGTCGTCTGCATCATTTTCGGATACGGCGGATATCTCGTATATTCCAAGGTGTTCAACGTAGGTCTTCTGATAGAATTTTCCGGCTATTTCACCTCCGTCGTCTGGCCTATAATGGCGATAGCGGAGCTTATAGATATGAGCTCGAGAGGCAAGGCGTCGCTTAAACGCATTACGGACCTTATCGAGGCGGACGTTGACGTGAAGGACGGCGAAAACGTAGTCGACCCGGGCGAGATAAAAGGCGAAATAGAGTTTAAAAATCTGACGTTTACGTATCCCGGCGCAAGCAGGCCTTCGCTTCAGAACGTGTCGTTTAAAATAAACGCGGGAGAAAGCGTCGGCATCATAGGCAAGACCGGTTCGGGCAAAACGACGGTCGCAGACCTTATACTTCGCCAGTACAACGTGGAAGACGGAATGATATTCATAGACGGACACGACATAAACACGATACCGCTTAAAGTGCTGCGCCGCTATTCCGCTTACGTACCGCAGGACAACTTCCTGTTCAGCGATACGATAGAGCACAACATCGCGTTTGCCGTTGACGATTACTCGGACGAGCAGATACAGACCGCGGCGTCATTTGCCGGAGTCCACGACGATATAGTCGAATTCCCGGAAAAATATAAAACCGTACTCGGAGAGCGCGGCGTAACGGTATCCGGCGGACAGAAGCAGAGGATATCCATAGCGCGTGCGCTCATGAAGGACGCTTCTATAATCATAATGGACGACGCGGTATCCGCAGTTGACACGAAGACGGAGGAACAGATCCTTGAAGCGCTGAAGACCGTCAGAGCCGGCAAGACGACTATGATGATAGCACACCGCGTCAGCACCGTTGAAGATATGGACAAGATAATTTACGTAGAAGACGGCACCGTGACCGCCGTGGGTACGCACGAAGAGCTTTATGAGAGCTGCGAGGCGTACAGAAAGACGGTCGAGCTGCAGCGTCTTGAAGAAGAGAGGAGGGAAGACCTCAATGCATGAGTATTATCCGCTTCTCGTTATAGGCGCCGCCGTAAGCGTGTTCGCCGCTGCCTTCATATTTGCCTACGCGTTTATGAAGGATAAAAAAGAAGCCATAGGCTTTGACCGCAATATGAAGGATACGGAAATAACTAAGCGGCTTTTGCGTTACGCAAAACCGCACTGGAAGAATTTCCTTGCCGTGTTCTTCATAATGATATTCTCCATAGCGTACGACATAGTATCGCCGCTTATAGTGAGCCGTATAGCCGACCTTATAAAGGGCAGCTTTGAGATGAAACAGCTGTTTGTTATGATAGGCGTGTACGTAGGCATACTTCTCGTTTCGCTTACCTGCCAGTATTTCCAGGCGATCATTTTGCAGAAAACGGGGCAGAGGATAATATCGTCGCTGCGTTACGATACGTTTGAGCACATTGAAAAACTGTCGCACCAGCAGTTTGCGGAGATACCCGTGGGCAAGCTCGTAACGAGGGTCACAAACGACACGAACGCCGTTTCCATGATGTTTACGAATATTTTCGTGAACCTCGCCAAAAACTCGCTCGTTATTATAGGCGTGCTGTCCGCCATGTTCTTCCTTAACCTGCAGCTTACGCTCATGGTGCTTTGCTTTGCGCCGTTTATAATCATATTCACGGTCATATTCAGAAAGTTTTCAAGAAAAGCGTACCGTAAGGTAAAAGACGGAACGACGAACATAAACACGTTTTTGTCCGAAAATCTGTCCGGTATGAAGATAATCCGCATATTTGACAGGAAGAAAGAGAAAAAAGCGGAGTTTGACGAAAAGAACGACGAGCTCGGCCGCGCAAAACGAAGGCAGATATTCGTATTCGGTATTTTCAGACCTACGATATATATGCTTTATATATCAAGCATCCTGGCGCTGCTTTATTTGGCGGGCAGAGGATATATAAAAGGACTGTCGTTTGCCGGGCAGATCATAACCGCGGACGTTCTCGTGGCTTTCTATATGTATATACAGAAGTTCTTCAACCCGATACAGACATTAGCGGAGCAGTTCAACTGGCTGCAGTCCGCGTTCGCCTCGGCTGAAAAGATATTCACGATACTTGACATTGAGCCGGAGATCGTAGACGAGCCGGACGCCGTGGATATAGGCGAGGTAAAGGGCGAGATCGAGTTCGAGCACGTATGGTTCGCGTATAAAGAAGAGCACTGGATATTAAAGGACGTTTCGTTCAAGGCTGAAGCCGGACAGACCGTCGCCTTGGTCGGCCCCACCGGCGCGGGAAAAACGACGATCTTATCGCTTCTGTGCCGCAACTACGATATACAGAAGGGCAGGATACTCATAGACGGCGTGGATATAAGACGGTACACGGTGTCGTCTTTGCGCCGCCAGTTCGGACAGATGCTGCAGACGGTATTCCTGTTCTCCGGCACGATAAAGTCGAATATCGTCCTGCGTGATGAAACTCTGTCGGACGAGGAAGTCTGGGAAGCCTGCAAATACGTCAACGCGGACAAATTCATCAGTCAGCTTGACGACGGGCTTGAACACGAGGTAAGAGAGTTCGGAAACAACTTCTCCGCCGGTCAGCGTCAGCTCATATCGTTCGCGCGTACGGTTTTGTATAAACCGAAGATAATGATACTTGACGAGGCGACGGCGAATATAGACACGGAGACGGAGCAGCTTATCCAGGATTCGCTTGAGAGGATAATGAATATAGGCACAATGCTAATTGTCGCGCACCGCCTCTCTACCATACAGCATTCGGACAATATAATCGTGTTGGCTGACGGGCAGATCACCGAGCAGGGCACGCACGAGGAACTGCTTGCCAAGCGCGGCAGATATTACAACCTCTATACGCTGCAGCACAGAAGACAGCAGCTTATGGAGTAATTAAGACGGGCGACCAATGGTCGCCCGTAAATAATAAATAAAAAAGAATAAATAAGAAAGAATAAAAAAAGGAGTCGCTGGCGCGACGAATACGGGGGGATTCCCACCCCTCAAGGCGCTGCGCGCCACCCCCCATACCCCTACGGGCGACCAATGGTCGCCCCTACAATTAACCCGCCGCAAGGCGGATTTCATCACCGCAGGTGATTTCATCGCGAAGCGATTTCATCCGTTCGCATTTGCGGACGGATTTCATTTTCTTTGGACCCCCTATCCCCTCCCACAGATCAAAGATCTGATGGGGCAGAGCGTCGGGTGTAGGGGTCGGTGCCTCGACGACCCGATGCATGGGCGACCATTGATCGTCCGCTTGTACGGCGGGAGCAAGCCCCCGCTCTACGTTATTTAAACTGACGGTCATCGGCCGCCCCTGCAGGCATATTAAAATATTTTAATCCGATTTGACTTGACAAAGCGGATATTATGTGATAAAATTGTAGAAAATAAGGAAAAGGGAGTGAGAACTGTGGACAACTGTGACGGTAAGCCTCGAAGTAGGCTAAACGGTATTCCGGAAAACATAACGCGGCTGTCTGCAGTTTATTGCATATAGCTTTTTGCGGTTTTCCGTTATACCGTCGTGTTGCACGACGGTTTATTTTATTTAAAACTACGGGAGGCTGTTATGGATAACGAAAAAGACAACGAATTAAAAGAAGAAGAGAAAAAAGCCGAAGCGGCGGAAGAAGAAAAAGAAGAAAAAGCGGAAGCGGAAGAAGCGGAGAAGCCCGGAGAAGAAGAGGAAGAGGAGTTTCCGCCGGAGCAGAACTACGTTGAAGAGATCATCGAACTGATCCGCTCCGGTCTGCCGGATAAAGAGCTTGTTGCAGAGCTCGGCAATTACCACGAAAACGATATAGCCGGCGCGTTTGAGCAGTTAGAGCCGGAAGAGCGCAAGCGCTTATACGATATTTTAGGCGCCGAGACTTTTTCCGAAATATTCGCGTACGTTGAAAACGTTGAGCAGTACATCGAAGAGATGGGCGTCAAGACCGCCGCCAAAGTCCTTGAAAACATGGACTCCGACGACGCTGTCGACATACTTGACGAGATAGACGACGAAACTGAAAAACAGATAGTCAGCCTGATGGATGAAGAATCAAGCCAGGACATCCAGCTTATCCGTTCGTACGACGACGACGAGATAGGCAGCCGGATGACGACGAACTTCATCTTAATTAAAAACGATCTGACAATCAAACAGGCGATGACCGCGCTTGTTGAACAGGCGGGCGAAAACGACAATATTTCAATGATATACGTAGAAGACGAGGACGGGCGGTTCTACGGCGCGCTGGAGCTTAAAGATCTGATCCGCGCACGCGTGCAGGACAAGCTTGAACCTCTGATAAGTACGTCGTATCCTTACGTAAGAGACCACGAGCATATAGCGGACTGTCTTGAACGTATACGTGAATACACGGAGGATTCGTTCCCCGTTTTGTCCGAAGAAGGCAAGGTCTTAGGCATAATCACGGCGCAGGACATAGTTGAAGTGGTTGACGAAGAGTTCGGAGAAGACTACGCTAAGTTGGCAGGTCTGACCGCGGAAGAAGATTTGAACGAGCCGATAAGAGCGAGTATCAAAAAACGCATACCGTGGCTTATAACGCTTCTGTTCTTAGGCCTCGTCGTTTCGTCCGCTATCGGTATTTTTGAAGACAAGGTCGTGGCGCTTTTGCCGATCATCGCGGTATTCCAGTCCATGGTATTCGATATGGCGGGTAACACCGGCACGCAGTCGCTTGCCGTCACCATTCGTGTGCTTATGGATGAAAGCGTGAACGGCAAACAGAAAGCGAAGCTCGTTTTCAAGGAAGTAAGAGTCGGTATGTGCAACGGATTTATACTGGGCATCACCGCGTTTGTCGTCGTGGGACTTTATATCCTCGCTTTCAAACGTCCGGAAACGCTCAATATGCCGCTGCCGCAGTACGCGTTCACTATCTCCGGCTGTATCGCGTTTTCGCTGTTTACGGCTATGATAATTGCGAGCCTTATAGGAACGACGATACCGATGTTTTTACACAAGATACACATAGACCCCGCGGTCGCGTCCGGTCCGATGATCACGACGGTGAACGACCTTATAGCGACGATGGTCTATTACGGTCTGGCGCTTACGCTTCTCATCAACGTGTTCCATATGGGCGTGAGATTGCCGGTTTAGGACGCAAAAATACGAGTTTACAAAAAGTTAACAAAAATTTTGTCCGGATTTGGTTCAAAATTTGATTGTTATATAATAGAGAGGGCAGAAAACCTTACTCTGAGTTTGTCCGGATGATCCGGCGCGGTTAAGGGGTCTGCCCTCTTATACTCGGAGCTTAGGTTTGATAAGAGAGATTTTATGTTTATTCTTCTGCTGAGTCTGACTTTGGATAAAGAAAAACGGGCGCTTTTTGTCGCTTTGTTTGAGCAGTATAAAAAAATCATGTTCCGTGACGCGCTTGCCGTTCTGAGAAATAAAGCGGACGCCGAGGACGCGGTGCAAAACGCGTGCGTGTCTTTGATGTCTCATATTGACGATCCGGTGTTTTCCGATATCGGATCGTATAACGCGAAAAAGTACGTGCGTGAAACCGTAAAAAACGCGTCCGTTCAAATTCTCGGCAGGCGCGGATTTTCCGGACCGTTCAACGACGGCGCGGCATATAGCGATTTTGAATCCGATATAGTGGAAAAGCTGCAGAACAAAGAGCTGTACGACGCCGTTATTAAAACGATAAACGGCATGGACGAAAAATACAGAGACGCGCTGTACCGCTACTACGTTCTCGGGCAGACGGTAAAAGAGATAGCAAAGCTGACTCATACAAAGCCCGAAACGGTGGAAAAGCGTATTTTCCGCGGAAAAAATATAATTCTTGAAATGGTAGATCCAAAGGACTATGGATATGATCGATAACACGCTTCGCAGCCTGCTTATAGACGCCGCTTTAGCGGAAGCGGAGGAAAGCGAAGGAAAAGAGTATTCTCCCACCGACAGATTCAAGCTCGCTTTGAATAAAGCCCTCAAATCACGCGGTTTTGATCCGTTTTATACGTTTTTTGCAATAAAGCGCCGCCGGGCTCTTGCAATAATCGCCGCGGTCGCCGCCGCGCTTGCGCTCACCATGAGCGTAGGAGCTATACGCGAAAGAGTTGTTAATTTCTTTATTGAAATGTTTGATACGTACGCCGTAATAACAACAGATAAAAACGCCGATTATCCTAAAACTATCGAGGAACAGTATGCTCCGTCATATATTCCGGAGGGGTATGAAATCAAAGGCATAAATGTTGATTACAGCGATTTAGAAATCCAGTATAGTAACTTAGATAAATCCTTAATATTTTCTCAAAATGTAAAAAGTTATCATATTTTTATTGATGCTGAAATACATGTTGAAAATATTAACGTATTCTTAGAAAATGATGGTGTTCTTTGGGAAAGTAAAGGCGCGCGATCTATATATTTTGAATATGGTTGTTACTTTTTTCAAATTATTTCACAACCGGGATTAAGCGAAGAGGAGCTTATAAAAATAGCAAAAAGTATTGAAAAAGTTGAATTTACAAAAAATTAACAAAATTTCTGTCCGGTTTTGGCTTAAATTCTGATTGTTATATTATAGAGATTATCAACAATAATCTCAAAATTTTATAACAAAAGTAGTTTTATATAAAGGAGGCTTTTTATGAAAAAAATTATTACAATAGCTGCAACAGTTTTATTAGTTGCGGTTATGACTGTCAGTTCAAGTATTTATTCTTATGCTCAAGTCAAAGGAGACGTCAATGATGACGGATGGACTGACAACAAGGACGTTGTCGCGTTGTTCAGATACGTTTCGGCGGGAATAAAAGCCGAGGATGAAAGCGTATACGATTTCAACGGCGACGGAGTTGTCGACAACAAAGACGTTGTTGACATGTTCAGAGATCTGTGCGCTGAAAACGCCCCGGAAACTTCCGCAGTGCCGGAAGAACAGGGAAATGCCGAATACGAAATATTCTTATACGGCAGCAGTGAAGGCGAACCCGGTAACTCGAACGGACAAAACGGCGGAAAAAAGTTTTACGGCATTACCGAAGAAAGCAAAAAGGACGGTATGGAGGGGAAAACGATCCAGATGTTCGGTAAAGTCTATACGTTGAGTTATACAAAAACGATGGACTATAAGCTCTATGATGAAAAATACGACAGATACTACGGTGACGGCGGAGTATTCATGTTCGGGGAAAAAACAGGCAGACTAGCAGAATATTATGCTAAATCAGCAGATATACCGGCGGAAGGATTTGTACCTCCGGTAAACGCACATTCAAGCCGTCAGGATTTTATTGACTACGCAAAGACCTTATTGCTTGAAAATTTCGAAACGTCAACGGACGACTGCGACGTTGAAATAAAACTGAAAAAGCTTTCCACAAGTTACAGATACACCTCTGAAGACCTGAAAGAAGGATTTGTAAGCTTTATAGACGAGGATCCGAATTTCTATGCAGAGTACCGTATAATATTCTATAAAAGGTTCAACGGGATGAACCGCATTGACGATATAGAGATCGATATAACAAGCGAAGGCAGGGTACTATTGATACACTGCAGGACCTGTGATGAAAAAATCGAGAAGTTTGAGGACGTATCTATTGACGTAGAACAGCTCAAAAAACAGCTGAAAGAACTCTCATACGATCCGTCTTACCTTTCGTACAGTATGCTTTTGAGAGCTGTACCGGAAGAAAACGAACTGTGGGTGCTCGCAGACGTAAACTATGAGTATGATAAGAACGGAAATATATTCGGCAGTCTAACACAGTATGTAACAAAAGTCGCAGAGATCCCGTCGGATCAAACGGAGCCGGACCCCGTTGATACCGAATTTGAAACGTGGGACGCGTACGCCGGCACCGAAGCGGAATAAGATATAACGAAAAAGCACGGAGAAAGATCATTCCCCGTGCTTTTTGTTTTCCGCTGTTATTTCAGCTTTATCGATCTTACGTACATTATATCTCCCGTGTCGCAGTCGTCAAAATAGTCGAATCTGATTTTATTTATTTTTCCTTTCCAGAAAGACAGGGAGCCGACGTTGACCGTGAGCGTGTGATACTGCCCGTCCTTGATCAGAGAGGCTCTCGTACGCTCCGAGCCGTCCGGACTCGTTTTATTGCCCGTGCAGAGGAACAGGTCCGTTTCGTAGCTGCTTCTGCCGTTTGATAACGGTATCATATAATCGATCTCTATCTTACTGTAATCGGACGCGTACAGTATGGGATCGGATTTCGTATAGTCGACGAACGTCTGCGGGTCGCTTGATGACGTCGCTTTTATCTGCAGGGCTTTTTGCGTTGAGTTGTACGTTACGGTCGTATTGTTTGCGGCGCTGACCGCGGCGCGGCAGCCTTCCACGGTGAAGTCGAGTGACGTGTAATCTATCTCGTCCACTCTCATTGAGATATAGTTTTTGTGCAAGGATTCGTTTGTCGCAAAGTCTTTGTTCGCCTTGAACGTCGCTCTTATCTGCGGCACCGTGCCGGTCGTTATCAGATAGCTGTATTCAATGGGCGTGTACGATACCATTTTTATGGTGTTGATCGGAGCGACGTAGTTCGTTGCGCCGTTTGCCGGGTCTTTTGAGCCGTTATAACTGAATTTTCCGGCGTAGAGAAGGTCAACGTTAGGAACGTATAGACCGACGCCGAAGCCGTCGTTTGCGGACGTCCAGGAACACCACGTTTCCGTATTGCCGTTTTTGACGAAGAAGCGGCAGTCGTCGACGTAGCGTGAATCGCCCCAGAACTGCAGATCGTCCCTGTACGAAAGCGGCGCGTCCGTCCACGAAGCCGTACCGTTGTACCAGCTGAATCTGTTCAGATAACTGACCGTATAGAACGCCGGAAGCTCCTGATGAGTGTACGGGTGCGACCAGCCGGAGAAGTCCACGAATCTGTTATCCACGCGTATCGTATCGTTATTTACCGTGTACGTGTTTTCCATATAGCTCGGCGTTATCTTACCGTTTAGTGACCAGTCCTGCGGCTGAGCCTTAACGTAAACGGAGTTTTCGCTTACCTGCACGTCTATGAGCCGGCTCTGATTGCCGTATTTGTCGCCGCCCTGGACGGGGTTGTATCTCCAGGTCGAACCGTTGAATTCGCCGGGAGTGTACTCCGCGTTGCCGCCCGTGCCGTAATAAGACTGCTGAACGAGCCTGCCGGTGTCCGCGCGGTTTATAAGGTTAGTCAGCCCGCTTATATTGCTCGTTTTGTCTTCTATGTAGCTTATGCCGCCGCCCCACGACAGCTGCACGCCTACCTTGAATCTTGAATTTTCTATATAATGCGTCTGTGAATTGTAGACCTGTATCTGCTCTGTCGTAACGTTTTTTAAAGAGAAAGCCGCCTTTTTTTTGCTGCAGGTGTTTACCGTAATGCTTTTTATGTTTTTGGCTTTGCTGCTGTTGAGATATGACGAGATAAGCCCGCTGAAGGTGCCGTTATCCGCCGCTTCCAGATAAAAATCGTCCGTTTTTTCCGCGTTGTTTTGCATATATCTGACGTATATGTGAAGCGGTTTGCTTGAGCTGTACGTGATGCTCATGCGGTTGAATCTCGTATCGAACGCGCCTTCTTCAAACGTTATTACAAAATCCGTTGCTATTGTAAACGTTCCGTTTGATTCCGCGCTCTGACCGCTTACCGTATATTCCGTTCCGCTGTCCGTTATATAGACCTTGTCCGACGGTACGGACAGATAACGGAACAGAAGCGTCACGTCCTTGTTGTTTATCTTACTGTCGCGATTGAAGTCTGCCGTGACCTCCGTAACGGTCCCGCCGTCCCCGGACACGTATTTGAACAGCGATACAACGTCTTTGTTGTTTGACGCGCCGTCTGCGTTTATATCACCTTTCAGAGCGGCGTTCACGCCCGTAAAAGTAAACTGCAAAAGTATAACGGAGAAGAGGAACAGACACAGAAATTTCTTCATTTTGCTTATATCCTTTCGGTTTTATGATTTAATTATAGAACAAAAACATGGAAAAATCAACAGGTATTGTTTAACAAGCGTAAAAATCATTGACAAAACGGCCATTAAATGGTATAGTAATATTATAAAGAATAAGCGGAGGTCCTGTTATGATTTACAAGGATTATAAAAGAGACAGACTGTCGGCACTCGGGCTCGGATGTATGCGCCTTCCCACCGTCAACGGAGTTTACGCGGATATAGATAAAGAAGCGGTAAAAGAAATGGTCGCCTACGCCATGGAGCACGGGATAAACTACTACGATACGGCGTGGGGTTACCACGAGGGCAATTCGGAGCTCGTTATGGGCGAAATACTCTCACAGTACCCGCGGGAAAGCTACCGCCTCGCCTCAAAATTCCCGGGTTACGACTTGTCAAATATGGACAAGGTCGAGGAAATATTTGAAAAACAGCTTGTAAAATGCCATACGGAGTATTTTGACTTTTATCTTTTCCACAACCTCTGTGAGATGAACATAAACGAATATCTCGACCCGAAATACGGCATTTTCGATTATCTTATGAAACAGCGCGTAAACGGCAGGATAAAACATCTGGGCGTGTCCGTCCACAGCAGCTACGAGACGCTCAAGCGTTTTCTTGAAAGCTACGGGCAGTTTATGGAATTCTGCCAGATACAGCTGAACTGGTTCGACTATAAATTTCAGCGCGCGGACAAAAAGCTGGAGCTTTTGAAGCAGTATAATATCCCGGTCTGGGTAATGGAGCCGGTGCGCGGCGGCAAGCTGATGAACTTAGCGGAAGAGGATCTGGCAAAGCTGAAAGAAATGCGCCCGGACGAGACTGCCGCGGGCGTTGCTTTCAGATTTTTGCAGAGTATACCGGAGGTGACGATGATACTGTCCGGAATGTCGAATATGCAGCAGCTTAAAGAGAATATAGAGACTTTCAGCACGGAAAAGCCGCTTGACGAAGCGGAGCGCGGCGAGATAATGAAAATAGCTCACAAAATGGCGGGCAAAGGCACCGTGCCGTGTACGGCGTGCCGCTACTGTACCGATCACTGCCCCATGGAGCTTGACATCCCGCGGCTCATAGAGCTGTATAACGAACATAAATATTCCGGCGGCGGATTTATAGCTCCCATGGCGTTATCCGCCATGCCGGACGATAAGAAGCCGTCCGCGTGCATAGCCTGCCAGAGCTGTGAAGCGGTCTGCCCGCAGCAGATAAGCATACACGAGGTAATGGCGGAGTTCGGCAGCATGATTCAGACTTTTTAAAATTTATTGCTTGTTTAAAAATATATTAAAGAAATATAACAATTTTATTATGATATATATTTATATTATAAACATGGAGTTGAATAAGTATATGTTGAAAAGAAAAATATCAATTATTTTTTGCCTTATCCTACTGTCGTGTTTTGCAATAGTATTACAATCATGTTCGGCAAAAATCGCAATCGAAAATAACGGTGAAGAGCTGACCGATTTTGAAAGCGTAAGCTCGGGCGATGTTATCGAACAAAACGAAACGACCGACACTGCCGGAGACGTATCGGAAGAGATCACGGAAGCGGAAACTGACAAAATACAGATAGTGCCGTTTGACAGCATCGTAGAAAAGCCCGCGTTCGAGCTTGACGGCGAATCGACCGGGTCGGGAGGCTACGGCGATTCCGAGTACGGATATTTTATATCGCACGATCTCAATAAATATATTAAGGTCTTCAGAAACAGAACTAAAGGAGAGGATGAAAAACAATTTGAACTTGCCGTTTGCCTTGTAAAAGTAAAGGACGTCTCGTTTGAATTGAACGAATCTTTGATGGAATACTATAAAAGCGAAGGCCTTGAGACGCCGTATGATATTATGAAGATGAACGTAACGGCGGAGATAGAAAAAATATTTGAATACGTAGAACCGAATCCTTATGAAAAGCTGATATTCGAGGGGGGCGAGCTGACTTTTGAATCGTGGGGAGGTGCAAATTGCAGCAAAGATACGAAAAAGTACAGCGTAGGCAGGATGAATTACAGCTTTTTGGAGACAGATGCGGAGTACGTTGTGTATCTGAGAATGTGGAGACCACCGAAGGGACTCTGGGCAAACGCGATAGCGCTGACGGTGCCGCTGCACAACTGTATGATAGACGATGAATACGTTAATTATTATAATGAAAAGTATTCAACGTATTTTAAAAGCTGGAACGCTGAAATATCAAACGACGCTATAGCGGTATATCTGTCGGACGACCCGAGGTACGTACAAGACGCGGAATTTGTAAAGCACGCCTCTGCGCGCGGCTACTTAACTCAATAAAATTCAAACGGACCGGACAAACGATTATATGAAGAAAAAAATAAAGACGGGCGGCATAAAGCAAAAAATATTCAGCCTTGTTATCATCACTATAGTTCTGACGGTCGCGTCATATACCGCGGTTCTGATATATCAGTCTCACTCGCTGACAGAGCTCGTGCGGAATACGAACGAGTCGCAGAAGCAGTCCATAGCGTCTATATCCGATCAGACCATGAGCGCGATACTTAACTCCAATCTGGCGCAGAGCACGCAGATGGAGGCGTACATAGCCGGAGACGTTTTCGGCGACGCGGTGCGCGTAGTAAACATAGTGGCGGATTATACCGGCAAGCTTTTCGCCGACCCGGAAAACTATCCGTTAAGAGAAACGTCGTCCCCGGACAAAGACAAAGACGGGCAGATAAGCGTACAGGTTTTGGCGGAGGCGGGGATCGACTTAAACGACCCTGAGATAAGCGAAAAGCTCGGGCTTATAGGCAATCTGTCCGATCTTATGGCGGCGTCCTACGCGGATTCAAACGTGGATTCCTGCTACTGCGCGCTGCCGGAAGGCGTTATGCTTTTGGTAGACAACCACTCTGCCACGAAGTTTGACGAAAAAGGCGAGATAATCCCCATCCCCATACGCGAAAGGCTGTGGTATACCGGCGCGGCGGATGCGGGAAAACTGCACTTTACGGACGTTACCACGGAT
>JAEEGL010266674.1_pt1 | contig 14717 bp, 7 predicted proteins | sample 9134231 | NCBI WGS metagenome assembly JAEEGL01 (sample SAMN16246548, study PRJNA631951) | gut metagenome | biome: gut microbiome; feature: rumen; material: fiber-attached | host: Bos | place: Iran: Karaj | collected 2018-10 | reverse complement strand
CAGGGGACATGGTTATATTTATCCGCCTTGTTCTGCCTATGCTCAAACCGGCACTTGCTACAATAGGTCTTTTCCTTGCACTTGGTTATTGGAATGAGTGGTATCAGTCATCACTTTTCCTTTCCAGTAAGGTTGATGTAAAGCCTCTGCAGTACATGCTTTACGAAATCGTAAATAAGACACAGGCTCTTAAGAACTCAGTCGCAGGACAGTATGTATCACTTACTGATATTCCTACTGAGACCGTAAAGATGGCTAACGCCATGCTCGCGACTGGTCCTATCGTACTTCTTTATCCTTTTGTACAGAAGTACTTCATAGGCGGTATTACAGTCGGAGCGGTAAAAGGATGACATTGAGGACTTGATGAGGTCTTTTCGAATCTAGTCCGAAAGCCGTTCCGGCGACCGAAGGGAGAGCGGAACTTCCTTATTTCTGTCTTCGATAGATGGGAAAACGTAACATATAAATGATTTAAACTCACAGAGAGTTTAGATAAATAACTTTTTCAATTTCAATAGGAGGGATTTTCAATGAAGAAAAAGGTATTGTCAGTTTTACTGAGTGCCACAATGGTATTCTCATTAGCAGCTTGTGGCGGTTCATCAAACTCAGGAACAAGCACAGAGACTTCTAATGACACAGCACAGACAGCAACAGAGGATGCTGGTGCAGCAGAGGAGACAACAGAGGCTGCAGACACAACAGAGGCTGCAGACACAACAGAGGCTACAGAGACAGCTTCTGAGGACACAGCAGCTGCATCTGATATCGACACATCTGAGCATGTAGTTATCAACTATATGACAACAGGTGATCGCCCGGATGGAAAAGCAGCTGAGCGTCTTGATGAGATGCTTACAGAGCTCAACAAGATCCTTACAGAGAAGGTTAACGCTGAGCTTGAGATTTACTACATTGAGTGGACAGATTATCTTGCTAACTACAACCTGACACTTGCACAGATGGATGGTTCTGTAGACCTTGTTGGTACAGCATCTGACTGGCTTGATGCATGGCCGAATGCAAAGAACGGTGCTTTCCTTCCTCTTTCAGAGGATATGCTTAAGACATATGCTCCCAAGACATGGGCAAGCGTACCTGCAGATCACTGGGAAATGTGCAAATATGACGGCGACATCTATCTGATGCCTGAAGATAACTATGCACAGTGGACTAACCACGGATTCACATATCGTCTTGACTGGGCAAGAGATGCCGGCCTTGAGAACGGTGTACACAGCTGGGAAGACCTCACAACATACTTCAAATTCTGCAAAGAGAATCATCCGGAACTGAAGGCTGTTTGGGATTCTGACGGAACACAGTACGCTCAGATGGCAAATGGTTGGATCGCTTCACACACCAACTTCGTAGCTATTGATGGTCTTGCAACCGGCGCACTTTGGGGCGGCACAAAGGATGACCTTTACACAGTAGTTACACCTGTTATGACAGAGACAGATTCACTTGTTGATTATGCAAAGATGATGAAGGAGTGGGATGAGATCGGTGTATGGCCTACAGACGTTCTTAACAACACATCTTCACAGAACAGAGATGAGTATCGTGTAGGTCAGGTTGCAGCTGAGCAGCACCATACACAGACATGGACAGATCTTTGCTCTGCAACAGAAGCTAACACAATTTATAAGGATGATCCTAATGCTGAGTCAGGCTTCTTCTACTTCGGTGAAGAGTCAGACAACGTTGTAGCTCTTTCAATCACACACGGTGCTATGGCTGTATCTGCAGCTTCTCAGAATCCTGAGAGAGCACTTATGGTTTATGACCTGATCAGAAATGATCCTGATTGCTACAAGCTCTTCAACTATGGTATCGAGGGTATCTCTTATGAGATCAACGCTGATGGCCTTAGACAGACACCTGAGGGATTTGATTCTTCAACAGACAACATCAACGGTATGACAAACTACTGGTGGGGACGTAACGACGACCTCGAGATCAGAGATGCAAGCCGTAACTGGGCTAAGATCGATGAGCTCTATGCTAAGTATGATTCTATCAAGATCGACTATCCTTATGGACAGTTCGTACCGGATGTAGATAGCATTCAGGCTAAGATCGACAACTGTAACGAAGTATTCACAAACTACATGAAGCAGATCTCCTTCGGTAAGTACACAGGTACTGCAGAAGAAATCGTTGCTGAGATGCAGGATGCTCTTGCACAGGCTGGTATCGCTGATGTAGCAGCTGAGCTTCAGACACAGATGGACGCTCTTTATAAGTAAGATAGGGAATCCTCGATTTCCTTAATCGAGCTTGGTCCTGTTAAGTGCATAGCATGAAGCAGAACGCCCGCTGATAAGCGATTTAAGGGAATACCGGTAACTATAGCTGGTATTCCCTTATTTTATGAAAATAACACAGTATTTATTCAGGATTATATAATGGGGAATCAAATTGGGGCTTCTGAATAAGCAAATATCTGTATTTTTGAGGTTTAAGTATGAGCAGATTTGAGATAAAAGATAAGTTCTATCTTGATGGTGAACCATTTAAGATCATATCCGGTTCATTTCATTATTTTCGTACTGTCCCTGAGTATTGGAGAGACAGACTTTTAAAATTGAAAGCAATGGGTGGCAACACCGTTGAAACATATATTCCCTGGAATATGCATGAACCCAGAAAGGGTGAGTTTAACTTTGAGGGTATGTTGGACATCGAAGGCTTTATTAAGTTGACCCAGGAAGTAGGACTGAAGCTTATTCTTCGTCCCTCTCCGTATATTTGTGCAGAATGGGAATTCGGCGGACTTCCGGCATGGCTTCTTAAGGAAGACGGAATGAGACTCAGAGTAAATTATGAGCCATTCATGAAGGAAATAGAAGATTACTACGACGTGCTGATGCCTATGCTTACAAAGTATCAGATCGATAACGGCGGTAACGTGATACTCATGCAGATAGAGAATGAATATGGCTATTATGCAAACGATAAGAGCTATATGCAGCGCATGATGGATATCATGAAAAAGCATGGCGTGACGGTTCCTTTCATAACCAGTGACGGTCCCTATATAGAGAGCCTTAGCGGCGGTACTCTTGAAGGTGCACATCCCACAGGCAATTTCGGATCCAAGACAGAAGAGAGATTCGGCATCCTTAAGAATTTCACAAACGGCGGTCCTCTTATGTGCGCTGAGTTCTGGGTAGGCTGGTTTGATCACTGGGGAAATGGCGGTCACATGACAGGTAACCTTGAGGAGAGCGTCAAGGACCTGGATAAGATGCTGGAGCTTGGCAATGTAAACATCTATATGTTTGAAGGTGGTACTAACTTCGGTTTCATGAACGGAAGTAATTACTACGATGAGCTGACACCTGATGTAACCAGCTATGACTATGACGGAATCCTGACAGAAGATGGTCAGATAACAGAGAAGTATCGCAGATACAAGGAAGTGATCTCAAAGTATACTGAAATTCCGGAGGTACCGGAGCTTAATGAATATGAGATAAAACGTAAGGCCTATGGTGATATTGCGGTTCAGGAGAAGGTAAGCCTGTTCTCAGTACTTGATGATATCAGTGAGAAGCACAGCAGTGTATTCCCGGTAAGTATGGAGAAACTTGGCCAGAATTACGGTTATATCCTGTATCATTCAACTCTGGCAACAGAGGATGCTATCGCAAAGATCAGACTTTGGGATGCAGCAGACAGAGCGAATATTCTTGTTGATAAAAAGCCTCTTGTAACGCTCTATGACCTGGAGCTTCATAAGGAGACGGAGCTTATTTCTGAGGAGGAAATCGCTAAGGCGATGGCACTTCCGCTTGAAGAGCAGATGAAGCTTTCCCAGAGAGGCAAGGATCTCGATATTCTTGTTGAGAACATGGGCCGCGTCAACTTTGGTCCCCGCATGGAGCATCAGAGAAAGGGTATCGCACAGTGCGTACAGATCAATGGTCATATGCACAACAACTGGGATATCTACACACTTCCTCTTGATAACGTGGACAAGATTGACTTCGATAAGGACTACGTGGAGGGCACACCTTCTTTCTACAAGTTTACATTTGATGTAGATGAGCCTGCAGACACATTCCTTGACTTCGAGGGATGGGGCAAGGGCTGTGCATTCCTCAATGGTTTCAACCTCGGAAGATATTGGGAGATCGGTCCTCAGAAGAGACTTTATATCCCTGCACCTCTCCTGAAAAAAGGAACAAATGAGATCATCATGTTCGAGACCGAAGGAAAGTATACAGATCATATAACACTTAAAGATGAACCTGATATTGGGTGATGGCCTGGATGAAATTTAAGAGTTTTGTTTAATGAAACCGGTGGCTTAGGCTGCCGGTTTTTTATGTTGATTGTATGAAAACAGCATGGGTGATAATATTATTGATATAGATGATGCGATAAATGGCACTATTGTTATAAAGGGGATGTACGTGAAAACATTTAATACAACTGCAGTGTGTGTTCCGACAAAGCATTATATGGTTGATCTTACAGAGAGACTGGTTGAGATAAAAAAGCTTGTTGATGCCGGCAAATACTTTACCATCAATAGAGCAAGACAATATGGCAAGACCACAACTCTTATTGCTTTAAAAAAATATCTTGAAGATACTTATAATGTCATAAGCATAGACTTTCAGGGAATCAGTAGTAGTGGTTTTAGTACAGAACAGAATTTTGTGCAGTCATTTAGTAGCCTTATCATAAAACGACAAAAAAGCATTTCTAATATACCTATAAGAATAAATGAGAAACTTAAGAAATATGCTGAGCAGGAAGAACCAAAGATTAATCTAAGTGAATTGTTTATCACTCTTGATGAATGGTGTGAGGGTTCAGAAAAACCTTTAGTGTTAATAATAGAAGAGGTCGATAGTGCCACTAACAATCAGGTTTTTCTGGATTTTCTATCGCAACTTCGAGATGGTTATATTAGCCGTGATAGAGATGATATTATAACTTTTCAATCCGTAATTCTCGCTGGTGTTACTGATGTAAAACATTTAAAGAGCAAAATACGTGGCGAAGCTGATTCAAAAGAAAATAGTCCCTGGAACGTTGCGACTGATTTCACTATTGATATGAGCCTGTCAGTGTCCGGAATTAAGGGAATGTTGGATGATTATGAATCGGACCATCATACAGGAATGGATACCGGATATATGGCAAAGCTTATAAGGGAATATACCAACGGATATCCGTTCCTTGTCAGCCGTATCTGTGAACTGCTTGATACAGAGGTTGGCAATAAAATTGAGAATGTGAACGTCAGATGGTCGCGGGACGGCATAGATGAAGCAGTTAAACTGATACTCGCTGAGGATAACACTTTATTCCAGTCCCTGACAGGAAAGCTTAATAATCTACCTGAACTAAAGGCGTCACTTAAAAGCATACTTATGGAAGGCACAAGACTCACATGGAACCCTGACCAAAGGGATATTGTGCTTATGCAGATGTATGGCTTTGTCAGAAACGATAACAATAGTGTGAGAATAGATAACAGGATATTTGAGACAAGACTGTATAACCTTTTCCTTTCTGAAGAAGAGATGAAAAACAGTGTTTTTTCCCGGGAAGGAGATCTTGCAAAGAATATCTTTGTCACAGATGGCAGCCTGAATGTACGCCTTATACTGGAGCATTTCATACAAACATATTATCAGGTATATGGCCCTCTTAATGAGAAGTTTAAAGAGAAGGATGGAAGAGAACAATTTCTTCTTTATTTGAAACCTATAATTAACGGCACCGGTAATTATTACATCGAGGCTCAGACAAGAGACCAGAGAAGGACGGATATAATAATCGATTATCTGGGGAAGCAATATATCATAGAACTCAAAATCTGGCATGGTGAGAGATATAACGAAAGCGGAGAAAAGCAGATAAGTGAGTATCTCGACTACTTCGGATTATCTACCGGATACATGCTCAGCTTTAATTTTAATAAGAAAAAGGAAACAGGTGTAAAACAAGTGCATGTCGGCGATAAGCTTCTTTATGAGGCAACAGTCTGACTGTTTATACTAGCGCCTGGCCGCGATAAGAGTGGATACGGAACAATGTTTATCATGAATTTTAAATCTTATTCAGAACAGACAGATATTGTTGAAATAGCGCTAGATAAAGCAAATCGTTACGTAGAAGGACATGAGGAGAGAATGACTCATGAGGAAGCTTTCTCTTCAATAGGGGTGAGTATTGGAATGTAAGTAAGAATGGAAAGAAGCTGCTTCCATAAAAGATGCTACACAAAGAAAAAGGAGCTGTTAAAGCTCCTTTTTGAGATATAATATCTATTTCCATTTTATTCGTTTGACTTTACTCCATTTTCCGACCTTGCCATAATTATCAATGGCACGTACCCTTACATAAACAGTTTTGCTCAAATAAGAAAGGCGCACTGTCAGCTTGTTTTTCTTACTTGAAACAATCCTGTCTATGTCATCTGAGTATTTGAACTTCTTACTTGGAGATATCTGGACTTGGTATTTTTTAGCATTGGAAATTTTTTTCCATTTTACAGTCAATTTTCTGTTCTTTGAAGTGACTTTTTTAAGCGGTACCTGTTTTACGATTTTTGATGCACCTTCTTTAACAGTTACATCAAACCTGCAGTAACAACCACTGCTATCAGTTGCTTCTGCGAGGATCGTCACAGTCCCCACCCCAATAGCCTTTACCAAACCGGTATTATCAACAGTAGCTATAGATTTATTACTGGATGACCATTTCAGTTGTTTATTAGTGGCAGTTGTCGGAATAATATTTGCTGACAGCTTTATGCTATCTCCAACTTCTACGGTGTTACTACCTGTGATGGATATATTGGTAATCAGTGTTGGCGCTGCTTCCCATTTGAGTTGATAGCGTCCAGTATGAGACCCGGCCGGATATACTTTAATATAATTTGTTCCGGCATTTAAAAAGATATCCAAAGTTTTTGTTATTGGCGAAGACTCACTAGCGTAATCCACATTTTGTTTTTTTAGTTCTAAATAATTTTTATCCCAAACGGAAAAGTAGGAGTCTCTGATTCTGGAAATATAGGTAATTCTAATGGTCATAGCCGAAGATAATGTTACTTTATAGAAATCTAAGTTATCATCAGCTGAAAAAAAACCAGTTATTAACTGCCCTTCAGAAAGAGGCATTCCATTTGAAAAGTATCCATTAGGTTCAGATTCGTTATTTTCTGCTGATACAAAGCTTCCTTTTAATCTATAATCTCCGATTTTGTTACCTGCGGCATATATCTTTATTAAATATGTGCCGGATTCAAGTGCTATTGTTGAATATGATGTTTTAGGATTAGTATCGGAAGAATAGTATACATTATGTTTGAAGTAGCTATATGCTTGATCTTGACTTACAAGTTGATAGTATGAATCGTATATATTCCACCCCTGATATGTAATGGTGAGCCATCCAGCAGATGGTACTGTAACAGTGTAAAAATTAACTGTACCTGATTCCGGAATATTACCTTGAACGAAGGTGTCATTCAAAGTTAGTGTTGTGTATAAACTTTTAGCAGATGGTTTAATAGGATTAAATGTCAAGAATGTTCCTGATAATAGAATACATATTATAAGCAATATTTTTTTTGACCTAAAAAGTGGTATTTCTTTCATAAAGATAAATCTCCTTTCTTAAGGATGCTAATAACTAAATATAGTTTATATCAAAACGGGGAGGGCGTTAAGTTTTTGTAAGATTAAATTTTTATAAACATGTAAATAAGTAACACAATTCTCATATGCTTATAAAACTTGTTATCCCTCATCCTGTGGCATATAATGGAGGAACGATTCAAGATATAAAGGATGAGAACAGATGTATAAATTGACAAATTCAAAGGGCTCCTTTTTAATTCCGCTTATTGTGGCAGGTACATTGGCAGGATGCGGAATCAAGGATTTACCCAATCAGGTGGCGCCCGGGAGTGAGTTTGCTATCGATGAGGCAAATAATACCGCAGATAACAGCGAGACTTCCGAAGACCTGGTAAATAGCATGGATACTGAGGAGGCTTTCGGAGATCAGATTACATCTTCGAATGACGCTGAGACCATTGATGATCAAATAACTACTCCAGATGGCGCGGATACCTTAGACAATTCAGAAGAAAATGAAGCAGTATCAGAGAATGAGAATGTCGAAGCACAGATAGATACTGAAAATACAGATACGAGTGAAGCTGCAGACGACGGCGATAAAACAAAATCAGGGAACACATTATACGACGAATATATCGATGTTATAAATAATTATAAGAATGAAGACTGGGAGATTAAGTTTGACAAGTTTGCTCTGATTGATCTCGATGGCGATGAGGTACCTGAGCTCTTTGCGACAGGTGCTTATGCTGATGAAGATTATATGGGTGGGATGCAACCATATCTGATAGTCGGTCATAATGAAAAAGGTGATGTTATAAATGACATCCTGGCAGATGGTGTGGCAGGTGCAGGTGGCTATAGAGGTACTTTGTATTATTTGCCCGGACTTGGTAAGATTCATGACTCTGCGGTATATGCTCCGTTTGGCTCACCTTCCGACACGATTTATATTATGAAGGATGGAAAGATAGATACTCTTGTATCAGGATATTTTGAAGTTGACGCAGGAAATCTTCCGGAGGATATTGATGATGACTTTGATATTCTTGACTATGGCCAGTGGTATTGGGACGGCGTACCTGTAGATGAAGGTGAGTATAAGAAACACTTTGTTGAAGTTATTGAGAATACTCATGGTACAGCTCTTTGTGATATTGATTACATGGGTAAGAATGAAATATTAAAGGTTCTTGAAGAGAAGAGTAATTCGCAGAACTAAAAAGTTGCTGCCGTGATTCGATCATTTATGAAATGAGTGAATCGCGGCAGTGTTTTTTGATTATATAGAAATTTGCTGTTTTCAGGAATAATACAGGTCAGATTTTACATTATATAATAAAGCTGGACAAATCATAATATGGTGGTATAATAACAAAAGCGTGTTTATATGTGATTTTTAAGAGGAAGCTTTAATGAATCATAAGAAAATAAATATTTCTGCTACATTTTCTTTTTTTATTTTACTTACTTTATTTTGTCTGTTTATTCCCAACAAAACAGTTTCATATTCAGTTACGGCAGCGGGTAAGATATCGATTAATTACCCTACAGATGATCTGGTTATGCCTGAAATGCCTAGGCAGACAGTGGGTGAAACTGTAGTTGTCGATGAAATGCTACTGTTTCCAAAGAACTCAACAAATTTTAACTCAGATGTTTCAGTTGGAGAGCATTACAGATACCTTGATAGCACTGAGAAAATACTGTACAGAGGCATGGTGGCAGCAGCAAGTCATGTGTATGACTATGGAACATCCTATGATAGTTATGATGACGAAGGCATGATTCCTCTTGCGATTGGTGAATCGAACGGATTTACCTATACCCAGGAACAGTTTCAGAATGCTTATGAAGCTGCAAGATCTGATCATCCTGATATGATGCAGTTTAATCTGTGCAAAGTGTATACCAGTTATTACTCCACTTATTATTCATCAATGGGCACTTCCACTTATAGTACCTATCTTTACATGGTCTCTAATAACTCGGGATATAATCAGCGCAGTTTTGATCAGATGACAGCTCAGATTCGCAGTAAGCGTACTGAGATATTGTCAGATGTTTCTATTGCAGGTGCACAGGGTGCGCTTGAAAAAGAACTCGCAATTCATGATAAACTTCTTGAAATGATCGTATATGATAAGGCCTGCGCTCAGGCAGCGTCAGCATATCATATCAGCCATACGGCATATGGTGCTTTGATCAATGGTACCTGTGTATGCGACGGTTACTCCCTGGCTTTCAGTTATCTACTAGATGGTGTGGGTATCAACTCCATGGTGGTATCAGGTCGGGCAGGTGTGGAAGCTACAGGAAATCACGCCTGGAATATTGTTAAGCTTGATGGAAGCTGGTATGAGGTGGACTGCACATGGGATGATTATGAGCCGCAGCAGGTTTTACCGGATGAGTTCGTAGTAGAAGTGCAGCATCTGTATTATCATCTGACAACTGCCCAGATTTCCAACTATGAATATTTAGTCAGAGCGTCAGGATACTCCACAACCGGCACCAGAAAGAGGGAGCGTGATCGCTATTCTCTTGGTTGCCCGGTAGCAACAGGTACTCAGTACTCCTACCACAATATAAAAGATGCAATTGAAGGAAACGAAGATCTGGAGGTTATTCCGCTTACTGCAATTTCAATCACACCTGAATCAATAGACTATACGATTGGATCAGAAGGAGATTTTACAGCTGCCCTTGAGCCTGCGAATGCAACAGGAATGGATATAATATGGCTGAGCTCTGATGAGAATGTAATTACGGTTGACGAAAACGGCCATTACAAAATAGTCGGTTCCGGCGTTGCTACTGTGATGGCATGCTCAGAGAATGGAAGAGTGAAGTCCAATAAATGCAATGTGATCATTAAGGATGGAAATGGGAATACTCCTGTTGGGGGGATAACACTTTCACCCGGAAAAACCACAAAAGCCATAGGTGATACAGGGATGATCTCATTCGATTTTTACCCATCCAATGCGTCTAACAGGAATGTCACCTGGAAGAGTTCTAATGAAAACGTTGCTAATCTTACGCTGGTAGAAGGTCAGGGATTGCAGTATACCGTGACGGGAACAGGTAGAACAATGATCACAGTCACCACAGTAGATGGTGAATATGAAGGCTTCTGCTACATCGATGTTCCGGTTCAGTATTGCAAAGTATCTTTTGATCTGAATGGCGCAACCGGATCAATTGCGGACAGAACAGTGACTGTAGGTGATATCTACTGGTATCTCCCGGATGCGACACGTGAGGGCTATGATTTCGCCGGATGGTATACTCAGCCGGTAGGAGGAACATGGGTGTCCGCATTTACAACTGTTTCCAATACCGGTGATCATACACTTTATGCTCATTGGGTACGCAGACAATCGGTCACTAACAATGAAAACCAGACTCCTCAGAATAATACAGGAAATAATCAGAACGATGCTGCAGAAAATCAGGAAAATGTCGGTAATAATACCGGGGCAGAACAAGGTAGAAACACAGGAAATAACCAGAACAATGTAACCGGAGGCAGTGGTAAAACAGATAATAACCAAGGAGCCGCAACCGGCGATTTCAGTACTTCAGAACCCTCCACCGGAAAAGATGCGGATAGTGACAATAGGTCACAGGGCGATGAAGGAGGAAATGGTACCACATCAGAATCCGGTGCATATGATAATAATGAAGACGATGATGACACAGAGGATTCAACCGGGATCGATGATGCGATAATCAGTGATGGCGGATCTTCATACGGACTGTCTGAATCCGGAGAAGCTACAGCTCAAAATCCTAATAATAAGAAAATCACTAAACTTATTATCAAGGATACCGTGACATATAATGGAATCCGGTTTAGAGTCACGAAAATACAGGATAATGCATATAAGAATTGCAAGAGTTTGAAGAATCTCACAATCGGGGCTAATGTCAAAAGGATTGGAACCGGGGCATTCAGGAATTGCAAGAACCTCTCCAAGATAACGATCAAGGCCGGAAGTCTTCAGACAATCGGCAGCAACAGTTTTAAGGGAATTAAAAAGAAAGCCACTATAACAATTGTATGTAAGGACAAAAAGACATATAACAAGTGGGTTAAGAAAATTAAAAAGGCCGGTGCAAAGAAGGCAAAATTCAAATTTAAAAAGGGCTGATTGATGTTTTCAGAAGAGAGCATTCCATTTTAAAAATGAAAAGGTAGTGTCAGATGGCATCTTGAATCTTTGATTCGGGATGCCATTCTATGTTAGAATTAAATTAAGTTTTTAATCAAAATCATCTAGATATCATTCGAACAGCTACAGTTAAAAACACTTAATCTGCGATCAGGCAGAGGAGGTTTTATGAGCGATCGTATCTTCAATGGGAATCTTTCTGATAAGATGCCGGATGAAAAGATATTACTGTCAATAGAATGGCTTGCGGAACAGATGCCTGGCGGCTTCTTTATTTATCATGCAGATGATGAACAAGAGATCATTTACGTAAATAAAGCGACATTACAGATCTTCGGATGTAAGAACTACAATGAGTTCAAGGAACTTACCGGGAATACTTTTCGTGGTATGGTTCATCCTGAGGATTTTCTGCAGATACAGGCTTCTATTGATGAGCAGATAGCGGATGATACCAATGGTGAGAATCTTGATTATGTGGTCTACAGGATAATCAGGAAGGACGGTGTAGAACGCTGGGTTGATGATTACGGACGATTCACCTATTTTCCGGGATTTGGCAATGTCTATTATGTTTTCATTTCAGATATAACGGATACGCGAATTGCCCAGGAACAACAGGAGAGAAATAAACAGCTCGAACGTCTCCTTGAGCAGGCTGAGGCGGCGAACAGGGCAAAGACAGCATTCCTTTCAAATATGAGCCATGAGATCAGAACGCCTATCACGGCGATACTTGGCATGAACGAATTGATTCAGAGGGAATGTGATGATCCGAATATTCTCGAGTATTCGGCAAATATCAAAAAGGCGGGTACGAGCCTCCTTAGAATAATCAGCGATATACTGGATTTCTCAAAGATAGAAACCGGCAAAATGGAACTGCTTTTTGAGGAATATTCTGTTCATTCACTTTTCTCGGATTTATATAATTTAATACAGTTCAGAGCGGAAGATAAGGGACTTGACCTGATATTTGAGATAGACCCGCGCATACCTTCAATCCTCGTTGGAGATGAGATCAGAATTAAGCAGGTAATATCCAACCTTCTGACAAATGCGGTTAAGTACACGGAAAGAGGTAACGTCAAACTCATTGTCTATCTGCAATCGGATGAAGACGGCCAGGCGGAAATCGAAGTTACGGTTCTTGATACCGGAATTGGAATCAGGAAAGAAGAGATGGACAAGCTGTTCGAAGCTTTTGACAGACTTGATGTAAGGCGTACCAGAACCATTGAGGGCACGGGTCTTGGTCTCGCGATTTCAAAGCAGATTCTGACACTAATGAATTCGAAGCTCATTGTTGAAAGTGAGTATGAAAGAGGATCAAGCTTCTCATTTGTTCTTAAGCAGAAGATTGCGGATGAAGAACCAATCGGCGAGATGGATTTTACCCAGATTGAAAAGCACAAAAGCGAAAAACATGCAAAGCAGGGACTTTTCAAGGCAGAGGGAATTCGTGTGTTGATCGTAGATGATACACCGATGAATCTGCAGGTTATAAAGGGCCTACTTAAGAGAACGGGCGTGGAGATTGATACAGCTCCCAACGGGTTCAAGTGTCTTGAAAAAATAAGTACAGAGCATTATGACATGGTTTTCCTTGATTACAGAATGCCTCATATGAACGGAATTGAAACGCTTAATGAGATAAAGCAGAAACACCCTGATTTCTATGAGAAAGTACCAATCATATCACTTACCGCAAGTGCAGTTGCGGGAGACAGGGAGAAACTTCTCACCGCAGGATTTACGGATTATCTGGCTAAGCCCGTGAACATTGATGCGATGGAGCGCATGATGATAAAGTATCTGCCGGCTGATTCGGTGACACTTATTTCTGCTGAAGAGGAGGAAATCGTCGAAGAGGATGATGAGATTGCGAGCCTTCCTAAAAAGCTAAGAGAGTTAAAAGAGCTCAATCCGGAAAAGGGTATTGAATACTGCGGAGATGCGGAGGATTATCTTTTTGCACTTGAGACCTATGTCAAATCCATTGATGATAAGGCAGAGATAATTGAGAAGAGTCTGAGTGATGGAGATATTCAGGCCTACACTTTTAATGTACATTCACTAAAAAGTACATCTGCAGCTATCGGTGCAGATGCTATATTTGAAAAAGCAAAGGAACTGGAAGGACGCGCCAAGGCTGGAGAAAATGAGAGCCTGAAGCCGGATACTGAGCAGCTGCTTAAAGACTATAGAGAGCTGAAAGTCCTAATAGAAGATGCTCTAAGTGAATGAGATGACAAACGACAAGGTTACTGACAGAGTGCGTCAGACAAAATAAGTGCTATTAAAGGAGCGACATATGAGTGACGACCATGTAAGAACAATAGAGGAAGAACAGGAGCGAAACCGCATGCTAGAGAAGGCTCTGGCGGATGCTGAGAGCGCAAACATAGCAAAGACAGCATTTCTATCCAATATGAGTCATGAGATCAGGACCCCGATGAATGCCATAATCGGGCTGTATAATATTGCACTTAAGAACCCTGACCTCCCGGATGAGACAAGGGAGATTCTGGATAAAATAGGAGCAAGTGCGAATCATCTCCTGTCACTCATAAATGATATTCTCGATATGAGCCGTATCGAATCCGGCAAGATGACTGTCAAAAAACAGGACTTTTCATTCGGCGATATGTTGGAGCAGATAAATACAATGGTTGAGTCTCAGTGTAATGATAAGGGACTTCAGTTCGAATGCCATGTAAAAGGACATCTTAACGACTATTACATCAGCGATGAAATGAAGCTGAAGCAGGTCATTATCAATATTCTTGGTAATGCTGTTAAATTCACCGATCCCCCGGGAAGTGTTATGTTCCTTGTGGAGGAGGAAAAATCGGACAAGAAATATTCCTATATCCGTTTTGTGATCAAGGACACGGGAATAGGTATGGATGAGGATTAT
>JAEEGL010205355.1_pt1 | contig 14717 bp, 9 predicted proteins | sample 9134231 | NCBI WGS metagenome assembly JAEEGL01 (sample SAMN16246548, study PRJNA631951) | gut metagenome | biome: gut microbiome; feature: rumen; material: fiber-attached | host: Bos | place: Iran: Karaj | collected 2018-10 | reverse complement strand
TGGTATATCGCCGGCATCGGTGCCCAGCAGCCCACACTCAAGCAGACGCTCACGCTGCCCATGATTCCCAAAGGTGCCGAGATGACGGTCTATACGGATGACGAACAGCTGAACGGCAAGATGGAGACGCGCAAACAAAACAAGAAGCAGCAAGTAAGCCTGCTGCTCCCTGAGAACGGTGCCTTCCTCATTGTCTATCAGGAAAGTAAATAACTTTAAAAACCAACATTATGAAACTATTTGTAAAAACGATGAAGTCATTTGCTGCGCTCTTTTGCTGCTCAGTGTTAATGTGTGCTGTCACATCATGTACTAGAGAAGACAACCCCGTGAATTTAGACGGCAGTGCCTCCATCACACTCAACACCCAAGCGCTCTACGAAGAGATTGGTTTCTACGAGAAGGCCGTTCACAACATGAAGACTGGCTACTTTTTTCTTGAAAACACCCTGCTCGTCTATGATGAAGCGGGCAAGCTGGTAGGAAAGTATGAGGAGAATACCAACGACTTCCAGCCCGTCAGCTTCGATGTTAGCAACCTCCCCAACGGTTACTATACCGTAGTTGCCGTTGAGCATGGCCGCCAAGAAGACGTTGCATTCTGGGAGTTGGTTGACGAGGAGAGTCTCTCCACCGTACAGATCCGTCGTACTGACCAACACACCTATTGGACGTTCGCAGTCGGAGTAGCAAGTCAGCAGATCACCGTCCGAAGCGGCGAGGTGAAAGCCAACCTTACGCCAAAGGCGGCAGGCTGTCTGTTCGACGTGAGAATAAACCGCACGCCATCGTTCAAAAACCACCTGAGAGTCTGGGGTAACAAGATGCCTACAGGCCTCTACCTGAATCCCCAGCTCAACGAGGACGAGCAACTTGCCTACAACGAAAACGACACATGGGGCGTCATTTGCCTGATTGACCCGGCGGTCACAAATACAACATTCTTCACCATAGGCAGAGGAAAGCAGGACATCGATCTTTACGAGTACAATGCTACCGAGAAAAAGTGGTCAGCCCTGTGGTGGGGACGGAACGTGAACCTCGTGAAGGAGCCCAACGCCATATTCTGTTACGACAGCAATCCCCAATTACTGTATAAGTACTTTGCAGGTTCCATTGACCAGTACTCCGTCTGGGAAGAGGCGCACAGCACTAACGGTCTGAAGTTAGAACCCATTATGGACTATGGCAAGAATGTAGAGGATTTCGACAAAATAGTAACTGGCTCACTGTGGTATTGCGGACCCCAGAATCCATCTCTCAACTCATGGGGTGGTATGTGGTATAAGCCTTATGCCGTCTGGCCTAATGGAAAAATGCAATTAGTCTGCTACTTTGAAACCGAAGACGGCAAGAACGCCAAGGAATTTCTCTACTCTTATGAAGGAGATGACATTTCTGCAGAGCAAATGAAAGAGGAAATCCTCAGTTGGGGCTATGAATACAAGGGCTACTTCTACGCCACCGACAACAGCAGTCTCAAGTCTTTTGTTTACCTGAAGCCCAACGGAGTAGATGAGATACAGCTATGGCAACCCGCCGACAATTCCTACTGGCAGGTGTCCTTCCACCCCTATGACCAGGAAGACTTCGACCTCATCATTGGTGAGTAGGCTTTAACAGAACTATAACTTAGCACCCCTTGGCATGTCTCATGTCCAAGGGGTGCTGTTTTAGAATCCTATTCACCAATTCGTTATTTTCTTTCTTTGCCATATATTTGTTTTGTAGTGTCCTCGCTTATTCGTACCTTTGACTTCGTCGAAGGTACTGTCGCTCGACAATAAAAACAAAAAAAAACTGGTTTTTTGTTTTGTAGTGTGCTCGCTTATTCGTACCATTGACTTCGTCGAAGGTACTGTCGCTCGACAATAAAAACAAAAAAAAACTGGTTTTTTGTTTTGTAGTGTGCTCGCTTATTCGTACCTTTGTAGCGCAAAACGAACAAACGAAGGAATGATTGTTGAGGAATCTTTCCTTATATATATTAACTAAAACAAATTATCTAATGAGAAAACAAGTATTATTCTCGGCCATGCTATCGGTGGCTCTCATTGGGGGAAGTACGCTGTGTACAATTCCCGTGACAGCAGCGGTAGCACAGGCGAAGACAATCAAGGTCAGTGGTCAAGTTGTTGACGTAGAGGGGCAGCCACTCATTGGGGCTACCGTCAAGGTGAAGGACTTGAAACAGGGAGTCGTCACTGACTTTGACGGTAATTTCGAGTTGGATGTGGCACCCAATGCTACCATTCTGGTGAGCTACGTAGGCTACAAGGACCGCGAAATTGCGGTACGGGGACGGGCTTCGCTCGGACAGATTGAACTCTCTGAAGACGCCAACGTGCTGGAACAGGTGGTTGTCGTGGGTTACGGTACTCAGAAGAAGGCCGACCTGACTGGTTCGGTGGCTGTAGTAAACACCGACGAACTCAAGCGCGTGTCACACAACAACATCAGCTCAATGCTCGAAGGTAAGGTGGCTGGTGTACAGATTTCTACCGACGGCCAGCCCGGTGCTGACCCAATGGTACGCATCCGTGGTGTAGGCTCTTTCGGCGACACATCTCCGCTGTACGTTATCGACGGTGTCCCCATGGGTACTTCCATCCGCGACTTCTCGCCAAACGACATCGAGACCATCCAAGTGCTGAAGGATGCCTCGGCAGGTGCTATCTACGGTTCTCGTGCTGCTAACGGTGTGGTCATCATCACCACGAAGGGCGGTAAGAAGGACCAGCCGCTGAAGGTTGATTACAAGGGCTACTTCGGTATTGACCAGATACAGAGCGACGTCTATGACGTGATGAACGCCGACCAGTACAGCCAGTACATCGGTACGGCGCTGACCAATTCGGGCAAGGCACTCTACGGCGGCTACAGCCTCGGTGCTGACGGTCGCTACCATTTCCAGGACAACACCAACACCGACTGGTTCAAGGAGGTCTTCAAGACCGGTATCCGCCAGAACCACAACATCAACCTGAGCGGTGGCGGTGCCAACAACACGTACAACCTCGGTCTGGACTACTTCCAGCAGAAAGGTACGCTGAGAGGCCAGGGTCCTAACTACGAGCGCTTTACCGCCCGCCTGAACAACACGATGGACACCAAGTTCATCAAGTTCCGCACCAGCGTGGTCTATTCGCACTCTAACCAGGACAACACCTCTATCTCGAATGCTAACGAATATATTCAGGGACTTTATGGCAACCTGCCCAACGTGCTGCTCGGTACTGTTACCATGCAGCCCACCATCAAGGCGTACGACGAATCCACATGGGTTCTCGATGACATTGTGCCGATGGCAGGCAACCTGAACTACGACGCCTACGGCTACGGCGTGGGCTATAACGCCATCCACGGCGACATCTCGGCCACCAACCCCCTGCTGACTAACAACCTGCTGGAGCGCAATACGCTGGTGGACCGCATCCTGCTCACCGGTTCGGCCGACGTTGACCTGCTCAAGATGCTGGGTGTGGAGAGCAAGAACCACAAGCTGAGCTACAAGCTGAACCTCTCGTACAACAAGACACACTGCACCGACAAGACCTGGATTCCAGCCTGGATTCAGGGACCGCGTGTGGCACTGCTCAAGGAGAACGAGCGCTTGGAGAAGGGCCGCAGGACTATCTCGGACGCACTGATTGAGAATACCCTGAACTACGACGGTCAGTTCGGCAAGCACCACCTCAACCTGCTGGTCGGTATGACCTATGAGGAGGAGCACTGGAACAACCTAAACGCATGGGGTACCAACTTCACCGAGCCTTACTACCTGCAGATTCAGAATGCTGCAGCCAAGGATGGCAGCTCGACGGAGTTCAAGCATGTGCTGGCTTCGTATATCGGACGTTTCATTTATGACTATGACGGCAAGTATCTGCTCTCGGCCGTTGTACGTCGTGACGGTAGCTCGCGCCTGTCATCGGGCCGCCACTGGGGTACATTCCCCTCTATCTCGATTGGTTGGCGCTTCGACAAGGAAAAGTTCTTCCCCATCAGCCGCGACATTGTGAACATGTTCAAGATTCGTGCCGGCTATGGTGAACTGGGTAACGAGAACATCGGTGAATACCAGTACCAGGCTACCATGGCTCGTAACAACATGACATATTCGTTCGGCAACCAGCCCGTCACGGGTTCTGCCGTGTCAACCTTCGTCAATACCGAGATTTCTTGGGAGAAGAAGACAACGATGAGCGTCGGTATCGACCTGGCCATGTTCAACAACCGCTTAGAGTTCACTGCCGAGTGGTTTAAGAACAAGTCGAAGGACCTGCTGACGGGCGTTGCAGTGCCGGCCCATGCCGGTGTGTCTAACACCCAAGTCACCATGAACGCTGCCACGATGGAGAACACCGGTTTTGAGTTCTCGGCAACCTATCGCAACAACGATCACCCGCTGAAGTGGCAGGTGGCTGCCAACCTCAGCACCATCAAGAACAAGGTGACGTCGCTGGCCAACGAAACCGGATTCCGCAACGACGGCGACTACATGACCTACGAGGGTCAGGAACTTGGTCAGTTCTATGGCTATATATATAAAGGTTTAATACGTACGCAGATGGACCTCGACGACCTGAACGCATACGCCAACACGAAGGGTAAGGAATTCTACCAGCCTAATGCACAACTGGGCGACTGCTACTATGCAGACGTCAACGGCGACGGTACCATCACTGCCGATGACCGCGTCGTGCTGGGCAGCGGTATGCCGAAGGTGACGTTCGGACTTAGCGCACACCTGGAGTACAAGATGTTCGACCTCTCTATCTCTACATTCGGAGCCTTGGGCTACCACGTGGCAGACTTCATCTACAACTCACTGAACTCCTGCTACGGACCAGGCAACAAGGATGTGGCCGTACTCGACGCCAACCGCTGGTCGGATGACGGTCTGACCTACATCTCAAACGTGCCACGAACCTACGAGACGGCTATCGGCTCAGGGTGGAACGACTATTTCAGCGACCGTAAGATACAGAACGCAGCCTACTGGAAGATTGCCAACGTAGAGTTAGGATGCAACCTGCCCAACAAGTGGTTTGGCAACTATGTCAACGGAGTGCGCATCTATGTCTCGGCACAGAACCTCTACACCTTCACCAAGTATAAGGGCTACAACGTCGATTACTATCCCGGCACGTTTACTCCGGGCTTGAACTACTGCTCGTATCCTAGTGCGCGCAGCTACATGTTCGGTCTGAATTTCTCGTTCTAAGCCGTTAACGCATATTATAGAAAACAGAAACAATAGAAAACGCGAAAATATATGAAAATACATAATATTTCACTCGCTGCCCTCCTCGGGCTTGTCACACTGACATCGTGTGAGAGCAAGCTGGATGTCAACAACCCCAACCAGCAGACTACCGACATCTTCGGCTCACAGCCAGAAGAGCTGGAGGAGAGCATCATTGCCTGCTACAACCACATACGCATGGAGGGTACCTACGCCCGTGTGGGCTACACGCTCGACCTCGTACGCGGCGACGAAGTGTGGAACTCGTCGCAGGTGTGGTACATGCCGTTCGACGACCTCGACGTAGCATTCACAGACGAAATCGGACAGTGGCCCTGGCGCGACTGGTACTATACCATCAAGGTGTGCAACTTCGTCACCTCAAAGTTTGAGGACGTTGACGACGAGACGCTCAACAACAAGATGAAGCGCATCAAGGGTCAGGCTCTGTTCCTGCGCGGCCTGTCGTACTACAACCTTGCCGCCTACTACCAGAACCCGCCGATTATTACCGACTACAGTCTCTACTCTTCACTGACTACGCTCAACGTACCCAACGATGAGGAAGGCGATGAAAGCGTCTTCGACCAGTACGACCGCGTGCTGGACCTCGTAGAGAGTGATTTCAATGAGGCCATGACGCTGCTGCCCACACGTGACGAGGGTGGCGAATGGGCACTGGGACGCGCCACGAGCGGTGCCGCCGCCGGTTTCTATGCACGCACGCTGATGCAGCGCCACAAGTACGACGAGGCCCTTGAAGTACTGAAGGACATTATCAACGGAAAGTACGGCACCTACAAGCTCATGGCAAACTACGGCGACAACTTCCGCGAGGGTGCTGCCTACGAGAACAACGACGAGAGCCTCTTCGAGGTGCAGTATCTCGACTACGGCTCACAGGGTACCGATGACGAGTGGACACCGGTCAACACCAGTGCCAACGCAACGCAGGGACATGCCATTGAGAGCAACTTCGGACCGGGACAGTTCAGCGGCTGGGCAGACCTCTCGGCTGCACCATGGCTCTACAACCTCTTCAAGGCAGAGCGGACCACTGACAACTCGCTCGACCCACGCCTCTACTGGACCATCGGCACCTACGAGCCAGAGTGGGACAACGACCGTACCACGCTCGGCAACGTGTGCTACCAGACCAATATGAAGGACAGCGAGCCGGTGGCTACCAACGACAACAACGGAGGACTGCCCATTGCCAAGTGGACCAACATGCGCACTGGCCTCTACAACGGCATCACCGTCGGACTGCACTGCGGTATCAACCTGCGACTGATGCGCTACAGCGACGTGCTGCTGCGTGCCGCAGAGTGCGAGAACGAGGTGAACGGACCGACGCAGCAGGCTATCGACTGGATCAACCAGGTGCGCAACCGTGCCAGACTGGCCAACCTGAACCTCGCCGACTTCAACACCGCCGACAAGTTGTTTGAGCAGATTGCCAATGTCGAGCGCCCGAAGGAGTTCGGATGTGAGTGGGGCCGTGGTCTGGACCTCATCCGTTGGGGATTCTTCTACGACAACGACCGACTGACCCAGCTCAAGGAGCACGGCACCTTCCGTCGCTCAGCCGACAAGACGCGCATCAAGGAGCCAGTGAGCTACTCGTCGATAGCAACCGACTCCGAGCTGAAGAGCTCGTTCGACACCTATATACAGGGACATGAGTTCCTGCCCATCTTTGTGGGTACGCTGAACGACAACCCCAACCTGGTTGAAAACTCTGCTAACACCAGCACCAGCAATGGAAGCTATTTCACTCAGTCAGGCTGGACGGTACACCCCGTAGTGGACCTTGATAAGTAACAATGACCGTTGAACATTGAAAACAGAAACAATTATGAAACTATTCTATAAGTTTGCAAGTTCGCTCTGCGCAATGGCTATTGCCATAGTGACCCTGACGGGTTGTGAGGGCAGCGAAATGTATAGCGTCAACGAGCCGGGATGGGCCGCTGACAAGATTGACTCCATCAGGAATGCCAAGAGCGGCGATACAGGACCGCTTTATACTTTCGGACAGAAGGACTTCAGTTCCGGATGGTGGCAGGACTTCTCAAGATACTATGTCATACCCGAGGGACAGAAGTGGGAGGCTACCTTCGACCTGTTCATTGACGGAAATGCCACCAACACTTACAAGAACTTTGCCATGATTATCTGCTCCGACGCTGAGCGCGGCGGCAGCGGCTATAAGGAGTATGGTGCCATACGCTACGACAACCAGCCCAGCGGCAACTCCGAGTGGGGCGACTACATCGACCGCAGTCTGGTGGAGAGCAACCTCACCTTCAGCACCGACACAGACCCCGGTGTCGATAAGCTCGGCGGTACGGTGACGCTGACCGTTGACCGCACCGAGGGAGGACTGATTGTCACCATGGACAACGGTACCGTCAGGAAGACATACACGCAGACTACCCCGCTGGCCAACCTCAACAAGGACGAGACGAACACCAACATACGCTGCTTCTTAGTAGTCGAAGGCTCCTACATCGACTTCCTGTCGTCGAACATCGAGCCCTACGACGAGAACGCTGAGTTCCAGCCCGTGGCACTCAAGCTGACGGGCGTGCCCACCGAGGTGTTGCTGGGCACCACTTACGAGGACTTCACGGCCAACATCGCGGCAACCGTCGAGTTTGAAGGCGGCTCGTCGAAGACGCTCGAACTGAAGGACCTGCAGGTACAGGTCGTGCCTGACCTCACCACGTTGGGTTCCAAGACGCTGATTGCCGTTTACAACAAGACCTCAAAGGGCTCCAACTGTGACAATCCAGTAGTGGCAACAGTGGTCTTCCAGGTGGTCAACGAACTCTCTGCCTTCACGCAGACATACGCCGTGCCCACACCGCTCATACTCGGAGCCGAGGACAACTCTACAGCATGGTGGGGCGCACATACAGAGAACATCAAGGTTGAGCCGATGGAGACCAAGGTGGTAACCTTCACCAACTACACCACCGGTGCCAGCAACTGGAACAACTTTGTAGTGGTGCTCTGCAAGGCCAGCGCTGCCGAGTATGCCGTGCTGCGTGCCGACAACTACGGATGGGGCGACGGATATGCTGCAGCCCAGCATGTCGGCGGTTTCGCCACCGACGAGGAGTGGACAGCATGGCGTGAAGACATGAACGGAGCAAAGGTGACGGCCTACATCACCAACAACGGCGACGGTACAGCCAGCTTCAAGGCTGTCATGACCGGTGTCAGCGGAACGGTATATACTCAGGAGTACAACGGTATCAACACCGTCGATGCCAATGACTTCTACTTCAACTTCACCGTTGACGGATGCCATCTGGTGTTCGACAATGCACTGGGTACGCCCGACTGTAATGCAGCATGGTGGTCTGCCCACACGCCTAACGTGAAGGTGGCACCACATACGGTATGCACCGTCAACTTCACCAACTACACCTCAGGAGTCAACAACTGGAACAACTTCGTCATCGTGCTCAACAAGGCCAGCCTGGCAGAGTATGCCGTGGTACGTGCCGACAACTACGGTTGGGGTGACGGCTATGCAGCCTGCAGGCCCAGCGGCGGTCAGGCCGACTGGGGAACATGGCTCACAGCCATGAACGGTGCCAAGTGTCAGGCCCAGATTGTCAACAACGGCGACGGCACTGCCGACATCAAGGTGGTGATGCACGGTACGAATGGCACTGACTATACACAGGACTATATCGGAATCAACACGATTGACCCCGACGACTTCTACTTCCGGTTCACCGTGGACAGCAGTTACCTGGTATTTGAGTAATGTATAAAAAAGAAACTGTATTATGAAATTTATATCTAAACTGTTAGCGCTGTTTGCCATCGGAATGATGGCAACAGCCTGTGAAGACAAGATCAACGAGGAGAACGTTTCTCTTTCGGTCACGACGCCCCAAGTGTCTGGCATACAGCCTAATTCGGCCGTCATCTCTGCTACGGCGTCTGGCTCGCATCTCATTGCACGAGGCATCTGCTATGCCACAACGCCTAACCCCACTATCAATGACAACAAGGTGGTCGCCATTGGCAAGGACATGGTGCTGACCATCAGCGGACTGACCAAGGCTACTACCTATTATGTCAGAGGATTCGTACAGACCAGTTTCGACGTGAGGTATTCCGAGGAGGTGTCCTTCACTACACTTACGGAAGAGTCGGCAGAAGACGACCCACAGACGGAAGGCCCGTCGGCACTGAAGCGTGTCAGTGTACACGACCCGAGCATCGTCTGGGATCCTTCTACCAGCACCTACTACGTGTTCGGCTCTCACCGCGCTGCCGCTCGAAGCAACAACCTAATGACGTGGCAGGCATTTACCGCTCCGTGGGCTACGGCCACCAGCACCAATGCCAGCAACGTGGAAGCCTTCACCACCCCCGAAGTGACCAAGGTGAAGAAGGGCGGTCAGGAGTACGACCTCGACTTCAACGCATACGCATGGTCGGCACGTGGCAGTCAGAGCTACGACATCAGCGGCATGATGTGGGCTCCCGATGTCATCTACAACAAGAAGATGGGCAAGTGGTGCATGTACCTCAGCGTCAACGGCGACGGCTGGTATAGCAGCATTATCATGCTGACGGCCGACAACATCAACGGTCCCTACCGCTACCAGGCTCCTGTGGTCGCCAGCGGTGCCCGCTCGGCAGAAGCCTACAGTGGCACTGACATGCCCATCGTCCTCGGAGCAACTATGCCCAGCCGCTACAATCCCAGCGACAACTACGGCAACCACTGGCCAAACGCCATTGACCCCTGCGTGTTCTACGACGAAGATGGCAAGCTCTGGATGTCTTACGGCTCGTGGAGCGGCGGTATCTTCATGCTCGAACTGGATGAGGAAACGGGTCTGCGCGACTATGATGTGACCTACGAGACGAACTCCACTTCTGATGCTTACTTCGGCCAGAAGATAGCCGGCGGCTATTACGTCTCGGGCGAGGCTTCCTATATCGAGCATATCGGCGGCTACTACTTCCTGTTCATAACCTACGGCGGTCTGGATGCTGCTGGCGGTTACCAGATGCGCGTGTTCCGTTCGCTGAAGCCCAACGGCCCATACGTTGACAGCAAGGGTTCTTCAGCCCTCTACAGCAAGTATGAACTCAACTACGGTTCGGGAGCTACCGACGGCAACCGTGGTGTCAACATCCTCGGAGCCTACTCACAGTGGGGCAACCTGCTGACGGGTGGTGACGGCGAGGCTTCCGGCGAGCGCGCCCAGGGCCACAACAGTATCATAGCTGCTGAGGACGGTCGCACCTATCTGGTATATCACACTCGTTTCCAGAACTGGGGCGAAGGCCATCAGGTACGTGTCCACCAAGTCTATCAGAACGAGGACGGATGGCTGGTTGCTGCTCCGTTCGAATATACTGGCGAGGGTATCAAGAGTGCAGGTATCGCTTCAGCCCAGAAGGTGCCCACCGCCGACATCCCCGGCAAGTATAAGCTGCTGACCCACCGTTACGGACTGAACCATGCTCAGAAGCAGTATGCCACACCCGTCAACATCCAGTTAGAGGCCGACGGCACTATCACCGGCGATGCAACGGGCAGCTGGACAGTGAAGGAAGGCACATCTTACGTCACCATCACCCTCTCCGGAGCAGCTTACAAGTGCGTCATGGTTCCGCAGACGCTGGAGCCAACCAACGACGTGGTCCCCTGCTTCACCGGCCTGCGCAGCCAGACGGGTGTCACCATCTGGGGTTATAAGTACGAATAATAACGGACCAATAGCGTACTAAAAATGGCCGCCAAACAGGGTTTCATCCCTGTAGGCGGCCATTTTTGAATTGTTTTTTATTATCTATGAAAAATGATGTCCTCAAATATTGGCAAATCCCATTCTTAGCAATAAGGTGTGGGATTTTTCTTGTCTTTATGCAAAAAAATGTTCACAAATTTGTGAATAACAAAATAAAGTTGTATCTTTGCGCAGAAAAATGTGAACCACAATGATCGTTGTCTTTGAACAAGATTATCTGAGAGAACTCTACGAAAAGGGAAAGGCCAGCGACAAGAAACACCGTTTTCAGCCGCAGATAGTCAGTAAATTTACGCGCACTATAGACCTGATGAAGAATCTCTCGAACGTTATGTGTTTGGCACAATATGGAGGGCTGCACTATGAGGCCCTGCACGGTGATAAGGAGGGACTTTCGTCGGTGAAGGTAAACGACCAATACAGGATAGAGTTTCGCGAGATTATCAAGGGAGATAAGACGATAGCAGAGGTAGTGAGTATTACGGAATTGTCAAACCATTATAAATGAAATAGATATGGTACATGTAGATGGAATCAACGATTGCATGATTGCGAACAATCTGGAACCGCATTATCTGACCCATCCGGGCGAGATAATAAAGGACGAGTTGGAAGCCCGTGGCATCAGTCAGCGACAGTTGGCAAAAAGTATCGGTGTTCCAGCCAGTCAGCTGAATGAGTTGCTGAATACCAAGCGTGCTCTGAGTGCAGAGATGGCTTTGCTGATAGGTCAGGCTTTAGGTATCGACCCTGCTCCGCTGCTGGCTCTGCAGACTGACTACAATCTGCTTTCCGCCAAGCGTAACAAGTCGTTTTTGGAGCGACTAAAGGAAATTCCTCGGATTGCAGCTGTGTTCTGATTATCATACAATAACGATATGGCAAAAAGTATTCAACTAATAATCGCATTGCTCCTAATAGGATCAACAGCGATAAAGGCACAAACCGCCCAGGAGGACTTGGACGAGAAGTATGCTACAGAACTGGTGAAGCCGGGTACGGTAGCACCTGACTTCACGATGAAGACCCCAGATGGAAAGACCATCCAGCTGTCGAAGTTTGCAAAAGGCAAGACGGTGCTGTTGGACTTCTGGGCATCGTGGTGTCCCGACTGTCGTAAGGATGCACCAGAGGTGGTAAGGATGTACGATGCCTATCACAAGAGTGGTGTCGAGTTTATCGGTATCTCTATGGATACCAACGTAGAGGCGTGGAAGGCTGCCATTGAAAAATACGGCATCAAGTATCCGCAGGTGAGTGAACTGAAGAAGTTCAAAGAAACCGACATCCACAAGGCCTACGGTGTGAATTGGATACCATCCATGGTGATTGTTGGACCTGACGGTCGCGTGAAACTCTCGACGGTGATGATTGACAAGGCGGACAGATTCCTTAAAGAGCTGACTATGAAATAAAGGCCGCTACTCCTTCAACAGCTGGAGGGCACGCTGCATGGCGTCGTTGTATTCGTTCATGATGGCGTAGTATTCGCTCATGTCCCATAGGTCACGGGCTATCAGTGCCTTCAGCTGCTGGCGCAGATAGGGCAGGGTGCGTTCGCGCTCGGCATCATCCTTGGGACGTATGTTCTCCTTCTCGCCCTTGCTGAAGATGCCGTCAATGACTTCCTGCGGAACCTCAAACCGCTGACGGAAGTCAGCGAACGTCTTGTACTGCCTTCGCAGCTGCTTACGGTGCTGGTCAACGTATTTCAGGTTGGCGTTGAGGATGATGCTCTTGGCAGATAACTCGCGGTGGTAGCGGGTGTATTTGGTAGTGTCTAACGGTACGAACTCGTCGGGCATGATGCCGCCACCGCCATATACCACGCGATGGTTTTTCAGCGTATAGTATTTCAGCGAGTCGGCAAAGTGGACGCTGTCTGCCGACATCAGCTCACCGCTCTTCAGACGGTGTAACATATCCTCGGCATAGTCCTTTTGCTTCCCTTTCTCATAAGGCTTCTGGATGCAACGGCCCGAAGGGGTATAGTAGTGGGCAATGGTCAGGCGTATCATACTGCCGTCAGGCAGGTCGATGGGACGCTGGACGAGGCCCTTGCCGAAGGTACGGCGACCCACGATGGTGCCACGGTCCTGATCCTGGATGGCACCCGAGACAATCTCAGCAGCTGATGCCGTGTAGCTGTCAACAAGTACTACCACCTTGCCATCCATCAACATGCCATGACCCTGGGCACGGTATTCGCGGCGATCCACCTGACGACCCGTGGTATAGACGATGAGGTCACCCTTGCGCAGGAATTCGTCGGCAATCTGTACGGCAGCCTGCAGGTAGCCGCCACCGTTCTCCTGCAGGTCCAGAATCAGGTCCTGCATACCTTGCTTTTTCAGTTCGGTGACACATGCACAGAACTCGTCGTAGGTCTGGGCACCGAAATTGCCGATGCGGATATAGCCGATGGCAGGCGTTGCCATGTAGCTGGCATCAATGCTCTTGACGGGAATCTTGTCGCGTATCACGGTAAAGACGAGCTTGTCCTTAATGCCCCGGCGTACAATGCCTAACACCACCTTGGTGCCCTTGGGACCGCGCAGGCGTTTCATGATCTCCTCCTTGGCCATCTTCACGCCGGCAATGGCGGTATCGTTCACCGTTACGATGCGGTCGCCGGCCACGATGCCCACCTTCTCGGAAGGTCCGTTCGATACGGGCTGGATGACCACCAGCGTGTCCTCCACCATATTGAACTGCACACCAATGCCCTCGAAGTTGCCCTGCAGGGGCTCGTTCATCTCCTTCACCTCCTTGGGGGTAGAATAGCTGGAGTGTGGGTCGAGCTTTTCCAGCATGCCGCGTATGGCATCCTCCACCAGTTTGTTCTCGTCAACGCTATCAACATAGAGTGCGTTGATGGCCAACTCAGCGATGTTCAGCTTACGCAACGGCGAGTCGGCGTTCTGCTGGGCGCTTAAAGGTAAAAAAGTAAAAAAGAAAAAAGGTAAAATACCCACCATTAACTTTAATACCCCATTATTATTGATTATATTCATATCGCTTATTCTTTTACTTTTTTACCTTTTTACCTTTTTTACTCTTCCTCTTCCGGTTTGTCTTCTTCTATTACGAGGTTATCAATGATGAAGTTCTGGCGCTCCATGGTATTCTTGCCCATGTAGTATTCCAGCAGCTTCTGTACCTGGTCGTTCTTGTGCAGCGTGACCTGCTCTAAACGGATGTCAGGACCGATGAAACCGGCAAATTCCTCGGGGGAAATCTCGCCAAGACCCTTGAAACGGGTGATTTCAGGGTCGGGAGCCAAGTCGGCAATGGCCTTGGCACGCTCCTCGTCGCTGTAGCAATAGCGCACCACGAAGTCGCCCTTCTTGCCGTCGTCGCGCATCTCCTTGTTGCGTATCTTCGTCCGCTTGTTGCGAACGCGGAACAGCGGGGTCTGCAGCACATAGACGTGACCCTTCTTGATGAGTTCGGGGAAGAACTGCAGGAAGAAGGTGATGATGAGCAGGCGGATGTGCATGCCGTCAACATCGGCATCGGTAGCTACGATGACCTTGTTGTAACGCAGCGTGTCAAGGCCCTCCTCAATGTCGAGGGCGGCCTGCAGCAGGTTGAACTCCTCGTTCTCATAGACCACCTTTTTGGTAAGTCCGAAGCAGTTGAGGGGGTTTCCGCGCAGCGAGAACACGGCCTGCGTG
>JAEEGL016291949.1_pt1 | contig 14718 bp, 14 predicted proteins | sample 9134231 | NCBI WGS metagenome assembly JAEEGL01 (sample SAMN16246548, study PRJNA631951) | gut metagenome | biome: gut microbiome; feature: rumen; material: fiber-attached | host: Bos | place: Iran: Karaj | collected 2018-10 | reverse complement strand
TCAAGGCTGGTGACACTGTAACTGTCGCTTACAAAATTATCGAGGGTTCGAAAGAGCGCATCCAGCTCTATCGTGGTGTAGTCATCAAGATTGCCGGTCATGGCGAAAAGAAGCGCTTCACCGTTCGTAAGATGTCTGGTACCGTGGGTGTAGAGCGTATCTTCCCCATTGAGTCGCCCAACATCGAGAGCATCGAGGTGAACAAGGTAGGTAAGGTGCGTCGCGCCAAGCTCTACTATCTGCGCAAGCTCACTGGTAAGGCTGCTCGTATCAAGGAGAAGCGTTCTGGTGCTGCTGTTTCTGCAGAGTAATTCCTTCGGATTCAAGAAAGAAGATAAAAACACGTTGTTCGAATGTCGGACAGCGTGTTTTTCGTTTACCCCAAATTTAGGTTAATAAATGAGAAAATGCGGGCTATGTCAATGGTTTTTAGTACTTTTGCACGCGAATTAAAAGATGAGTCGCATTTTGCACGCGACATTCAAGAAAAAGAAGATTGCAAAACGATATGAACAAGAAACAAATAGCCATTCTTGGATCCACAGGAAGCATCGGCACGCAGGCACTTGAAGTGATTGAGGAGCACAGCGACCTCTATGAAGTCTATTGCCTGACGGCCAACAACAAAGTGGAACTGCTGGCTGAGCAGGCACACAAGTTCAACCCCGCCGCCATCGTTATCGCCAACGAGAACCGCTACGACGAACTGAAGACGCTCATGCAGGATCGTCCAGACATCAAAGTCTATGCCGGGGCAAAGGCACTCAACGAGATTGTTGAGGCCCAGCCTATTGATATGGTGCTCACCGCCATGGTGGGCTTTGCAGGTCTGAACCCTACCATCCACGCTATCAAAGCCCACAAGACCATCTGTCTGGCCAACAAGGAGACACTGGTGGTAGCAGGTGAACTGATTTGTCGTCTCGCCATAGAGAACAAGGCCGCCATCCTGCCTGTCGATAGCGAGCACTCGGCCATTTTCCAGAGTCTCGTAGGCGAGGATGAGAACCCCATTGACAAGATTCTGCTCACGGCCTCGGGAGGTCCCTTCCGCACGAAGACGATGGAGGAGATAGCCCATGTGACAAAAGCTGACGCCCTGCGCCACCCCACTTGGGACATGGGGGCAAAAATCACCATCGACTCAGCTTCAATGATGAACAAGGGCTTCGAGGTGATTGAAGCCAAGTGGCTCTTCGGTGTCGAGGCAAAGCAGATTCAGGTGCTGGTGCATCCACAAAGCATCGTCCACTCAGCCGTACAATTCATGGACGGCTCGGTGAAAGCACAGCTGGGTGTGCCCGACATGCGGTTGCCCATCCAGTATGCCTTCTCATTCCCGAAACGATTGCCGCTGAGCGGTGAGCGTCTCAACCTGTTCAAGGCTCACGACTTAGAGTTTTTCGAGCCCGACCTGAAGAAGTTCCGCTGTCTGGCTATGGCCTATGAGGCTATTGACCGTGGCGGCAACATGCCTTGCATTGTCAATGCTGCCAACGAGATTGTGAACCGTGCCTTCCTCGAAGACCGCTGCCGTTTCCTCCAGATGGGCGACGTGATAGCCGAGACCATGGCAAAGGCCACCTTCATCAAGACTCCGACGCTCGATGACTACATGCAGACCGATGCCGAGGCACGACGCATCGCAAGTGAGCTACTGAAATAAGGATCATATAATTCAGAAACAGTATATTATAAATAGTAAATCGTCAAACAGAAAATACATTCGATGACAGTTTTAATTCAGATTCTTCAGTTTGCGCTGGCCCTTTTCCTGTTAATATTACTCCATGAGGGCGGTCACTTCTTCTTCGCCAAGGTTTTTGGTGTAAGAGTATCTAGATTCTACCTTTTCTTCAATCCTAAATTCCACCTTGTCAGCACCTATGACACATGGGTGCGCCGACTGTTCAAGATGGAACCGGAAGTGGTACCCGTGAAAGAGGTAAAAGAGGGAGGAAACACTATAAAAAAGAAAGAATATGTAGGAACAGAATATGGCATCGGTTGGCTACCGCTGGGTGGCTATTGTGCCATTGACGGTATGATTGATGAAACCAACCAGACATTATCCAAGGAGGTGAAACCATGGGAATTCCGTGCCAAGCCCGCTTGGCAACGCCTGCTCATCATGATTGGCGGTGTGCTGGTCAACTTCCTGCTCGCTTTATTCATCTATTCGATGGTTCTTTACACATGGGGAGAGCGCTACGTACCAGTTCAGAACATGACGGAAGGCATGTACTTCAATGAAGAAGCCAAGGCTTTCGGATTCCAGAATGGTGACATCATGCTGAGCCACGACGGTGTGGACTTCCAAAAGTTGGATGCCGACTTCTACCGTGATTTAGCCGAAGCCCATGAAGTGACTGTGCTGCGCGGCAATGAGAAAGTGAGCATCGTCCTGCCTGGCAATCTTGACCTATTGGAAATGCTGAAGGCCGAACCTCGTTTTGTCAGCAATCTCATCCCCATGAGCATTGACTCGGTGATACCCGGCTCGCCTGCTGAAAAAGCTGGTATCGTGAAGGGTGACAGAATCCTGAGCATCAACAACCATACGGTGAACACCCATAACGAACTGGTCTACGAACTGGGACGTCTCTATGATGTGTATGCTGCTGCCGAAGATGAAAAAGCCCAACAAAAGGCGCTGACCACAGAAGTTGTTTATCTGCACAATGCAGACACCACCAAGAAAGCGGTGACACTGATGGTTGAAAAGAAGTCGCTGAAATTAGGTTTTATGCCTATTATACCTAATTATCAGCCCGTCACCATCGAATATGGTTTCTTCGAGAGTTTCCCCGCAGGTGTGGCTTATGGTTGGAATGTGCTGAGCGGATATGTCGGTGACATGAAGTACCTTTTCTCTTCAGAGGGGGCGAAATCATTAGGCGGTTTCGGAACCATTGGCAGTCTCTTCCCACCCGTATGGGATTGGTACGTATTCTGGATGATGACCGCTTTCCTTTCCATCATCCTTGCCTTCATGAACATTCTGCCCATCCCTGCACTCGATGGCGGTCATGTACTGTTTCTCCTGTACGAGATGATTACACGCCGTAAGCCTTCTGAGCAGTTCATGATTCGTGCCGAATACGTAGGTTTCGGCATACTCATACTACTGATGGTGGTGGCCAATCTCAACGACGTGTTACGCTGGATGGGCATCATGTAGTCACAAGTCAGTCCAAAAGGAAATCAAAGGAATGAATCGGTTTAGGCCATTGCTTAGACCGATTCATTTTTCTGCAGATTCATTTTTTCGTCTCTTCTGACGACTCCTCGTGGGCCTTATGTTTAAACAGCTTATGATGAACAAAAGCCATGGCCTCCAAACAGATGAGCACAAGTACCGTAGCAGCTGTGGCAAGGATATACATGCCTGAACCAGCTGCCATACCGATTGCAGCCGTGACCCAAAGACCGGCAGCCGTGGTCAGTCCCTCCACTTTGTGCTTCTGGAAGATAATAGTGCCTGCACCGATGAAGCCGATGCCTGTCACCACCTGTGAGGCGATACGGCTGGGATCCAGACGGATGCCGGGCGTGCCGACAATCACATCAAAGCCATGAGCAGAGAGAATCATAAACAGGGCTGCTCCCAGGCCCACAAGGAAATGGGTACGGAATCCCGCAGCTTTTTCGCGATACTCACGTTCTAAGCCAATAGCTCCACCCAACAGGGCGGCTACAGTGATGCTAAGAATAAAATCAAGTGTCATTCCTGTCATAGCTATTACATTTTTCCTTTATTTGACAAAGATCTTCTTTCCGTTTTTAATCAGGAGTCCCCTACCCGATGATGTCACACGTTGTCCCCATAAGTTGTAATATTCGTCAGAAGTCCGCTTCGTATCTATGGAACGAATCGCTGTAGGGCTTTCTTCATCCATAAAAGACACTCGGGCACTACCACCGGGTACAATGAAATAGGCACGCATACCCTTCAGGGTGTTGCCAGAGGTAGAAGGCTTGCGGAGCTCTCCTGCGGTATTCAAGAAAAGATGTGTGCCATCTGTGTTGAGGGTTGTCTTCGAAAGGGCCCCCGCAAATCCATATCTTCCATCAGCCGACAGGATGGTCTTGGGCTCCGTCTTACGGATAATCACATTTCGGAATATTGGATTAACAACCCGTCTATCTATCTTCAGCAAGAAAGGCTCTCCAGCAGGCACGTACTGGGCAGGGGCAAAAGTAAACACGCCGTTTTCTACAGAATCGAGACGCATGACCTCGATAACGGCATCGGGATACAGAAACCGAAGCATCGGCACATCGAAGTTGAATGGCAGGCACAACGTGTTACAGGTATCCTTCAGCAAGGTACGTGTCAATGTTAGGTCTGCACACAGGCCTTTCACATCATCAAGAGCAGCAGTGTTCTCGTCCGTTTGGCTGAGCGAAGCAGTAGTACCCGTGGAAGCCAATTTTACACGTACATCGTCAAGGAAACAGTTGGTAGCATAAAAATTGATGTGAGTATTAGAGCCAGCATTTGGAATATCTACTTGACAATCTTTCCACTTTTCACTGGGCACGCTAATTGAAACTGCACCTTCAGAATCAGTAAAATCTACTCGCAAACTTGCAGTCTTACCTTCCATGCCCGCCACTCGGAATAATAATTTCAGATGGCCAGTAGCAGGTATTTCCACTGTGCTTATGGTTCCTACCGACTCCCCAAAAGCTACACATCCGTTTGCTGCATAGACATTCTCAAAATTACTGCTGATGTAGTCAAAACTGCTAACAGAAATTGATGATGCGCCATCTGGAAGAGTAAAAATACCATCATTACCACCCGTAGCGGTATAACGGTCGAACGTCTCATAATAGACACAGTCGCCCATATCGCAAACCTGAACGTTAGCCAGAAAAATGTTCTTGATGACTGAAGAACCATCTTGTGCCCCACAAGTAAACTGGATGCGCGAAGTCTCCGATCCGTTCTGCAAAAGGACAGGGTTCAACCGATACCATTTCTCTTTTTCTGACAGCGTGCGCCACCTCAACACACCTCCACTCCCCTCAACACCGATGCCCACACGGGTATCATCGTCACGGCCATAAGCCTGCACCATGATTCGGGCATTGCCACTCAGTCCGCGTAAAGGAGGGGTGATGAGTGAACCAGCCTCTTCAGTTTTACCAATCTGCAGCCATATATCACCATTATCTCGTACAGCATAGCAGGTATTGAACGTCCAGTCGGGATAAGACGAGATACTATTATCCAATTCAATCCAAATTTGTTCTTCTGGTACAGTAAAAGTATTCTTGAAACTCTCTTCAATGAGCGGCGTTATTTGCGCTGATACATGAAGAGTCATCATAGTAGAGAAAAGTATAAATAGTTGTCGCATGGGTATTAATTATTATCGTAGATACGGATTCATCGCAGTCTCCTCCCTCATCAGAGTTTTAGGGCCATGACCGCTATAGATAACTGTTTCAGCAGGCAGTTCATGCTTCAACCGTTGCAGACTCTGAATCATGTCGCTCCACGAACTGCCTTTGAAGTCGGTACGTCCAATGCTCATGCGGAACAGCGTGTCGCCCGTGAAAGCCACATGCTCCTCAGCACAATAGAAAGTCACGCCACCTGGGGTATGGCCAGGCGTATGAATGACCGTGAAGCTGTGGGTGCCGAAAGTGATCTGTTCGCCGTCAGAAAGAAAATGACCAATAGGCGGTGTGAGATGGTCGTAGTCCATACCAAAGAAGTCGGAGGCCTGAAAAGCCAAGTCACCCATTAAGAACTCGTCGCCACCGTGTACCTCTGGCTTCACGCCAAAGGCATCATAAAGCGAGTCGTTGCCAAAGCAATGGTCGAGATGACCATGGGTACAGAGCACACGAAACAACTGCAACTGCTCCTTACGGATAAAATCGACCACAGCTTTACGCTCCTGATCGTAGAAAGCGCCGCAATCGATAACCACCGCTTCGCGGCTATCATCATAGACCACGTAGCAGTTCTCTTGCAGCATGTTACACTCGAAAGTCTTAATCGTCATCATCGTTTCAATTCTTGCGTCCCAGCGGTAGCAAGACTAATCATAATTCTCAATCCTCAATTCTCCATTCTCAATTGCCTTCAATTTCCTTGCAGCGGCACATAGATACAATGTTTCTCACGGAACCACTCCTCGGCAAACCAGTCGCTCAACTCGCTCACTTGAGCAATGCGACGGAACGGAGCCGTCTCAGCCTGCACGTCGCCACCCTTGAGTACAATTACACCATTGGGCAAGGCATTGCGCTGCTCACGGGCAATGTTCTTACGCACAATCTTCACTAGATCAGGCAGCGGCATCACCGCACGGCTCACCACAAAGTCATACTTGCCTTTCTCGTCCTCACCCCGCAGATGGGTTGGCTGACAGTTCTTCAGTCCGATGGCCGTAGCCACCTCCTGTGCTACGCGGATTTTCTTTCCCGTACCGTCAATGAGTTTGAACTGACATTCAGGGAAGAGGATGGCCAAAGGGATGCCCGGAAAGCCGCCACCCGTACCGAAGTCGAGGATCTGTGATCCAGGACGGAAGCGAAGCATGCGGGCAATGGCCAGCGAGTGAAGCACGTGGTGCTCGTAGAGATGGTCAATATCCTTGCGCGAGATAACGTTAATTTTCTCGTTCCAGTCATGATAGAGCGCATCGAGCGCAGCAAACTGGCGCTGCTGTTCATCGGTGAGTTGAGAAAAATATTTCTTGATGATTTCCATTTTCAATTGCTTTATCTATAGTGTGCCGTAAAAGCTGTGCGCCTACTGCTTGATCTTGTCCCACGAAGCACTCTGCGAGGCATTGATGGATAAGAGGATATCATAGACCGACTCCTTCTCCTTCTGCGTGCCTTTACCTTTATATATATTAGCCAGCTCGTCGCGCTTATAGTCAGTCCAAATCTGGGGCAGCAGACTCAGCGGTTTGTTCTCATGGGCCTGCTTCAGGTTCTTCTCCAGCGCCGTAGTCACGTTGGTGCGGCCACGCTCCACATTCTGAGCCATCTCGTCAAGTCCTGTGCGATAATAATCGTACTGCAACTGGCGGAAGGGCTTCATCTGCTCATCGAGATAGTCATTGATGATGGCGAAACGGTTACGCGAATCCTCAAACGACTTCCAACCAGAAGCATCCAGTGCCTGTGCATTGTTCACCAGGTTCATGCAACGCTGCAGCACATCGGTACCTGCCAGCGGACCAAAAGTGTCGAGATCAAGGCCAATGATCAGATAGGCATAGTAGGCAAAAAGTGCCATCAGCTGATTGTCGATCACCTCCTCATTATAGTTCAGCTGATCAAACTGGGCAAAGTCGAAATCGAAGCTACGGTCGGTATTATTATAAATAGTGGTGGTATAGGCAGAGTTGTAAACAGGACGGCTCGCCTGCACCATACAGGTAGCCGAAAAATGGTTTGCTGACTTGTCGTATTTCGTCACGGTGATATTGAACGAACAGTTGATGCGCTCGTTCTCCTGAAACTGAAGCGCCGTCCACTGGCGCTCGTTCACAAACTTCTCCAGTGTCTCCTTCAGATTCTCAAACACACTTTTGTCCGTGCCTTGCACCTGCGAGTGATTGATATTAATCTTCGCGTTCAGTTCCTGTGCCGACACCTGCGATGCCAACAGGGGGAATGCGAGAAGGAAAAGGAGTCTCTTCATCATCATTGTCATACGCCATCAGGATTATCGTTCAGTTCATCATCGCAGCCAGCTCGTCAACGATGTCGTGAGCCACCTGCTGCTTGGGTTTCTTCTCAAAGTCTTTCCGGCCACCGCGCGAAATAATCGAAATCTGATTCTCGTCACTTTTGAAACAGGTGCCCTCATTGCGCAGGCTGTTCAGCACGATGAAGTCGAAGTTTTTCTTCTCCAGTTTCTTCTGCGCATTCGTATCCTCATCATTGGTCTCCAATGCGAAGCCGACAAGTGTCTGCGCTTCACGCTTCATAGCTCCCAGTTCTTGGGCGATATCGGGATTGGGCACAAGGTGAATGTCCATCGTCTGCCCCACCCGTTTGATTTTCTCTTCGGCCACCGTCGCCGGTCGGAAGTCGGCCACAGCCGCACAAAGGATGGCCGCATCCATCTGAGGGAAAGTTCCGACGGCTGCGTCGTGCATCTCTTGGGCACTCTCCACATTGATACGATGAACAAATTGAAAAGCGGAGAGTTTAGAGCTCACTGGTCCTGTAATCAACGTCACTTCGGCTCCGCGACGGGCACACTCTTCTGCCAAAGCAAAACCCATTTTTCCGCTGGAGTAGTTGCCGATGAAGCGTACGGGGTCTATCTTTTCATAGGTAGGGCCGGCAGTAATCATCACCTTTTTGCCAGCAAGGTCTTTCGGCTCGAAGAAGTGGTCAAGGAAAGCCACAATCATCTCTGGCTCTTCCATGCGTCCCTTACCCTCCAGGCCACTAGCCAAGAATCCGCTCTGCGGCTCGATAATATGATTGCCATAGGAACGGAGCACGTCTAAGTTATGCTGTGTAGAAGGATGAGCATACATGTCAAGATCCATCGCAGGGGCAATGAACACGGGTGCTTTCATCGAGAGATAGGTGGTGATGAGCATATTGTCGGCCACGCCGTTGGCCATCTTACCTAACGTCGAAGCCGTGCAAGGGGCAATCAGCATGGCATCAGCCCAGAGGCCCAGCGAAACATGACTGTTCCAAGTACCGTCACGCTGCGAGAAAAACTCGCTCACCACAGGTTTCTGCGTCAGGGCCGACAGCGTGATGGGCGTGATAAACTCCTTGCCTGCAGGCGTGATGACCACCTGCACCTCAGCGCCCGCCTTCACCAGGCCACGGATGATATAACAAGCCTTGTAGGCCGCTATCGAACCTGTGATACCCAGTACGATTTTCTTTCCTTTCAGCATTGCTTTCTTTGTTCGTTCATCAAAACTCCTGTTTCTCTTGCTACCACTTAGGCCTTCAGTTTCTGCGCCTCACGCAACTTGATACGGGTCAGCACCTGCTTCGTGTTATAAGTGAAGTCACCCTGTAGGATCCAGGCATAGTAGCCAGTATCAAAACGGAGCACGTCGGCCACAGTTTTACCCTTGTGCTTGCCGAAATTGAAGTATTCGGTCATCACAGGTTTGCCGTCGGCATCAAGGATGGTGTTACCCTTGGCATCCTTCGCCTCACCCCAGACAATGCGGCCTGCAAAGTCAACATTGTTATTGGTCTTGGAGAACTCAGCCAGACAGTCCATATTGTTTTCCAACACACGACCTTCGGGATCTTCCCCCAGCTCGCGCTGCTTCTCTTCAGTATAATGATCCAACTCACCCATCAGCACACGATAGGTAGCTTCAGTGTCCTGGTCGGAACGGTGTGCCACGAAGTCCTCTTCCATCTTGCGGCCGCAGTAGAACTTATAGGCGGCAGCCAGATTGCGACGCTCCATGCGCTTGAAGATGGTGCAAGCATCAATTAGACGACACTTCGAGAAGTCGAAGTCAATGCCGGCACGCAGGAACTCCTCGGCCAGCATGGGTATATCAAAAAAGTTGGAGTTGAAGCCGGCAAAGTCAGAACCCACGAATTTCTCTTCAAGCGTCTTAGCTAACTGTTTGAAAGTGGGTTTGTCCTTCACGTCATCATCGGAGATGCCCGTAAGCTGTGTGATGATTGGCAGAATGTGACACTCGGGGTTCACCAGATAGTCGCCACGCTCCTCACGTCCGTCGGGATACACCTTAATATATGATATCTGAATGATACGGTCCTTGACCATATCAAGACCGGTCGTCTCCAAATCGAAGACGACCAGCGGTTTTGTAAGATGAAGTTTCATCAATAATCAAATTTTTCAATGAATTAATCGTTGATCAGCATAGGCATCATGAGCATCAGCACATCCTGATTCTCAGGCTGCTCTGAAGGCAGCACCAGACCGGCACGGCTGGGGTCTGCCAACTGGATGATGACTTGGTCGCAATCGAAGTTGCTCAAGATCTCGATGAACGAAGAGCCCTTGAAACCGATGCTCATGGGCGTACCGTTGTAGTCGCAGGTCATGCGCTCGGTAGCGGTCTTTGAGAAGTCGTAATCCTCAGCATCGAGCTGTAGCGTTCCATTCTCCACACGGAAACGAATCAGATTGCTGGAATCATTAGAGAAAGGCTGCACACGACGCAGAGCCGAAAGCAGAGCCTGGCGATCAACCGTGAGCTGGTTGGGGTTACCCTGCGGAATCACCGAGTTATAGTTAGGATAGCGGCCCTCAATCAGTCGGCAGGTCATCACACCGTCTTCGAAGTTCACCTCAGCATTGCGCTCATCAAAACGGATGACCGTGTCTCCGCCATTCTTTCCCAGCACGCCTTTCAGCAAGGAAGCGGGTTTCTTAGGCAGGATGAACGAAGCGGGCACGTCGCTCTTCACGGTGAAAACTTTGTTGCGCACCAGCTTATGGCCATCACTGGCCACCACAGCCAGACAATCGGGAGTAAGGTCGAAATAGATACCATTCATCACCACGCGCAACTCGTCCTGAGCTGTAGCGAAGAGCGAACGGTTGATGTTATCATTCAGAATCTGGGTGGGCAGTGTGATGACATGGGCACCCTCACTTATCTGCTGAGCCTGCGGGAACTCGTCGGCATTCTCAACGGGCAACGAGAACTGACCATTCTGATAGTTGATACGGGCAATGTTACTGTTCCAGTCCACCTCAAAAGAGATCGGCTGCTCAGAGATACCTTTGACGGCCTCCAGCAGGTCGTGGTTACCCACACAGAAGCGTCCGTCACCGTCGGTCTCGTTCAGTTCAATGGATGTCTTCATCATCACTTCGCTGTCACTGGCCGTCAAATGCAGGCGTCCGTCAATAATCTCAAAGAGGAAATCGCCCAAAATGGGAAGCGAATTCTTACTGTTAATAACTCTCGAAAGTGCCACAAGGCGGCTGCTCAAAGCAGTACTTGATACTGAGAATTTCATATTGTTCTTTTGTTTTACGTTCTTTAATTGGCTTACAAAAATACAAAAAAAGTGTGTCAGTAGCAAAAATATTGCGAAAAAATTGCCCTAATTCAAACTATTTTAGTAATTTCGCATGCGATTTTGCAAAAATACAAACAATAATAACAAATAACATTATGGATTTAACAGGAAAAGTGATTGCCATCATGGAAGCCAGAGGTGGCGTATCAGCACGTACAGGTAACGCCTGGATGACACAAGAGTATGTAATCGAAGTGCCGGGCCAATACCCCCGTCGCATGTTGTTCAACATCTTCGGAGAAGACCGCATCAAGCAGTTTAACATTCAACCCGGCGAAGAGATTACCGTTCAGTTTGACATTGATGCCCGCGAATACAACGGACGTTGGTTCAACGACATTCGCGCCTATAACATCATTCGCGGTCCCATCGCACAGGCTGTTCCGCAGGCCACAGGTGCTGCGCCCTTCCCATCCGCAGGTGCTCCTGCCGCTGCTCCCCAGGACGCAACATCTCCATTCCCGCCCGCACAGGAGCCTGCTGCTGAAGGTGGTGCTGCTGACGACCTGCCCTTCTAAAGGAGTGTGGATATCAGACGGATCTCGTCGAAGGTGACATCAGGTGGACATTGTTCCTTATAGGCCGTTATGGTTTCATTGAGGCCTAACTTTTCAAACGCCTTGCGAATGAGTAACTGGTGTTCCTTGGTCACCAGATCATCGAGTGCCACATCGCCCTTCTCCACATAGCGGGCAAGATGATTAAACACTGTCCCCGTGGTCAAACCGCGCTGTTGAGCGATCTGACTTACGTTGAGACCTTGATTATAGAGCTGAAGAGACACCTCATGGGTGGGCATCTTCGGCTCTTTTTTCGGTTTCGCCTCTTTCGGTGTCTTGGCCATACGCTCGCGCCCTTTCTTCACCTGGCCTTCGTCGAGTGCATCGAGCGTGGCCATCTGTTTCTCTCGCAGGTAGCTGTCAATGGAAAAGCCTTTCTCTGCCATACGGTTCAACAGGTAGCGACGCGACAGCCACGACTGAATCAGTTCAGGCACGATTGTCTGTAAGCGTTGGGCCACCATCTTGTTGCCAGGCTTCACCTCCTTTGTTAGCTCCAACGGCTTCTTCATGAGCGTCTCCAGCGTTTCTGAGAAATAGGCAGCACTACGGATTACACGCTCCAAAAAAGGATCCTGGTGTAGCTGTTCAGTCGTCATTCGACGAATCTGGTCTGTCCACTTGTCGGCCACCGTCTTCACCTTCATTTTCAACCCTTCAACGGTCTGCTTGTGGAGGTGTGTCAGCGAGGCATTACCATGCGACAGAAATTCCTCAAACTGGCGAAGCAGATACTCTTCCTGATAGAGGATGGGACGGAAATCAAATAAATCCAAAAGTAACTGTCGGAAATACTCGTCCTTCAACTGCGGCAACTGCTCAATACTCCGCTGAGCCGCAGTCTCCTGCTGGGAGATATAGCTATCAACGCGCTCATCATTGATGATGGCACGCTGCTCAATGGGAGACGAGAGCACCATTCCCTCCAACGTGCGACAACGGCTCAAAGCCACATACACCTGGCCCGGTGCAAACGACTGATTGGCATCGATGATAGCACGGTCGAAGGTCAGTCCCTGACTCTTGTGAATGGTGATGGCCCAGGCCAACCGCAAGGGAAACTGAGTGAACTTGCCCTGCACCTCCGTCTTAATCTCACGAGTCTCAGGATCGAGCGTATATTTAGCATTCTCCCACGCCAGCGGCTCCACCTCTATGGCATCAGCGTCGCCCTGACAATGCACGAAGATTTTGTGTTCATCCACATACGTCACCCTTCCTATGCGCCCATTATAATAGAGGTGATTGCCCGAAGGGTCGTTTTTCACAAACATCACTTGCGCCCCCACCTTCAGTTCCAACGTCTGAGCCGTGGGATAGGAATACTCGGGAAAGGTGCCCTCAATCTTCGCCTCATAGTGGAAAGCCTTTGATGTCAACTTCCTCAGCTCCGACTCATTGTAGTAGTTAGCCAGATGGTTATGGGTGGTCAGTCGTATATAGCCATCATCGGGGTTTGGAATAAACGCTGGCTTGCAACGGCTGTTCAGCCGATTCAAATCGTCCTGCGTAGGTCGTCCGTCACGGATATGGTTCAGCACAGTCAGAAAGGTCGTATCCTGCTGGCGATAGACACGGTTCAGCTGTATCGTCACATAGTCTGTCTGTGACAACGCCTTCGAACCGAAAAAGTAAGGAGTGTCATAGTATGGTTTCAGCATCTGCTCATCTTCGGGTGTCACCACGGGTGTCAGCTGTTGCAGGTCTCCAATCATCAGTAGCTGCAAGCCGCCGAAAGGCTGGTAGCGGTCACGATAGCGTCGCAACACCGAGTCAACGGCATCGAGCAGGTCTGAGCGTACCATCGAGATTTCATCGATGATGAGCAGGTCGAGTGAAGCGATAATCTTACGTTTCTGACGACTAAACTCAAACTTCTCCTTAATCTGCGCATTGGGCACGAAGGGTGACAGCGGCAACTGAAAGAAAGAGTGGATGGTCACGCCACCCGCATTGATGGCTGCCACACCCGTGGGTGCCACTACCACCGAGCGCTTCCTCGACCGTTCCACCACCGTTTTTAGGAAGGTGGTCTTACCTGTTCCAGCCTTACCCGTAAGAAAAATGCTACGACCTGTGTTCTCCACAAAGTCCCAAGCCTGACGCAGTTCGTCGTTCCGTTCCATAGCTCTGTTTTAGATGATGTGTTTCGTATTTTTATGCAAAGGTAAACATTTTTTTCTGATTCTCAGACAAAACCTATTGAAATACATCTTTTTTCCGTACCTTTGCAACCAAAAATAAGAATCTTACGACATGAAGCAGATCAGACTTGCCATCTTTGCCTCTGGCAGCGGCAGCAATTGTGAGAACATCATCCGTTATTTCCACGACTCTGACAGCGTGCTCATTCCTCTTGTTATTAGCAACAAGGCCGAGGCCTACGTGCTGGAAAGAGCCAAGGCACTCAACGTACCCACAGCGGTCATCACCAAGGCACAGCTCAACGATGCCAGTGTGATGCTCCCCCTGCTCCGCCAGTATCAGATAGACTTTATCGTCCTAGCAGGCTTTTTGCCTCTCATTCCTAACTACCTTATCGAGACTTTCCCCCGTCGCATAGTCAACCTCCATCCTGCCCTTCTACCCAAATTCGGAGGCAAAGGCATGTGGGGACATCATGTTCATGAAGCCGTGAAGGCTGCGGGAGAAACAGAGACGGGCATGACCGTCCATTGGGTCACACCCGTTTGCGATGGTGGCGAAATTATCGCCCAGTATCACGTAGCTCTCTCTCCCACCGACTCCGCCGATGACATTGCTGAGAAAGAGCATAAGCTCGAGATGAAGTATTTTCCGCTCGTGCTTGAGCAAATCCTAAAGCCATTATTAGCCTCTTAGAATTTATATTGAATTCAAGAGAAATTTATATTGGATTCGAAGGGAATCCATATTAGATTCAAGAGGAATCTATAATAGATTGGAGTAGGATACAAAACGAACGAAGCCCTGGGGATTTGACTCCTCAGGGCTTCTCTTTCAAAAAGATGGCGGCCTCCTACTCTCCCGCATTGCATTGCAGTACCATCGGCGCAAGCGGGCTTAACTTCTCTGTTCGGAATGGGAAGAGGTGGGACCCCGCCGCAATAACCACCTAGAATATCGATGCAAGGTGAGT
>JAEEGL016131901.1_pt1 | contig 14718 bp, 8 predicted proteins | sample 9134231 | NCBI WGS metagenome assembly JAEEGL01 (sample SAMN16246548, study PRJNA631951) | gut metagenome | biome: gut microbiome; feature: rumen; material: fiber-attached | host: Bos | place: Iran: Karaj | collected 2018-10 | reverse complement strand
TTCCGTTGCGGTCAACGTATTTACCGTTACTTTCCATATTTCCTTGTTGGAAATAAGCCGAGAAACGGTGCATATATTGGTCGTATGGCAAAATTGCCTCTGTTTCGGCACCGTAGAAGTTGTTGTACCAAATGCCAATCAACGCCAGAATCACAGGCAAGTTCTTGCTGAATTCCGTGTTGCGGAAGTGTTTGTCCATTGCGTGTGCACCTTCCAACAATTCTTGGAAGTTTTCGAAACCGATGTTGCAAGCGATTGACAAACCGATAGCACTCCACAACGAGTAGCGACCGCCAACCCAATCCCAGAATTCAAACATATTGTTTGTATCGATGCCAAATTCCGAAACAGCTTTTGCGTTCGTGCTTAACGCAACGAAATGTTTTGCAACGGCCTTTTCGTCTTTTGCAGCTTTCAAGAACCAATCTTTTGCAGTTTGTGCGTTCGTCATTGTTTCAAGCGTAGTGAACGTTTTTGAAGCAACGATGAACAATGTCGTTTCAGGATCAACTTTCTTCAATGTCTCAGCCATGTGAGTACCGTCGATGTTGGAAACGAAATAACTTGTAATGTTCGGTTTCTTGTATGGTTTCAACGCTTCGGTAACCATAAGAGGACCAAGGTCGGAACCACCGATACCAATATTTACGATAGATTTGATTGCCTTGCCAGTGTAACCTTTCCATTCGCCGGAAATGATTTTTTCGGAGAATTCCTTCATTTGGGCAAGAACGCGGTTTACGTCGGGCATCACATCTTTTCCGTCGGAATAAATCGGAGAGTTGCTACGGTTACGCAACGCAATGTGAAGCACGGAACGTTTTTCCGTCTTATTGATTTTTTCGCCAGTGAATTCAGCTTCGATGGCATCTTTCAAGCCACATTCCTCTGCCAATTTCAGCAAAAGCGACATAACTTTCTCGTCGATAAGGTTTTTAGAAAAATCAACGAAAATATCTTCGAACTGTAAGGAATATTTTGCCGCACGTTGAGAATCTTTGGCAAACATATCCTTCATTTGAGTACCCTTGAACGTGGCGAAATAGTTTTCCAATTCTTTCCACGCATTCGTCTGAGTAGGATTAATTGTTGGTAACATTGTATCTTATTTTAAAATTCCCCCAAAGGTATAAAATTTACGGAGTTATACACCTTCGACGTTGAAAATCTTTTTGCGTGAAAATATTTTTCTATGATTTTTGTTGATACGAATATTTTTCACCAACTATTTATATAGAAAATAAATAACCGTTTCCTCTTTGCTGTTCGTTTCTATTTGATAAACGGGGAAATATTTCTGCATCAGTTTTGTGAGTTTTTTATCATTGAGCGAATTATTTGTCATGTGTAGTTGTCCCAAGATGTATTCACCTGTTATGAAAATATCGTCGTATGTAATATCAATTTCTTTTTTGTTTCGTTTTATAGTACCAAATCCTTTGGGAATATACACTCCTGCGAACGAAGAATATCCATTGTCGCTTATAAACTTTTCAAACGTGCTTTGTACGTGTGTAGCATTTTCATCAGGAAAATAAAACATTGTTGTTCCTAAAACATCGGAAAAGTCGTTTGCCGTTGGATAAACTTCCGCTTTATCCGTTTTCAAAACACAATTTTTCCCTCCAATTGCTGCAGTGGTGAAACAGAAGTCTCGTTGGTTCGTTAATGAAAAACCGTTTTTGCTGCTGATTTTTATTGGGTCAATACTTAATAGCAGTCTGGCGCCAGACTCTAACACTTTTTTGTGTTTAGTGTCCCATTGTGTCAGGATATTTTGGGGGAAATCTATGGCAATTTGATTAATATCTGTCCTTGCTTCGTAATGTGCAACGGTTAATTCCGAGAAGTATTCAAACGTGACAATATCTTCAAAAAACAAGTTGAATCGCGATTCAAATTCCTCGTTCACTGTGTCTTGATTGAAATATGTTTCTGCAAAAACATTGATAAATTGTCTTTTACCCATCCAAAAGTCATCATCTAACTCTAATGTATATTTGAATTTTTCTTTTTCTTCTTCTGACATTTTATCTATCCGTTCTATCCTGTTTAACAGAGTCGGGGGGATTTCATGTTCTTTTCCAAGATTTTTCAACTCTTTATATGCATCGTTTCGCGAAATGTTATGTGACTTTAAAAGAAAATCTACGCATAATGAAAGAAACTTAAAAGAATCATTCATTTCGTATTCAACCAGTCTGAGAGCAAGTCTGAAATATGATTTCGCCTGATAGTCAAATGTGCTATTGCTGTGAAATCTCCTGTCTTCTTGTATAGGGTCGGTAATGGAGAAATACAGTTCCGTTGTACTGTACTGATTGCGTGTGAGGCAAGGATTTACGACAAATCTAAGGCCTTTTGCCGCAGGTGTCTCAAACCATACGGTATCCAGCGCCACGACTGTCAATGCCTGCAAGTTTGACATTGTTTGGAAATTCTTGTAAAATAACTGCTCGTACACTTTTTTGTCAATGGTAAAATACTTGCTTGTCGCTTCGAAAAAAGGCTCATATTTGTAAAAAGTGAATATTGCTGGTGCAAATTTCAAATCAGATGCTTTGTTGTAATTCGTTGTACATTGGCATTCAATATCGGTGGGAGCAAGTATTTCATCTCCGAATTCATATTGTTTTCTGTCAATCACTTTTCCTGCTTCATTGTATTGAATCCATTCTCCATGCCTCTTGTCATTGTAAAAATTGCCTTTCCATTCCACCTTGCCGTTGGGAAAATAGATAGTCGCTTCGCCATCTTTTATTCCATTTTTATACATATATGAAGCATAGTGGTAATGTTCATCTCTGTCGTAAACTTTTTCTATCCCTTCAGATACACCGTTTTTCAAGCATGAATGGCTCAGTGTGTCGCCATTTTCCAAGAAAGTATATGAATCGCCATTGAGTTGATTATTGGAATAATGTGCTATTGAATACAAATAGTATTTTTCACCTTCTTTCCATTTTTTCTGGGAGCCTTCGAGTTTTCCGTTTTTATAGAATTCCTCAACTAATTTATTTCCTGCCGACGACCATTCTTCGTATGTCCCATTTCGTAATCCATTGGTAAGTTGGACTTTTTTTACAATCTGTCCGTTTACAGTTCGAACAATATATTCGCCATCCAATAAGTCGTTTTTATAACTCATTTCTATCCACACGTCGCCCGACGGATAATAGAGTTTCCACGTTCCTTCTCGTTTTCCGTTTACGGAGTCGCCAACTTGTTTGAGTTCCAATTTGCCGTCTTTGGGATACATCCAAGCATAGGGGATAGAGTCTGTATTTTGCCCGTTTATACGGCAGTTTTTGCTTGTTATTTGACCGTTTCTAAAATGAAGATACGCAAAATTATTACCATTTTCAGAATAGGTAATGGCTTCGAGCGTTCCGTCCTTATACCATGACAATCGAAGCAAATCGCCGTTAACGCTTATTAAATTACCTTCTTTGAAATAATGCATTTTTAAATTGACGTTATTGTATGAGAGTTTGTCAAGATTTCCATTTCTGAAAAATTCTTTTTGTTCTCCGTAATTTGAGTATCCATTCATATAATATTTTACGGATTTCAGCGTGTCTTTTGCGTAATAAATGTGCTCCCAACCCTCAAGTTTTCCGTTTTTGTAATACTTTTTTTCTTTAAGAACGCCGTCGGAATCCCAAAAGACAAATTCTCCGTCTAATATGCCATTTTTGAAGGATTCAATTTTACCCAAAGTTCCGTTTTCGTTCCAATATTTCCATGTGCCGTCTTTTAAACAGAGTTTCATGTTGCCTTCCATGCGTTTATTCCCATTGTCGTACCATTCGGTGTAGGGCCCGTCAACAAATCCGTTTGTGAAATGGGCTTTGAGTTGAGGTTTCCCATTGAAATAAAAAGACTGGTAATCACCTTTGGGAACTCCGTTGTCATATTCAATCTCGAACCAAAGTTGCCCATTGGTGTAGTAGTCTTTCCAAACTCCGTGTGGGCGATTACCCTTAAAAGAATACTGGAGTTTGGGTTTAATGCCGTTTTTGTCGAATGTAGCTGTATCTTGTTTTATGACTCTCAGCATGTTGTCAACTCGTTCTCCCGATTCATTCCAGCGATACCAACGTATATATGTGCCGTCGTAAAAATATCCGCTAACTTCTCGTAGTACACCGTTTTCGTGCCAACCAACCACGTTTCTCCCACAACGAACCTCGTGAATGGAGCCGTCTTTATGGAAATAAATGCTGGGAAATCCGTTCTTTTGTTGAATTCCATCTATTTCTATATGGTATGAATTGGAGGAAAACGATTCATTAGTTGGGTTATAAGTGTTCTCATATGCAACGGTTTTCCCATTTGGCGCTGTGAAATTTTCTATATACAATCTACCGAAGGTAAAAAGTTTAGTATAAACAAATTTGGGATGAATGGTATAGTTTTTTTCCTCTACAATATATCCTGAACTGTTAAACGTTTTTTTGTTTAGAATTTCCCCTTTCTTATATACAATTTCTTCTTCTATATTCCCATTCTCGAACCATTTTGTCCATTTTCCGTCTTTTTCCCCTTCAACCCATGTCCCTTCTTCTTTTTTGTTTCCATTGGGATAGGTGTATGACACTTTCTTTTGTGCAAATCCGCTTGTTGACGCAAGCAACAAAGCCGTGAGAATATAGAAGACAATTTGTTTCATACTATTATTAAATAGGCGCAATTTATTGAGAATATTATTATCTTGTAAAATTTCTTTATACTAATTACAATAATAAAAATATATTTTATATTTGGAGTATTGATATTTTGCCATTTTGTTTTTCGTAAATATTTAATTATCAACACGAAAGGACAAAATAGTTCAAACGGCAAAGTGTCATTTATACACTTATAATGATTTAATTAGATTTAAACAATGGCAAAAAAGGAGTATTTCCCATCAATTGGGAGCATTAAGTTTGAAGGTAAAAACAGTAAAAATCCATTAGCATTTCGTTACTACGATGCGAACAAAATGGTGATGGGTAAAAAAATGAGCGAATGGCTGAAATTCGCTATGGCATGGTGGCACACGCTCTGCGCCGACGGCACCGACCAATTTGGCGGCGGAACAAAGTCATTCCCTTGGAACGAAAATCCCGATGTTGTGCAGGCTGCAAAAGACAAAGCCGACGCTGGTTTTGAGTTTATGCAGAAAATGGGCATAGAATACTACTGTTTCCACGATGTGGATTTGGTGAAAGAGGCGGCTACCGTTGAGGAATACGAGAAAAACCTCAAGGAAATTGTTGCATATCTCAAGCAAAAACAAGCTGAAACAGGCATAAAACTATTGTGGGGAACGGCAAACGTGTTCGGTCACAAACGTTACATGAACGGCGCTTCAACCAATCCTGACTTTGACGTGGTTGCCCGTGCAATTGTACAAATTAAAAATGCAATTGATGCAACAATTGAACTTGGTGGAACAAACTACGTGTTCTGGGGTGGCCGCGAAGGTTATATGTCGCTGCTCAACACCGACATGAAACGTGAAAAGGAACACATGGCGACCATGCTCACTATGGCCCGCGACTACGCTCGTGCAAAAGGTTTTAAAGGCACGTTCCTGATAGAACCAAAACCAATGGAACCGACAAAACACCAATATGATGTTGATACAGAAACAGTTATTGGTTTCTTGAAAGCGCACAATCTTGACAAGGATTTCAAAATCAATATTGAAGTGAACCACGCAACCTTGGCAGGACACACATTTGAACACGAACTTGCCTGTGCCGTTGATGCAGGAATGCTCGGCTCAATCGATGCAAACCGTGGCGATTACCAAAACGGCTGGGACACAGACCAATTCCCGATTGACAATTTTGAACTTATCCAAGCAATGATGCAAATCATCCGAAACGGCGGATTCCATAATGGCGGAACGAACTTCGACGCAAAAACTCGTCGTAACTCAACCGATTTGGAAGATATCTTCATCGCACACATTGCCGCAATGGACGCAATGGCACGCGCATTGGAAAGTGCGGCAGAATTGTTGGAACAATCTCCAATCAAGAAAATGGTTGCCGACCGCTATGCAAGTTTCGATTCGGGCGAAGGGAAACGTTTCGAAGAAGGCAAAATGACGTTTGAAGAGGCATACGCTTACGGAAAGAAAGTAGGGGAGCCGAAACAAACCAGTGGTAAACAGGAGTTGTACGAGGCAATTGTGAATATGTACGTGTAGGTATGTAAGTTGGAAAGTTTCTAGATACAAAAAAACCACGCAACTAGCGTGGTTTTTTGTGATCCAGATGGGGCTCGAACCCATGACCCCATCCTTAAAAGGGATGTGCTCTACCTGCTGAGCTACTGAATCAATCCATCTTTCAAAAAAGACGTTGCAAAAGTAGTCTTTTTTTTATTCCCTACAAATTCTACGGGAATTTTTTTCGTTTTTTTTCGAAATCACAAATACGAAACGGAAAGTTGGCACGTTTTATGTACGAAAAAATGATTGTTTTATCGATTTAATAGACAAATAAATAAAAAATGTATCTTTGCAACGTTTTAAAAATAGAAATATGAAAACAATATCAAAAATTACCATTGCCGTTTTGCTTGTTTGCGGCGTTTCACTCAACTCACAAGCACAAAAATTTGGTCATATCAACTTTGAAGAACTTATTGCCGCTATGCCCGAAAAAGCAGAAGCACAAAAAACATTGGAGAAAGAATACAATGAGATGAAAGGCATCATAGAAAGTATGTCGGTTGAATTCAACAAGAAATATTTGGCTGCTCAACAATCACAAGATACACTTAGTAAGGCAAGTTTAAGTTTGCTTGAACAAGAATTACAGGATATGCAGACAAGAATTATGCAGTATCAGCAAAATGCCGAGGCACAATTGAATCAACGTCAGACTGAATTGTTGGAACCAATTATGACGAAGGCGGAAAATGCAATAAAAACCGTTGCCAACCGTGAAGGCTTCCTTTACATCTTCGATACAAGCACGGGAAGTTCTATCATAGCATCGGACAAGGCAACTGATATTACACCATTAGTAAAGAAAGAATTAGGTCTTTAATACTTTCTTTGTCACTACATTAGCCCCGAATTGAGCAGTCTGTTCGGGGCTAACTTTTTTTTACCAGTTATAAACAAGTCCCCAAGCGTACATAAATTTTGGTATATTTGCACAAATTTTATTCTGATATGTTTCAACCAGCAATAGAATACGAACCTCGAGAGGTAATAAAGAAATTTCAAGAGGGAAAAATGCAAGACTTGCTTCAATATTTGCAGGCAAAATCTCCGTTTTATCAACGTATGTTCGCGAAAGAACATATTGATATTGCAAAAATCAAGACATTAGAAGACCTTCGTTACATTCCGTTTACGACGAAAGAGGATTTACAAACGCACAATATGGATTTTCTTTGCGTTGAACCTTCGCAAGTTGCAGATTATATGTCAACTTCGGGTACGCTGAGCGAGCCGACCACGTTTGCCGCTACCGCAAATGACTGGAAACGATTGGCTTACAACGAGGCAATCTCTTTTACGTGCGCCGACGGAAAACCAGGAGAAATCTATCAATTGATGACTACGCTCGACAAACGATTTATGGCTGGTTTGGCCTATTTTGAAGGCGTGAAAATGATGGGTGGCTCGGTAATCCGTGTAGGAAACGGTATTCCCGCTCTTCAATGGGAAACAATCAATCGGTTAAAACCCGACGCGATTATCTGCGTACCGTCATTCATACTTCGTATAATAAAATTTGCCGAAGAAAACGGCATTGATTATAAGAATTGTAGCGTGAAAAAAGCCGTTTGTATTGGCGAGAATTTACGTGACGAAAATTTCAACCTGAACTTGCTTGGCAATCGAATCAAGGAGAAATGGGATATTAAATTATATTCTACGTATGCTTCTACAGAAATGGGAACATCGTTCTGCGAATGTGGTGCGGGCAAAGGCGGACACCATCATCCTGAATTGATTATTTGTGAAATAATTGATGAAAACGGAAATCCCGTAAAAGAAGGGGAGTACGGCGAACTGACCGTCTGTACGCTTGGCGTGGAAGGTATGCCATTGCTTCGTTTTCGCACAGGCGATATTGCATGTTTCCATTATGAACCTTGCTCTTGCGGACGAACCACAATGCGTATCAGTCCGTTGAAAGGTCGCAAAAACCAAATGCTGAAAGTGAAGGGAACGACATTGTATCCTGCTGCCATATTTGATGTACTCGACAATGTGGAATATGTTGAAAACTATCTTGTTGAGGCAAATACTAATGAAATTGGCATGGACGACGTGTCAGTCTCAATCGGCTGTAAAAGTCCGAACGACGAATTGATAAAAGACTTGAAAGACCGTTTTAGAGCTAGAATTAGAATTGCTCCAAACATTCAGTTCTTGCCGATTGATGAGATTAACAAACGGAACTATCCGGAAGCAAAACGAAAACCAATTAAATTTTTTGATAATAGAAAAAAATAAAGCCATGATGCCTGATTTTGAAGATTTACGTCCATACAACGATGACGAAGTGCCTGCCGCAATAGATAGAATTGTGTCAGACCTTTATTTCCCGTGGTTGGTGAACAATTTAGCACCTCACAAACAAGTGGACGATGTTATTAAGGAATTCAAGAAAATCAAGACTGTACGTGAATTTCAGGAACAAATCACGTTTTCGGTTCTTGAACGAATTATAGTAAATTCCATTTCTAATTTCACATGTTCTGGTGGAGACAAGATACCTAACACGCAACCATATTTGTTCATTTCGAACCACCGCGATATTGTGCTTGACGCAGCGTTGCTGAATTTTTATCTTCTCAAGGCGGGACACGACCAAACGGAAATCACGTTTGGTAGCAATTTGATGAAAAACGACATTTCCGTTGATTTGGGAAAAATCAATCGTATGTTTAGAATCAATCGAAGCGGAAACTTACGTGATTTGTATCGCGACTATTTCATCGTGTCTTCATATATTCGTCATGTCATCACGGAGAAGAAGCGTTCGGTTTGGATTGCACAACGTAATGGTCGCACCAAGGACGGTGACGATAAGACCGAAGCTGCTGTTTTGAAAATGTTCGCAATGAGTAGCGAGGAAAATTTTGTTGAAAATTTATATCCTCTCAACATTACGCCCGTATCGGTTTCGTATGAATATGAACCTTGTGCGTTTGCAAAAGCAGCGGAATTGTATGTTTCGGCATTGACGACATATAAAAAAGGAAAGAACGAGGATTATCAAAGCATTTGGAGTGGTATAGTGAAACCCAAGGGACACGTCAATTTTACCATAACAAAACCTATCACGCTTGAAGAATTGCAGTATTGCGATTCATTTGACAAAACTGAGAAATTTGTTCAGTTGGCACATATAATCGACCAGCGAATTTACGATGCCTATGTATTGGAAAAGAATAATTATATAGCATACGATATGCTTTACAAGACCAAGAAATTTGCCGACCAATATACCGAAGAGGACAAAAAGATTTTTGTAGAGTATCTTACCAATGGTATCAAGGAACTTGCCATACCAAAGAGCAAGAACGACTTGGAAAATATTGTGCTGAATATTTATGCCAATCCGGTAAAGAATAAGTTGGAACTATAACAACCCTTTGGTTGATGGTAGCAACTGATTGTTCAAGTTGCGTGAAACTGCCATTTTAATGGATTTTGCCCATGCCTTGAAAATGGCTTCTATCTTGTGATGCTCGTTGTCGCCCGAAACGGTCACGTTCAAATTACATTTTGCGGCATCGCAGAATGATTTGAAGAAATGATACACCATCTCCGTAGGCAGTTCGCCAACCATCTCACGCTTAAATTCCACATTCCATATCAACCACGGGCGACCAGAGAAATCAATGGCAACTTGTGCCAATGAATCGTCCATAGGCAACAGGAATCCATAGCGTTCAATCCGTTCCTTCTTGCCCAACGCCTGCAAAAACGCCTCGCCCAACGCTATACCCGTATCTTCAATGGTATGGTGCTCGTCAACGTGCAAATCGCCTTGCACCTTGATTTTCAAGTCACAGTTTGAATGACGTGCCAACTGCTCCAACATATGGTTAAAAAAGCCGATTCCCGTAGAGATTTCAGACTTTCCACGACCATCGAGCAACAATTCTATGTCGATTTTCGTCTCATTCGTATTACGAACGACGTGTGCGAAACGCAACGGAAATGTCAGTCGTTGTGCTATCTCGCTCCACGAATCGGCAACCATTTCGCACGAATCGGGCAGTTTTGACTCATCAAGATGATTGCCCTTTATTATCAACGACTTACAGCCCAAATTCACCGCTAACTGCGCGTCGGTATTTCTGTCGCCTATCACATAGGAATGAGCCAAATCATAATCACCAGTCACGTATTTTCCCAACAGGGCAATTCCCGGTTTTCGTGTCGGCTTGTTCTCCCACTCAAAGGTCTCGTCAATAATCATGTCGGCGAACTCTATCCCTTCGCTCTTCAATATATCCAACATCAAATTATGTACAGGCCAAAATGTGTCTTCAGGAAACGAATCTGTTCCCAAACCATCTTGATTTGTCACCATAACCAATTCATAATCTGTATATTGCACTATATTTTTCAAAGAAGAGATTACATTCGGCAAAAACGCAAATTTTGCAAACGAATCTATTTGTTCGTCTTCAATAGGTTCCTGCAACAACGTGCCGTCTCGGTCAATAAAAAGGACTTTTTTCATACTATTCATAAAATAAGCGAACCTCGAATACTCGTGGCCAAAGTTTTCCTGTTATATAAAAATGTTCGTTGTCGGCATTATACGCAATGCCGTTCAACACGTCAACCCCATCAGACAATTCGGCGGGCAACAAGCCACTAAAATCAATGGTTGCAGCCACCTTGCCGTTACTTGGATTAATCTTCACAATCTCATCGCTCTGATAGATATTGGCATAAATAAAACCATTCACAAATTCTAACTCGTTCAAATTTGACACCGCTCCACGGTTATTGAACACTGCAACTTTCCGAACTAACGTAAAGTTCTTTGGCTCATAGAAATACAAAAACTCAGTACCATCGCTCATCACAAGGTTCGTTCCGTCAAAACACAATCCCCAACCTTCGGTTTCATACTTGAACAAATCGATTCGCTCTAACGTGTTTTTGTCATAGATAAATCCAGTATTTTCACGCCACGTCAACTGATACAACGAATCGCCCACTATCGTCAATCCCTCTGCAAAGAAACGTGGTTCCACATCATTCTTCTTCAGCACGTTCCCCGTTTTGACATCAACATAACGCACCGAAGATTCCTCATATAAACCCGCACTTTCGTAAAATTTTCCTTGCTCATACTGCAAACCTTGGGTATATGAGTTTGCGTCGTGTTTGTAGGTGGCAACCACTTCGTAATGCAGTTGTGCGGGTTCTATATCCGATAAAATTCGTAACGAACGGTTGTGAATCTCTTTTTTCCCTTTACGATAAATCTCGAACGTAAGCGTCTTGTCGCCCATAAGCATACCGTCGGTTGTAAAACTGCAAGTCGTTGTTTTATAATACGTTTGAAAAACCGATTGTTTGTCAAAACGAAGCACGACAGAATCGGGAACATGATTTTTCTTTGAAGCAATCTCGAATTGCAACGTGTCGCCACAATACCATATCTTATTCTGCGAAGAACTGACAGTGAATTGTTTCCCCTTTTCCTCACACGAAACGAAAAACAGAAGAATGCCTATGATATATCCTATTCGTCTCATTTCTGTAATAATTTTTTAATGTCGTTCAACTTATTCAACGCCTCTATCGGTGTTAAATTATTGATTTCAATGTTTAGCAACTCGTCACGAATCTGCGAAAGTACTGGGTCGTCCAGTTGGAAAATGCTCAACTGATATCCCTCGCGCGACTGTGCTATTTCTTGCACTGGTTTTGCGAGTGCCTGCGCACTTCCGCTTGTTCCTTCAAGTTCCTTCAAAATTTCATTGGCACGATTGACAACCGATTTCGGCATTCCAGCCATTTTTGCCACGTGAATACCAAAACTATGTTCGCTGCCTCCGGGAACCAACTTGCGTAAAAATATCACTTTTTGATTTTGCTCACGAACGGAAACGTTAAAGTTTTTCACTCGCTTGAAATTTTTCTCCAACTCGTTCAATTCGTGATAATGTGTGGCGAATAGCGTCTTTGGCTTTGCTACAGGACATTCGTGCAGATATTCCACAATAGCCCATGCAATGGAAATTCCATCGTAGGTACTCGTACCACGGCCAAGTTCGTCGAACAAGACCAAACTTCTGTCGGTCATATTGTTAAGAATATTTGCCGCTTCGTTCATCTCGACCATAAACGTTGACTCGCCTTGCGAAATGTTGTCGGACGCACCAACACGGGTGAACACCTTATCGACCAAGCCAATCGTGGCAGCATCGGCAGGCACGAAACAGCCCATCTGTGCCATCAACACAATCAACGCTGTTTGTCGCAGCAAGGCAGACTTACCAGCCATATTCGGTCCCGTGATGATAATAATCTGCTGCCGTTCGTTGTCCAAATGCACATCATTGCCAATATATTGTTCTCCGGGAGCCATTTCCGTCTCTATCACAGGGTGACGACCGTTCTTTATGTCCAAATCCAAAGAATCGTTCATCTCCGGACGAGCATAATTATTATTCACCGAAACGTAGGCAAACGAATAGAGGCAATCAATCTGTGCCACTATGCTCGCATTGAGTTGAATCGTCTCGGTATAATGTGCAATATTCTGTACCAGAGCATTATACAACTCCTGCTCTATTTCCAGGATACGTGTTTCGGCACCCAAAATCTTGTCTTCATACTCTTTCAATTCCTGCGTGATATATCGTTCCGCGCCGACCAAAGTCTGTTTGCGAATCCAGTCTTCGGGAACTTTTTCCTTATGCGTGTTGCGTACTTCTATATAATAGCCAAACACGTTGTTGAACGCGACTTTGATTTTGGGAATACCCGTCCGTTGCTCCTCGCGTTCTTGCATTTTCAATAGATAATCCTTGCCGTTAAACGCAATCTCACGAAGTTCGTCCAGTTCCTTGTTTACGCCCGATTTGATTATATTTCCTTTGTTGACTGCATTATTCGCCTCGGGCTGAATCTCGTTACTGATACGTTCACGCAAAGCATCACACGAATTTAACTGACGAGCGTAGGTTTGCAAAATCTCATTTCCCGAGTTTTCGCAGAGTTCTTTCAAAGGAACAATATTTTCCAAGGTTTTCTGCAACTGCAAAACCTCGCGGGGAAGGATTCTATTGGTTGCAACACGGGCAATGATACGCTCCAAGTCGCACATAGACGTAAGAAGAGATCCACATTCTTCAAGCATATCGGGTTGTTCCACGAGCGTTTGCACCACATCGTGACGTGCCTCAATATCGGAGAGTTTTCGCAAAGGCAACGACACCCAACGTTTGAGCAATCGTGCACCCATCGACGTGCGCGTGTTGTCCAACACCGACAGCAAACTCTTTGCTCCCGAATGTTCCGAGCCGAACAGTTCCAAATTACGGATAGTGAACTTGTCAAGCCAAACGAATGTTTCTCTGTCAATTCGGGCAATGTTGCGAATATGTCCCGTCAACTTATGCTCCGTAATGTCAAGATAATAGAGAATTGCTCCAGCCGCTATGACAGCCGACGGCATCTCATCAATACCGAATCCTTTGAGCGACGTTGTCTCAAACTGAGCCAATAGTTTGTCGTGAGCCGATTCGGTGGTAAAAATCCAATCATCGAGTTTACTTGAGCAAAGATTCTCTTTATAAAAATATTGTTTGAACAAATCAGATTTTGTCCTGTCGTACAACAATTCTTTCGGTTGAAAACTATTGATGAGTTTCTCTACATAATCAGTCGCACCCTCTGCCACAAGGAATTCACCCGTAGAAATGTCAAGGAAAGCAACGCCAACAATATGCTGTCCGAAATGAACGGCTGCGACGAAATTATTCTCACGATTCTCAAGAACACTCTCACTGAGCGAAACACCTGGAGTAACCAGTTCCGTGATACCACGTTTAACCAAGGTTTTCGTCTTTGACGGATCTTCCAGTTGTTCGCAAATTGCCACACGCTGACCAGCACGTACTAATTTGGGCAGATAGGTGTCGAGTGCATGGTACGGGAAACCCGCCATTTCCGTTTCGTTGGGCGTACCAGCCGAACGACGCGTTAAGGTTATTCCCAAAATTCCAGCTGCTTTGACGGCATCGCTCGAATAGGTCTCATAGAAATCGCCACAACGAAACAATAAGATGGCATCGGGGTGTTTCCCCTTCATCTGATTGTATTGTTTCATCATCGGAGTTTCTGTCTTTGCCACTTTGCACCTATTTTATACCTCGTCAAAGGTACAAATTTCACTTCGGCACATTATTGTTTCCCATTGCTTTGTATCAACATTTTTTCAAACGAAATAAAAAAGTTTTGGACTTTTTGAGGGTTAGAAATCAACAACCTGATTGTCAAAAACACGCAGAGACGTCACATTGTGGCGTCTCTACAGATTATATCACGGATTGAAACAAAATTAATTGTTTCGTATTATTTGTTGCATGTGTCGCACGGATGTGATACCGGCGGCTGTGGCACTGATTGACTTGAATGAGGAGAAGCAACTGGTTCCCAAATATACACTATGGAATCGTGAACATTGTCGCCTTCGCCCACTTGCACAACAACTT
>JAEEGL011146054.1_pt1 | contig 14718 bp, 14 predicted proteins | sample 9134231 | NCBI WGS metagenome assembly JAEEGL01 (sample SAMN16246548, study PRJNA631951) | gut metagenome | biome: gut microbiome; feature: rumen; material: fiber-attached | host: Bos | place: Iran: Karaj | collected 2018-10 | reverse complement strand
CGTATGGGCATGGGATGCGGATGGCGATACGCTTTTTTTCAGGTAATCGAAGCACTGTTCAATGTCCCAGCGCTGCTTGTAGGAGAGATAGATCTCTTTTGCCGGGATATCAAGATTGCTGCAGAAGGAGAAATATCCCATCCTTACTTCCTTCAGAACATCCCTGGGAACGCGTTCTTCTTCTCCGTAATCCTTCTCCGCGCTCTCCACGTAATGCCCTGCAAGCTCGGCTTTTCGGACATCGTCACGGAAGGTATAGATATAGTTCCCCTTGTTTCCGCTTGGCCGTTTCCGGAACCAGACCGGGCGTTTGTGGTAGGAGAAAACATCATCCCATTTGCCGTCATCTGGATTCTCGTAGAATTCATCCTCTACATTAACCGTATTATCCTGTAAGGGGAGAATAAACTTCATCCCGGCGTTCATGAGTGCGGATACATTCTTCTTGGAATAGAATCCCTTATCCGCAATAATGATACAGTCACTGCAGCCGGACGCGTTGACCGTATCCATAAAAGCGGCTTTATCCACTACAGATCCCTGTACGACCCGGTAGAACACCGGCTTATGGGAATCTTTCTCAAAAACATACAGGATCCTTGCCTGGGGATTCTGGTTGTGTTCCGGATTATACCCCTTAACCGCAAGGGAATCCGCAGACCTTGTGAAGATCGCTGTCCCGTCAAAGAGAAGCGTGGTTCCGGGAAGTACCTGGGAACGCATAAAAGTGTCCAGCTGGTCCTGCATACTTCCAAGACGGGAGATAAACCTCCGCACCGGCCCTTCCGATACGGAGAGATCGCTGCAAATGTCACTCATGTAGGAATCCAGGAACATGGGCTGGATCATCTTTGCAGAAGTGACGCTGTCCACAAGACGAAGGAGCGATATTGCCCGGATTTCACGGAAGATATCGGGAAAGTGATATCTCAGCCGTTCATCCATTCCCGGGGAGAGCTGCTGCAGCAGCTCATAGGCGCCGTAGTTCTTTACTGTAGGGGCGACATCGGGAGTCAGGCGCATTTCCTGCATCAGACGCAGTCCGTTGGCGTTCGGGATAAAACCGTCTGCTTCCGTGATCTTTCCGATGCTTTTTCCGGTTACCTTCCGGGGGCGGTTCTTATCCGCATCCCATTGGGAGGAAATCTGATATACGTAGTACTTGTCACCGCCGAAACAGCGGATTTCGAGAGCGCCGAACTGAGTTGGTTTTTGTCTCTTGATGCTTTCAGGAATACTCATTTGATGTACCTCATATATGCGTTATTCACGTAATAAGTATACATCAAAACGACCGCTAAATCAAGAGAAATCTGCAAAAAACCGATCAAGATGTAGTGAATTTCGCATAAAACCAGGCATTCCTCGCCAGTAGTAGTATGCGAAGGAGAATTTAGAGGATGAATTTAGCGATTTCCTATATACGTTAAATTCAAGGGTTCAGTGTTATAATTTTACTTTCAGGATTTGATGACGGTTTTCACGTTGTTCAACTGGAGGTAATTGCATATAATTACCGTATCCAATTCTCAAGTAAGAATCATATCCTAGCGGACAAGAAAAAGTAGTATCTTCAAACTGTAACTGTATGTATTCAGAGAAACATTTTTTCGGAAAATGCCATCTATCATAGTATGACGAGCCGGCCCCGGGAAACAACTCCGCATCCTCATCTTTAATATTATTAAATTTCACCATGACTTCTTTGCACTTAGATATTAGATAACTCCTTGATACAAAAAATGAAAAAAAGATCTTAGGAATATATCGAACAAAAACATATAGTTTTCTTATTCCTTTCAGCATCAACCATGGCTTATAGTTACATTTCATCAATAAACAATCTGTATATCTACCAATCCATCTTTTTTGTTTTGTTCTTTCTTTTATATTCTTTGGATATACATCATACGGGAATATATCAATAAAAATCCCATTATTCGCCGATGAAAAACGGGACGCATTCTCAATATACTGTGTACCCACCTTCCTTATCTTAGCAAATGGTAGCGCATAACAAGGATCTGTTTCCCATGTTTGCAGGAAATAACGGTCGCCCAACTCTTTTTGTCCAACTCTCAAAAACTTTTCATAGTTATCTCTTGTCATGCCGATGTCAAGATCGTCGTCCCAAGGAATAAAACCATGATGTCTTACGGCGCCTAATAACGTCCCAGAATCAAGGAAATACTCGATTCCATTGTTGTCGCAAACCTTTTTTAAGTCCTTGGCCATCTCAAGTTGCGCCAGCTGCACTTTTCGCAATAATTCTCTATCCATTTTACCTCCACTAAGCCTATATTCTATGATGAATTGGCAAAATCTTATTAACTGCTTCCAAAAGATATCTAGGGTTTAGACCTTTAACCATAATTGCATTATTGGGCCTTATATCTTTGATAATGTAACCAATAATCACATTTGTAAAAAATTGTGTCACAAGCGAAGCAACAGCAGCTCCATTTATTCCTATGACGGGAATCAGAGCCGCATTAATCACTATGTTCGCAATTGCACCGGACATATTTATTGACCACAGGTAATGCTGCTTGCCGTTTGCTAAAATCCAAATATTCCTAACAGATCCTATATATGAAAACGTCGTATACCATACAACAATCTGCAACGCCACTGCTGACTGAGCGTAAGCGGAGCCATATATTATTTTAATAATAAAACCTGCGAGCAAGGTCATCATGAGGCTCTGGGCAAGTGAAACATAAATAATTATCGAGTATAATAATGTCAGCCTATATTCAAAAATCTGTTCACTAATTTTACGCCCTTCAAAAATAGATGGCCTAAAAGAATCAATAATTGCAGTAAAAACAAAACTTGTCAGACCCGCACAATAAACAGCAGCTCCATAAAATCCGGTTGCTTCTTCATCGATCATGAGTTTGATCATTATTTTATCTGTTTGTGCAAAAACAGTCACCATCATTCCGGATATAATATAGTGTTTACTCCTTGAGAACATACGTTTTCCCATTTCCCAAGAGAATTTTATTTTTTCACCTCCCAGTTTTTTATAGATATAAATCATCCCTACAGCAATCAAGCCACTATCCAGCATATTAGATATCGCAAACCAATACACACTTTTTTGCGATATTAGCAAAAAGGCTTTATAAGCAGAAACGATTACATAAGCAATTAAACAAATTATAGACGTATACTTTGATTTGAGCTTGGCTTGAAACCAGTACTGCATCAACTCTAATGCTTGAAACATCAAGTTTAAACTATATAACAAGCAAACTACGATAGTTATAGGTTCATTATGATTTGCAATAATAGAAAAACCAGTTACACCAATAATGCAGCATATAGATGAGCCCAAGCTTAAGAGCATTGACGTGCCGAGAATAGTACCTTCTTGATCTGTCTTATTGATTATTTCTTGAACTAATATATTGCTAAATCCTAATTGCATTACAGGTAACACAAAAGCTACCAATGAAGAGGCATACGTTATTAGTCCATAATTTGAAGGGCCTAAATAACGAGCTGTTAGCATATTAATTATTAGGGCAAGAACAGATTGACAAATCTTGCAGGCTATAATCCAAACAGCATTATTCACTACTCTATTCATTGTATAACCTCAGCTAATACCGAAAAAACAAGCTTGAATGTGCTAACATGCTAATTTATTTCAAGTCATCAGCATAGATAGAAATATAGTCTTTAAACCTGTCTTGCATATCATACCTTTTTGCTCGCTTTATGCATGCTTTTCTCGAAAACGAATTTTTTTCACATATTTGTTCTATTGCTGATGTCATTTCTTCATAGTCCCCATCATGAACAATAATGCCGCACGAGGCATCTAGTATTTCTGGACTCCCCCCAGTAAAAAAAGTAATTACAGGTGTTCCACAAGCTAATGATTCAATATTTACGGTTGGGAAATTGTCCTCTCGAGTTGGATTAATAAAAACATCTGCTGCACTATATAGCTCTGCCAATTCATCCTGGGAACTTGTTTTGTTTAAACATATTATTGATGATGGTATGTGTTGTTTTTGTGTTTCACTAACACCAACTAACACAATGGTATAGTCATCGCTTAACAAGTCATTTAGCTTCAGAAAAACGTCTATACCTTTTCTTCTATCCCATGATAGTGCAACGCCTAACACCAGATATTTAGTTTTAATATTCAAATCGGACTTAATTGTGCTATCACGAGGCCTAAACTTATTAATATCTATCCCATTATTTATTATGATGGATTCATAGCAACCCAAGAATGAATCATCAAGGTTACTCTTCAGCCATTGTGATGGAGTAACGATTAATGCGTTTTCCATCCCAGAGAATACATGCTTCTTGATTTTCCACATAAACGATGTACTGTCAACAAGGCTGACAGGATATTCACTGTTAGGAAATGGGCAGTGCCCGCAACCTCCTCGCCACTTATCACAATGTGTAATGTCAAAATATGGGCATCGTCCTGTAAACGCCCAACAATCATGTAACGTCCATATTACTCGCACTCTATTTTTCTTTATGTAGTTAAATAGAATTGGAATGTTAATGTAGGCATTATGGAGATTATGTATATGCATGACATCTGGTTTTATTGCCTTTAGTCTTCTAACAAGCTTTAAAGTTGAGCCAACAGAAAACAATCCCCCAATTCCCAATAAGCGACCTATCAAAAGGTGAAAATACCGAGAGCAAATACTTCCAATAACGATATCATTTTCTAAGTATTCTACATGAGCATGCCGATCATAAGAAGTCGCTGTCCAAGTTTGGAACCCTTGTTCTTCTGCAACATTCTGTAATTGTCTGATAATACGGCCTGTACTTCCATACAAGCAGGTATTCACGAAGACTATTTTTTTCCGAGAGCTATGTTTAACTTCGGTTTTAGAATTAATCTGCATATTAACAATCCCCATAGAAAGGTCATCCAAAATTCCTGTCTCATTGGCTCCCACCAACAAACAGACATGACCATGGAATATAGAAGGAAGAAATACTTGAAGGCGCTAAATCGATCTCTGTTTCTGAAAAAATCTCTCTCATTACGGACTAAAACTCTTCCGAACACTAATGGTACTATAATCAAGCCCAGTACACCGGCATCACGAACAAAATAGTAAAACATTGTCGGAAACGCATTCATAGCTGAATCAAGCCCATATGAAACTCTATTGACAACGTAGCCTTGTGCGATTGTATATGATGAAAATGATGACGGAATAAAAAATAATCCAACTCGTCCAATCGTATAATTCTGGATAGTCGTAATAACTGATAGAAGGCCAGCAAAAGTGCATATTCCGAAAGTGTAGCCGTCAAGTCCATATGCTCCAGGGTTTTGTAATGTTTGATCAAATACTCTGGAACCACCGCAAAAATATGAAAGTATTGTTTCAAATATAGTTAATAAAAAGTTGTCTTTTGAATTATTTCTCATCAGTGTAATCGCAACAACAATCGAAATGAAAACAATACCAAAGATTTTTAGACGTTTTTTAATAACCTTCATTGAGTAAGAACTACGCTTCAATTGAGAATAATATGCATATACAAAAAACAACATAAACATGGCAAAAAATATCGCGGTGCGACCAGCTGAATACATTGTCTGTAGTAAAACAAGAAGCACCAGGTGAAACAACGGTTTTGCCCAGAATTTGTTTTCTATACATAAAATTGCATCATATATTATACACGCTGTTGCACACGGCCCTACTATATAATGAATATAAAACAGTCTTTGAAAGGTACTCATAAGGCTGTTCGCATCTGCCCCATTAGCATAGAGGTATCTTACCATGTACATGTCGTACCCGCTTGAAACAAAAATGCGGAAGGCCTTTACAGCCATTGGTATCATAAGGATAATGAGGACGTCTTGTATGATGAAAAAAGTATTAGGGACGTTGTGTATTGAAAAATCTTCTATCAGTATACTAATTGATTGTGATTGACTGTCAACTGAAATCCGCTCTTTTAGGGAAAACAAACCTATGCAAAAAAACAGGCTTCCGATAAAAAGATAGATTTCGCCCTTGCTACTTAACGCATACCATCCAAAAGGACCAATTGCATTTACCAAAAGAACTGTTCCCCATATAAAACTCCCAATAAAACCCGCATTCATCCATTTATATTTATTTAATACAAAATGGTATCCTGCGCTAAAATAGCACAAGAAAGCAGAAATCCATATCATCTAAATCACCTTTTCAGTTCAACAGCATGCTTGAAATACTAAATCATTTGAAACAGTTCTATTATTTTTTTTGTCTGGCTAATGTTGTTCTTATTCATAAGTACATACTCCCTGGCCTTCTTCGCTTTGTAGGAATATAAACCATCTTTATCATTACAAACGTCAAGGATTAGATCTGCTAGGCATTCTATCGAGTTGCCAACTGGATAATTAATTAATTCATCATATTCTCTTGGAATCCCATCTAGTTTATATGCAATGGTCGGAATTCCAGACTGTAAATACTCCATTGTCTTTGACGGAAAACTGTATTTCGTATACTCTTCATTATTCTGCCTCGGGTTAACAAGCACTGTTGCTTGATTTTGTATCTCAATTGCTTTTTCTCTTGAAACAAAGCCTAAGAATTCTATCCTCGTGTCTTCTTTAGCAGCTAAAGATAATTCTTTTTCGTAATCCCCACCTCCACATATTTGTAAGTGATAATTATTTCCAATAATGCTTTTGAAGGCATTTACAAGTACTTCTATCCCAAACTTTCTATTAAGGGTTCCCGTATATACAATATTAATTCTATTGTTTCTTCCAACTTCCCTTTTGGATACAAAGCTGTCTTCCTCACCATTACAAATACCCTCGACAACAACATAGGGCTTGCCCTCAATTTTTAATGGTGTTTTCATTTCTTCAGTCAGTAGCACAAAACCATTAATCCGACTTAAGCAGTTGTATATTTTCTCATTATTTATCCTTCTTAGAAATGAAAAAATACTCCCTGTATTATCTGAAGAATCATAATAGTCTGGCAAGTCAGTTACAATCAGTACGACCTTGTAATCTGGAGGAAGACGTTTGATTGCTTTTAATATTGGATAATATGTCGAATAAACCAAAACCGTTTTATGTTGTGAGCTTCTTAGTATCAGTCTTTTAAACTCTAGAGCTCTCATTGTTTGCTTTATGAAAGGCAGATTGATGCAACCAACTTCTAAATGATTCTTTCCGTAATACTTCCACTCTTTATTTCTAAGAAACAGTTTTTTATACTGAGTTGGAAAAACACCAACAGGCAATGCGTTTATGATCTTAATATCAATTCCATTTGCAAGCAAACCATCAATGCAATTCCACTGAAATGTATTTGCTTGATTCTGCACCCTTCCCTGCAAAAGATTGGACTTGATATAGCTTTCTTCTTCCCGATTAAAAAGGGGCCCAGCAAATATCATATTCTCATATCTCCGCACAATGACATTCTTTCATACATTTCAAAACAGCATCAGCTATAGAATCTATAGAATAAGGATCAAAAAAAAGCACATCATTGTAATCTCCAACGCTTTCTCTTGAATACTCTAAATCTGAACATACTATCTTTGCTCCACATTCTTTTGCTTCTATAATGGGAAGCCCTACAGTCTCAATATACGACGGAAAAATGAGGGTTGACCTTAAGTACTGTTCGTTCATCTCCTGTGAGTTTAATCGTCCGGCGAAGGTTATTGGATAGTCTTCATATTTTACTAGGTTTTTCAATGTGCTAGGTAGTTTATCTTTTTCACCGGTTAAAGTAAGTTGCAATCCACAGGTTACTCCATACTTATCCCAAATCATTTTGCATGCTTGAAGTAATCTATAATGATTTTTATATAAACTATAGCCTGCAGGATAGAATAATTTGCATATGCCATCTTCATCATCTCTAGTTCTTGTTTCTTTATCTAAAACTATACTGAATGGCTTCTTAACAACTATCCTGTCTTTCTCTATATTCCAATGCTTAGCCATAGCGAGTTTAACCCACCCAGCCTGTACAATAACTAGCTTTGCCTTCTTCAAACTATTTCTTATTATTCTCGCTATAAAATGCTGATACACCCACAAGGATTTTGATTCGTTAAACTTAATCCTTTTTGCAAACGGAATCGCATTTTGAAAATACACATATTGTTCAACTTTTCCTGAATTTACCGCATTATTCTGCAATGAAATAACTAGATTTGGCTTATACTGCTTAACGAGATGTGCCACAGTAACTCTGTCAAAAAACGCACGATTAAAATAGTTCTTCTTTACATCTGGAAACATGATGTATTTAACATTATTTGTATCTTCATATTGGAGTTTGCTGATAAGAACGATATAATTGTTTGCTTTATCATTTTCAAATTCTTTTCGAAACTGATCTAATATAGTTTTTGCTCCTCCATACTCAGCCGCAACATCAACTACCATAATACGCATTTTTCACCTCATAATGATTCTATAGCTTTCTTCTGACGAATAATGCTTCTTCAAATAATTCATTGCGCATTCTGACATTTCAGCCCTTCTGTTATCCTCGATTGCTTCTATAACTTTAGCAGCAAAGGCATTTGCATCATTACTTTCGCACCACCAACCAAATCCGCCGCTGACAATCACCTTACCGATATCAGTATTCGGATCTGTTACGGCAAGAACAGGTATTTTTGCTTGCATATAGCTCAACAATCGGCTAGGAAAATTCGGTATGGTAAATCTGTAATCGAGAAAGATCATTCCAACATCACAAGCCCCTACCATGTTGTCATAATCATCCTTGGAAAGCCTGTTCATCAATTTGAAATTCCTCTGGTTTGAGCTGAGAGCATATGCCTCTAGTTTCCCGTATTCTGTTCCATTTCCTACAACAAGAAAAAAAGCGTTATCAATATCTTTACACCTTTTGAGACATTCAATCAAAAAAGGAATACCTTGTGGTTTCCCAAGGTTGCCACCATAAACGAACACCTTTTTATCAAACGGTATTCCATACTTCTCCCTAATTTGTTTTCTTGTTTCCTCATCGACACCTTTGTCAACTACTTCAATGCAATTTGGGCAGACCTCAACGTTCTTTGAATCTATCTCTGGATTGTGTTTAATCACATAATCAACATTTGCCTTGCTCATGCAACCAATACGATCAGAGATTCGATACAAGTTCTTTTCCTTGATTCGGAAATGCTTGTATAATAACCCTTTTAAACCAGTCTTACTCATAACACCGATATCTACAGCGTTCTGAGGGAAGATATCTTTCAGCAGTAAATAGGTTTTCGCTCCATCTCTCTGCTTTACATACTCGATCGCTGAAACCAATGTGATTGGAGGCGTGGAGTAAAGGATTAGATCAAATATCACACCAGATAGGTATTTTTTTATAGATGATTTAAACTGTCCTTCAATTCTTAGTGTCGAAATCCCTTTTTCAATTATATTAGTTTTCGTCAAATTCCCGATTTTAACTCTTAAGAGATGCGCACCGGCTTCATCCTCATATTCTGTCCCCTTGCCAAGCCTACGTTCGTTCGTGCTAACGATATACACCTCGTGACCATTTTTTAAAAATTCCCTAAGCAGGTCAGGATACCCTGAATGCTCATTTATTGAATGGATAGTACCAGTGGTTAGAAACAGAACATTCATGACTTCATCCTTACATTTTCATGATCTTTACTTCGTTGTATTTCATCATATATATGCCTTCGTCATAGGCGCCTATTTTTTTCTCGTTCGCATCACCTTTGAGATTGTTCAGAATCAGCTTAATATGATCACAACCGGACTCATAAGCATGAGGGTATCCGCCGCCAAAGCGGGGATTCACTTCGTTGATATAGTACTCACCGTTTATCTCAAAAATATCGATATCGATCTGTCCACGGTATCCGGCTTCAGTCACAAACTTTTCAGTCAGAGCAAAGAGATTCTCATCTTTAAAGCTAACAGCCTTATCCGTCTCGCCGGCACGCATCTTGATTTTCTTCTTTGTGAAGATTGATACGACTTCTCCACTTATAAGGTCTATATAAACGTCCGCACCAATCTCCTGTCCATTCAAAAACTCCTGTATCATCAGGTCATCTTCGTGAACGAAAAGAAGATCGACCGTTTCTTTGTCATAGACCTTTGAGATACTGATGGATGCGGATCCTCTATATGGCTTCACAAAGACAGGATAGGAAACCTCGCCAGCATCAACTGCCTTATAAAACTCATTCTTATCCATCCAGGAACGGGCGCAGTTATAACCGTGTGCCTTGAGCCACTCGTACATCTGCATCTTATCTAAGGCCATCTCGCAGAGGTCATAAGAAGAACCAATGATTGTTGTTCCTACAGCCTTGAATTTATCTTCATTCGCTGCCAGCAAACTAAGCTCTGGGTCGATAAGGCTGAGGACGCCACTGATCTGTTCCTTCTTACAAATATCAAGAATGCTATCGATATAGCCCGGCTCAGTAATCGGAGGAACGATGTAATACTTGTCAGCATCATAGATAGCCGGGCCCAGATTATTTGTATCTGTTGCTATAACCTTACCCACGCCGTCAAATGTTTTCTTAAAATATTGAACAACCTTATTTCGCGTTCCGGCGGCAAGAATCAAAAAGTTCATTATCTGCTCCTCAACTCATCAAAGAACAATGGTGTCCCACCCGTGTGGATAAACAAGATGTTCTTGTCATGAATGTCCTTTATATATTCGCTCATCCCCATAAATGCCTTCCCGGTGTAAGTTGCATCTAAAGGGATGCCATACTTTTTCAGAACCATATCTATTGTCTGTTTAACACGGCTGTCATCTTTCCTATAGCCGGTAGTGTAATCATCAATGAAGATTGTTTTTTCTTGGATTTCATCTTCCTTTGCCTTGCCACCTAGATAAGACCTGATACTATCCAGAACTACATTCCGCCCTCTTGGATTTTTGCGAGCTATGCTAATACCGATAATCTTTTTATCATCCCAATTCAGAATCTGCCCACAGACAAGGCCCGCCTGAGTAGTACCGGTACCGGATGCAAAGAAAATATAATCGAAATGAACACCTAGTTCTTTTTCCTGTTGCTTTATTTCCTGATAGCACTGCACGTAGGCTTCAGTCCCTATATCTCCGTGTCCACCACCCTCGATGAAATAGGGGCAAAAGCCCGCTTCCTTTAACTCTGTCAGTTTTCCTTCTATCGTGTCATGGACTTCGCTCACGGGGACTGTAGTTATCTCAGCTCCGAACAGTTCCATCATCTGACTGTTAAATGTCGGTTCACTTGCCTCTTCCGGGCTTATAATGAAGCACTTTATCCCTCTGCGACAGCACTCATTTGCTATGATCCTGCAATGATTAGAGCTTCCCGATCCGTAGGTGACCACACAGTCATAGTCGCCCATATCTATCTCCTGGAAAAACAGTTGTGCTTTCCTTGCCTTATTGCCGCCGAAGGAAAACGGTATTAAATCCTCACGCTTTATCCAGAGATTATTACTGTGATATTCGCCTAGATTCTGGATAATCGTCATGTTTTCCAGTCCTCTCTCAAGAAGCCATATGCTATCCGATCAACATACTTCCCATGTGAGATAATGTCTTTCCGGATGATTCCTTCTTTTACAAAACCAACTTTCTCAAATAATCTCTGAGCAGCGGTATTTTCGACTTCAGTAAACAGATAGATTCTATTCAGCCCCAACTTTTTAAAACCATATTCAAGAATCAATCTGCTGGCTTCTTTTGCTACGCCTTTGCCCTTATATGCCGTTTCACCCATAGCGATATAGTATTCAGCCTTGCTGTTTTTTCGATCTATACTAAGAAGTCCAATCGTCCCAACTGGTACACCATCTGCTTCAATCACAGCATCGTATCTGGTATCCTCCCCTTGATGGCTATCAAACCATTTTTCGGTTTTTTCCACACAGATTGGAATGTCGTAATGAAGAAACTGATTATTCTCTGGATTGTTGATCCATTCGACTTTTTTCGGAATATCAGATCTCTCAAATCTTCTTATTGTTATTTCCACTTCTCGCCACGTCCAATCTACCAACCTTAATTTCACTGCCAACTTGTATATCAGAGCGCCTTACTACCTTTTTTACTGTCGTGAGCAGCACCTTCAGATCCATAGCGAAGGTTACATGATTCACATACTCAAGGTCATATTTAAATCGCTCTTCCCAGCTTCCGATTGCATTTCGCCCATTAACCTGCGCCCAACCAGTCAAACCAGGTCTTATGTCATGACGATGATGTTCCACTTCTGTATAGTATGGTAAGTACTCTACCAGCAAAGGCCGCGGTCCAATGACTGCCATATCACCCTTGATAATATTTAGAAGCTCCGGCAACTCGTCCAGTGAAGTAGAACGCAACGCACGGCCAAATTTTGTGAGCCTCACATCATCTGGCAACAGATTTCCATTCTCATCTCGCTGATTTGTCATCGACCGGAACTTGTAAAGCTTAAATATCTTCTCATCCTTTCCAGGACGGTCTTGTGTGAAAAGCACAGGGGAACCCAGTTTAGTTCTCACAAGGATTGCCGTAACGAGAAGGATGGGTGACAATACGATAAGTGCACCAGTAGCAAGGAAAGCATCGAGACTACGTTTGATAAACCGCTCATAAGGACCATATGGCTTGTGGTCGCCACTCTTCTTACTCAACAAATCCGCCACACCTGCAATCACACCGACCGCAGCGGCAATAATTACAATCCAGAGGATGATCCATAGTATTATCATCTATCTAATTCCTCTTCTATATTTCCTACTCCATCGCTGTCTTTATCAGTTCCTCGCTAACACCATCAGCGATCATTTTTTTCGCCGCTAACTTTGCGCCAGCTTCATCCTTAACCTTATATACAGACAACAGCTGACATAAGTACTCATGCCACCTGTCACGTCCAGCTTGTTCTTCAAACCAGTCCGGACTGACATCGAGCTTCTCATTAATATCGATGATCACTGAATAGCCTCTAAGATTACTGTTTTATCCGCCATATCGATTTCCACACGGTCATCATCGTTTCTGATTTCCCTGATCTTGTACTTATCGATAATGTGCGTGCCGTCAATGAGATAGAAAGAGCCTTCATCTATAACCGGCACAGGAACACCAAGTCTGTACTCACCATGTTGGAGAATAACTGCTTTTTACTTTCAGATCTTTCGGTTCCATTGGATTTCTCATTCAAAGTTCAGTTTTTAGCGTCATCCTTCGGCTTATGATTTCTGTACATTTCCTTCATGTACACATCGGGATGCTGCATCGAGTGCTTCTTACCGGGCGGAGTACTGTCTTCTTCGAGCGACCCTCTTTCATTGATTCTCAACCAGTCATGTGGATAGAGCTTTTTGAAAGCGCCAATGAAGGTTTCCTCATCTGCATCAGTGCCTACCGCTTCAAATACGGCGGAAATCTTGTCTTTCTTACGGCTTATGAACCAGCTCATTGTGAATACCCCAGTCATGCTCAACCTATATTACTATGACTCCGTCATTCATATGCAGTCGATGCCGTTGCCCATTTACGCCCTCAGCCATATGCGGCAGATACACATCTACAAACCTCATTCATGCTCTGCCGATGCGTTATCTCCCTATCTACGCCCTCATGCATATTCCGCAGACATCACAAAAAACACCTATGAATAATCTCGATAATCCTATCCTGCTGCTCTTCCATCATCTTGTTATCGCTAGGTAAGCAGAGCCCTCTACGGAAAATATCGGCCCCAACATCCACGCCGGAGCCTTTTATGTAAGCATTCGTGCGGCCTCTTCCGTTGCCTTCGCGGGTGACAAACGGATGGCTTCTGTAGATCGGCTGCATGTGCATCGGCTTCCAGATCGGTCGGCCTTCAGCATTGAAAGCGGCAAGAGCCGCAAGGATCTCGCCGGGGCAGGACTTGCCTTTCTCGTGAGTCCAGAGTTCGTCCTTCTCGCCTCGGACAAAGGGGGACATAGCATTCTCGTCGATCAGCATGCAGCTGAGCCAGAAGTTGGGCTCTGAAACCTTTTCATCAAACGGATTCATGCTGACCGGGAGGTCCTTCAGGCCTTCTTTGTATCTGTAGTAGATCGCCTTTTTCTGAGCTATATGTTCGTCGAGATACGGGATCTGGCCTCTGACGATACCGGCGATGATATTGCTCATCCGGTAGTTGTACCCCAGCTCTTCGTGCTGGTACCACGGAGCGGCTTCCCTGCTCTGGGTGCTCCACTTCCTGACCTTGTCGGCGTCTTCCCTGCTGCGGCACAGCAGCATGCCCCCGGCGCTGCCTGTGATGATCTTGTTGCCGTTGAAGGATATGATACCTATGTCGCCGAAGGTGCCCGTCTGTGCGCCTCTGTAGGTCGCTCCCAGCGATTCCGCGGCATCCTCGACTATGAGTGCACCGTGTTCATCGGCTATCTTACGGAGCTCGTCTATCTTACCCGGAGTCCCGTAAAGATGTGCAACGACGATAAGTTTTACGTCCGGATAGATCTCAAAAGCCTTGCGGAGAGCCTCGGGATCCATGTTCCAGGTGTCTCTCTCGGTGTCTATGAAGACCGGTTCTCCGCCTTCGTAGCATATGGGGTTCACCGTCGCGTCAAAGGTCATATCGGACGCGAAAACGCGTCTTCCCTCAAGCGTGCCGTGACCGGCTTTCGCCTGTCCGTAAAGCTTCTCGCCGGCAAGCTTTATTGCAAGATGCAGCGCGGCG
>JAEEGL017440607.1_pt1 | contig 14719 bp, 13 predicted proteins | sample 9134231 | NCBI WGS metagenome assembly JAEEGL01 (sample SAMN16246548, study PRJNA631951) | gut metagenome | biome: gut microbiome; feature: rumen; material: fiber-attached | host: Bos | place: Iran: Karaj | collected 2018-10 | reverse complement strand
GATTCACTAAAAGAAGCCAAATATACCGTTTCTGCCGTAGAAAAAACTGAAGGCATTAAGCCTAATCCGGTTCCATTTGCTACCGCCGCTCTACAAATCGAGGCCAATAGCAGATTAGGCTTCTCTTCTAGCACGACGATGCGTGCCGCACAAGGTCTTTATCAGGCTGGCCATATTACTTATCACCGCACTGATTCACTTAACTTATCTAAGCAGGCTCTTGGATCTATTGCTCACTATATAGAAACTAAATTCGGCAAAGAATACCTCCACACGAGGAATTTCAAAACGCATTCCGCCGGAGCCCAAGAGGCCCACGAAGCTATTCGTCCAACCCATATTGAAATCGAATCTGCCGGATCCAATGATTACGAAAGAAAACTTTACAAGCTTATCCGTGCTCGCACTCTCGCAACTCAAATGACAAACGCTAAAGTTGCCAAAACGGTTATATCCCTCAAACCAGACAAAGCGCCGTCGAAAAATTTCGTCGCTCGTGGAGAAGTAGTAGTCTTCGATGGTTTTCTTAAGGTATATGGCAAATCCAAAGATTTAGAACTTCCGAATCTAAAACAAGGTGATATAGTCAGCGCTATCAAGATTACGGCTCGCCAAACTTTTGCTAAACCACCGGCACGATATACCGAAGGCTCGCTCGTCAAGAAACTCGAAGAACTCGGCATTGGTCGCCCATCAACCTATGCTTCTATTATGACCGCCATCCAATCACGTGGCTACGTCAAAAAAGGAGAATCTGAAGGCAAAGATCGCGAAGTCATCGAATATACCTTGGAACATTCCACAGTTAGCAAAAACACTGTACTTGAGAAGACCGGCGCCAACAAAGGTAAACTCATACCAACACCGATAGGTGAACTTGTCTCCGACTTTCTCACAGAGAATTTCGACCAAATAGTCGACTATGGTTTCACCGCTGACGTGGAACAAAAGCTTGATCGTATTGCCGAGAAAAAGCTCGAACGCGTACGCATGCTACGTGACTTCTATACTCCGTTCTCTCAACTTATCGACCGTTCATCCTTCCTAGAGCGTTACAACTCTGCTACCGAATTAGGAATTGATCCTGAAAGTGGGAAAAAGATATTTGCAAAAATCGGAAAAAATGGTGGTTTTATCCAGCTTGGAGAAAACGAAAAGGAGACCGGCGAAAAGCCTCGCTTCGCCCCATTGCCAAAAGGCAAGACCACCAAGGATGTTACCTTAGAAGAAGCAATTAAGCAACTCTCTTTGCCTACACTACCGAGAAGCCTCGGCCAAGCCAAAGACGGCACTGAAATTATTGCCGCGTCTGGCCCATTTGGACCATACTTAAAAGCAGGTAAGTACAATATCACGATTAAGGGCAAAGATCCTTACACTATCTCTCTTAACGAAGCTACGATTCTGTACAATGAAAAACTAAAAAGTATCATCAAAGATTTTGAAAATGGCATTATGATCCTAAATGGCGCCTATGGCCCATACATTAAAGGCTGCGGTCGACGCAATAATCTCAAAATTCCGAAAGAAATAGACGCAAAAAAAATCACAAAAAAGCAAGCCGAAGATATGCTCTTCAAAAAATTTGGTACTAAAGCGTTACCAGGGAACGATGCGCTCAAAAAGACCGTAAAAAAATCTAAAAAATCTGCTCGTAAAACCACAAGCAAAAAAGCATAATAAACATAAAAAGTAAACTTTTTTACAATTTTCTTGCAATAATTGTAAAATTTGTGATACAATAATTCGAAAGATAACGCGTACCTTAAATAACAGCATAAATCATTTGACATAGATGCCAATTTATGCTATATTATATTTTAAGTTTCAATATTATTAACGGGGTGGAAATAAGGAAATAACCAATGGAACAAAACGCCGACCTGGTCGCGAAAGCGATTAAAGGCAGTCTCAGTATTATCGACCAAGACCGCGAGCGCAAAATCGTTGAGAAACGTTTTGGCCTCGACGGTCAGAAAGAGACTCTCGAGCAAATCGGAGAAACATTATCCGTCACCAGGGAACGCGTTCGTCAATTGGAAAAAGTCATCCTCGTTCGTCTTCGCATCGCTGCCAGCCAAGGGAAAATACCGGATTTAGCTGGCGCCGAAAAAATCATCATCAGGAATCTAGCCGAGCTTGGACGCGTAGCTAAAGTTACTGAGCTTGCCAACAAAATCTTCGGGAATAAAGCCACTAACGCTAACCGCGCCACTATCTGCTTCTTAGCTGATATATCCGCTAGCCTCACGGTCGTTACGGAAAACGACCGCTATTTTAACGCAATAGGCATTGCCGATGCAGGGGACGAAAAGACCATCCGTGGCAAAGTTGACGAAATCGTCAAAATCATAAAGGAAAATAAAGCTCCACTCACTCTTGATGATCTAGACAACAGGCTCAACTACGAACATCCATCCCAGATTGCAGCCGTAGCATCCGTATCTAAACAACTAGCATCACTCAATGGGCTCTGGGGTCTTGCTAAATGGCCATCTGTCAACCCAAAGAACATCCGTGATAAAATTTACGTCATTCTAGAAACAAACAAAGAACCGATGCATTTCAATGACATCGCCTCCGCTATTGCCGAAAGCAACTTCAAACGCAAGAATGTCACGACTCAAGCTATTCACAACGAACTAATCAAAGATCCTCGCTTTGTCCTCATTGGACGCGGTATTTATGCTCTGGATAGCTGGGGATACAAAAAGGGAACTGTTTCCGAAATCATCACCGATGCCATTAAGAGAGCCGGCCGTCCTCTTTCTCGCGAAGAAATTGTCGCCGAAGTCATGAAATCCCGTAAAGTTAAAGAGACCACAATTCTGCTGAATCTTCAAAACAAAAAGCTTTTTGACAAAGTCGACAAAAACGCATTTGTGCTCCACGAAGACAAAGCATAAACTCTAGCTTCTTCGACGAAAATATGGTAAAATAGTCATAAATGCTATCGTCGATTATTCACATCATTTTGTCCCCTATCATTTGGATTCCGCTCGTTGGAGTTTTCGCATATCTTACTTACCGTAACTATCAGAAATCCAACCGTCTTAAAGTCCTCAACATCGACTCTGTCCTTCTGATGCTCGAAATTCCACGCACTAACGATAAAAAAGAGCTAGCAGCCGAACAACTTTTTGCTTCACTCCATGGTATTCTACGCGACAAGAACGAGCTAAAAACCTCTGGTGGGGTTCAGGAACATCTTAGTTTTGAAATCGTCTCCGCTAAAGGGCAAATTCGTTTTTATGTCTGGGTCCCACGTATCCTCCAAAGCTTCGTAGAAGGCCAGATTTATTCTCAGTATCCCACCGTTCAAATCTACAAGATGGATGAGGATTATGTTGATAACCGCCATAAACACACCGTTGTTTACTCTAGCGAGCTTACTCTCACGGAAAACAGCGCACTACCTATTAAGACCTTCGATTCGTTTGAGGTCGATCCACTTGCAGGCATCACTGGAACTCTAGCTAAGCTAGATGCCGATCGTGGCGAAGAGCTATGGATTCAAATCCTCACTCGGCCAATCGCCGATGATTGGCATAAAAGCACGACCGACAAATGGATTACTAATATAAAATCCGGCAAAAGTGTCGATCTTTTCGGAACTGGCTTCGATTTACGTTGGCTAGCACAAATCTTTGCCGCACTATGGAAACCACCTGAAGGTGGCGTTGGCGGCGAAGTAAAGACGGTGGAAATATCCGAACGAGATAAAACGCGCATCTCAAAGGCCGAAGAGAAAGCCACTAAGCTAGGCTATCAAGTCAAAATCCGTCTAGCATATCTTGGAGCCGACGAAATAAATGCCAAGCTCAACATGCAAGCACTTGTCGGTACATTCAAGCAATTTAATTCTACCAATCTCAACGGCTTTAAGGTTTTAGGCTCTACCTTTGAACCGGAAGCTCTAGATTCGTATAAACTCCGTCAATTCACCGACGATGGATTCATTCTGAACATCAGTGAGTTGGCATCCGTCTACCACCTCCCCCACACATCCGTCGAAACACCGAACATCGTCTGGGCTGCATCAAAAACCGCAGAACCTCCCGCTAAACTTCCAGTCCTCACCGGAAATCCTGCCGAAGACGAGAACATTTCTGCTTTTGGCCTTACCAACTTTCGCGGCATAAACCATCAGTTCGGATTATTGCGCCGCGACCGCTCTCGTCATGTCTACATCATCGGTCAAACCGGTGCAGGTAAATCCGGCCTTCTCGAACTCTTCGCACTATCAGACATCTTCTATAACCAAGGTTATTGCATCATTGATCCTCATGGCGACTTCGCTGTCAATAATCTCCGTTTTATTCCGGAAAGTCGCATTAAGGATGTAGTTTATTTTAATCCTGCGGATACCGCCCATCCGGTCGCCTTTAACCCACTCGAACTATCTGATCCAGCACGCAAGCCTAATGTCTCATCAGAAGTCATTGGCGTTCTTAAACGTATGTTCGGAGAATCTTGGGGTCCACGTCTCGAGCATATTCTTCGCTACACACTCTTAGCCCTTCTCGATCGCCCAGAAACCACACTTCTTGATATTTCTCGTATGCTCACGGACAAAGATTTCCGCAAAGAGACTCTCGAGTATTGCAAAGACGTTACGGTGCTCCAGTTCTGGAAACAAGAGTTTGGAACTTGGGGCGACAAGCAGGTTACCGAATCTATTGCTCCAGTCCTTAATAAGGTTGGAGCCTTCACTGCTAACCCAATCATTCGCAATATCATCGGTCAACCCAAATCATCATTCGATGTCCGAAAAATCATGGATGAGGGTAAAATACTTGTTGTCAATCTCTCCAAAGGTCTAATTGGTGAAGATAACGCCAGTATTCTTGGTGCTTTCCTCGTCACGAAAGTCCAGCTCGCCGCCATGTCGCGTTCCGATATACCAGATGTTAAAGATCGCCGTCCGTTCTATCTATACGTCGACGAGTTCCAAAACTTCGCAACCGACTCATTCGCTGTTATTCTTTCTGAAGCACGTAAATATGGTCTAAATCTAACCGTAGCAAACCAATATATCGCCCAAATGACAGATTCGGTTCGTGATGCCGTCTTTGGAAACGTCGGCACCACTATCAGCTTCCGCGTTTCCGCAGATGATGCGCCACTACTCGTAAAACAATTCGAGCCAACCTTTGATGCATCTGACCTTATCCAGATGAACAATCGTCACTTTATCATCTCCATGATTATTAATGGAGAAAAAGTCCCTGCTTTCTCTGCAACCACTCTATCAATTCCTGAGCCCCCACAAAACAATCTCGATGCTATTATAGAGTCTTCTCGCGAGAAATATTCTCGCCCCCGAACCGACGTTGAAGAGGAGATTCGTGAAACTATCGAAGCATCCGAAAAGTACAAGAAAGAACTTTCAGACTCCGGACGCGCCGCTGGTGAACAAGGGAACGCGCAGGACTATTCTCATGCGCAGTTTATATTCCAAAAAACCGAAAAGAGAGCATCTGTAAAGCCAATCAAACCAACCGAGGTCGAACAAGAGCCAATCCAAATTACCGACGAGAAGGAAGATGAACCAGAAAAAGCCCAAGAAATCGTAGAGCCGCCCAAACCAGAAAAGCATTTTGATGACGAAGGTGAGTTCATGTTCCGATCTAGCAGAATCCACGAGTCGAAGTCATTTAATCCAAATGCCGCTAAAGAGAAATTCGTTCAAACAATTCATAAGACAACTTACGAAGACAATCGATCCGCCGCAGTCCAATGGAAGGAAGAACAGTCAAACAAAGAATCCACTTCTAATCGATTTAATGAACAAAGAAGAGACAAAAACAAGAAAAAGAACAAAAACCGAACTAAGAATCCTCGCCATCAACAGACGCCACAGCAGGCTCTCCGCGATCTCGGAGTATCTCCAAATACCGCTGAAGACAAAACAGATCGACCAACTCTTAAGGACCTAGGTAAGCTCGTTGAGCAACAGCAAAAGGGAAACACTGAAAAGAAAAACCATTCTTCTGGACAGTAGGACGGAAGACTATGATATCATATACTAATAGGGGGAGTACTTTCTTGCGAAAGAGGGATAAGTATGAAAATGAAGCTCACTATAAGGCAAATTTCTACAGAATTATTAGAAATGATGGATAGAGAGCTCCAACGCTATTTGAAGTGCACAATTCAATCAGTTGATGGCGAGACTCAGGTGTTATGTGAGTCTAACGATTTAGTTAAATGCATGGAAGTAGTTGCCGTAGTAGATAGATACAACCCTGATATCATAGAACCAGCACAACAAGCAATATCCCCCTAACAATCCACAGAGCGCAAACACATGCGCTCTTTTTAAAGCCCCTCATGCTTGACCCCTGTTCCACCTCTATTATATAATACAAAAAAATAAGGAGAGATTATGCCTTTAGTTTATCAACCAGCCGGGACACCTGGTACTCATCTTGGCGAAGCCAAATTATCTCGTGAAGCTTTAGAAAAAATTTCAGCAAACATCGAAAAGCAAAATGAAATTCTAAAGCAGATTCTTGAAACCCTCTCGAAAAATAAGAAAAAATAAGGAGAAAAGGGAACCACTAATTCCCTTACCTCTATTACGCAATTCTCTACCCCTGTTATCTGTATATAGACAAATATAATCCGTCCTTATATCACCCCTGTTATACCTCTGTAAATCTAGCATTCGGGGACTTTTTTATGAATCATTTTGAAATCCAGATTCTAGGCAAGATTATCATAAAAAACCAGAATCATGGCACAAGTAGAGAACTAAGCATTCAAAAAACAGCCCAACCTGCGAATCAACGACGCGCGAATATTCACAGGCCCTTACCCACATTTCTCAACATATCGAATGTCGCACAATAACTATTTTAAGACATTACACTTAGACATATAAGACGATAACTTAATCGTCTACAAGGGGAAACATATAGACTTTAACTAAAGATTTGTGTCTTCGCGCCTATGTATACTTATATAAACATATTACATTTTAATACCACATGTTCATAATGACAACAGCAGGTTTATTATCATATAACTACCAACAGAACTAGTTTATTACCACGATCAATCTCTATATCAACAACAGCTATACGAACCTTTATCCCGCGCACAAACAAAAGCTGCATCATCGTCAAAAAAATCGTCAAGTCCACATCTCGCCAATTCCAGTATTTGCATTTTACGCATTTTTATGGTCTTTCTTGATTTTTTTGACAAAAAATCAATTTTTCTCAATTCCCCATTTCCCTGTCCAATTTTAGCGTCCATAGAACACACAAACCAGCATTACAAAAAAACCATTCCTCAAATTTTTGTTTCTCCAGTAGAACAAAAACCGAACATAATAGGGAAATAAATACATTTTTAAAAACCGGGCCATCTGACCCGGCAAGATATATGTTTATTGTCGACCAGTTCTTTCTACACTTCCTTCATATACCTAATAGCAATTATAGTTACCGTCGTCACAACAAACACAATTGCTGATATTTTCCAAATAGATCGGTCAATAAAAGTCAACCTTTCCCCAGATATTGTGCCCTTTAGTTCCCTTTCAAATATCTCATCCTCACGCAATTCAGAATGTCTGTCTCGCCCCAAAAAAGATATGGAATTATACCCTTCTTGATCACGTATTTCTTCGAGTTCAATTCCAGCTGCTACCTTCAACTCCTTTCTTAATCGTAGGGTCGCTACCTTTAATATAATCAACGCAATAAGACCTGCAGCCAATCCGAAGCCCATTCCAATCAAAAAATTCACTTCTTTCACCCCTCACATTCTATTTTGAACCAGTCGACATTAAAGAACCAAAAACTAAGCACACTATAACACAGGTATCTCTCTATTTCCAGTATGCCTTTCGCTCTATTCGTACGTCTATATACTCACAACCTTGAATTCCCTGCCCCTCTAGATAGTTCAGCATTCTTGATGCGTCTTCAGCGGAAACAGCTGGACTTCTATCAAGAGACACTTTTATAATCCCTGTAAAACTCTCAACTTCCACATCAACCTCACGAATTTTTCCCGCCGGTATATGTGCTCTTACCATCTTTCGATCAAGAGCGACAAACTCCTCTTCCAAATTAGCTATATATTCCTTCACGCGAGAGCTTAAATTCTCGGCATTTTTACCAGTCGTCTCGTCTATCACTTCCACACTTGGTTCTTTCTCTATCACTATTATCTCTTGCCGCGTCGATGCCCATTTCACCCATTCCTGAAATACCCTAAAAGCCAGGAACAACAGTAGTCCAGCGAGTAGAATCACAGCCAAAATCGCCATCAATTTTCGTCTACGAATGACTTTTCTAACCCTATCTCTTTCCGAATCTGCCTCTAACCGTTCTCTCTTCGCGGCGATCGTCTTACCTGCCTGCATGCTCCATCTCCACCTTCAATGATTTTTTTAAATCTTTCATTGCAATTTCAGTCACTATTTCCGCCAGTTTCTTTGCAGAATCTAATTTCGCTTCCTCATGCAGCTTTGCCGCCAATTTAGTTCTCTCGGAAGGTTTCTTCGCCAATTCTCTCACCATCTCCAACAATTTCTTCGGATGTTTCACCATTACGGCATCGTCAATACACTTTGCTGCGCCAATCTCTTCCAGGCGCTCTGCGTTTCTTGTTTGATGCGCACCGGGTAACTCCGCAAATGGCACCAAAATCACAGCTTTGCCTAGACTTGCTAATTCCGCAATAGTTGTAGCACCAGCTCGCGACACAACAATATCCGCTGCTCCAAGCAATTCGGCCATATTTGAATTAAATTCCCACATCCTAAACCCGCTTTTGAGTTTAGCATCCTCCCATTCCTCATATTTCTTCAAATCAGTCATCTCTTCGTAATGTTTCCTACCAGCTATCAGGCCAACCTCTGTAAACTTCAACATCTCCGGTAATATTTCTTTTACTGCATTATTTATATGTAACGCTCCCTGGCTACCTCCAGTTATCACCACTAATGGTTTAGTAGAGCAAAACCCAAAAGACCTCTTCAGGCTTCCCTCTCGAGAATTTGTCACTTTTCTAAACTCATCAGCAATAGGTGTACCCGTCCACACCCATTTCTCGCGCCCCGGAATTGGTTCTTCCTTCATAACTTTAGAACCATCTTCTTCTTCGACCTCTACTTCACGCATAGCATCAAATCTCGCGCCCATCGCCACTCTCTCGGCTTTTTTCATTAAAAGCCTATTAGCTAGTCCTGGAGTCGCATCACTTTCATGAATCACATAGGGAATCTTAAACCACTTGGCGACAATCCCCACCGGTAATCCCACAAAACCACCTTTCAAAAAAATTACGTTTGGACGATTCTTTTTAAGCAGCAGTCTAAAGAAACACTGTACAATTCCAGCCATAAATCCAAAGAACCCAAGAATATTCTTGAATACTAAATCAACCAATGTTATTCGCCACGCTACAAAGTAATCCTTCAATTTCCAACCTGCATATCGTCGAAACTTTCCGGAACACACTTTCTTTACCACCATATTCAAATCACCGCCAGTTTTTCCAAGTACAGTTAATTTCAAAACGTTCTTATAGTATTTTCTATCGGTCCAAAACTCCACACGTGTTCGCGGACGATCAGCTAATATTTCACGCACTACAGCAATAGCAGGGGTGATATGGCCGCCACTACCTCCTCCGACTACGAGAATTTTCATTCAACCTCCTCTTCTTCAAATGCGAATTACTGAATTTCGCCTGCTTCATTTCTTTTTCTCTTTTAGTATAGCATGACAACTGAAATGTTATCCCTAATGCTATGGTCACAAACATCATACTTGTTCCGCCATAACTCAATAATGGCAGGGTAATACCAGTTAGTGGCACCAATCCCGTCATCGCCATAATATTTACAGCCATCTGTACAGCTATCCAAGAAAACACGCCCACCGCCACTAATCTTTGTTCCGAATCAGCAGCCAGCTCTGCCACGCGCATTACCCTCGTCAGTAATATTACGAACACTGCCACTACTAATCCTAATCCTATAAATCCAAAAGTCTCACCCATCACGGCAAACACCGAATCGTTAATACTTTCCGGTAAATATCCAGTCGCCTGCACGCTATTCCCTACCCCCACACCAGTCAAACCACCGGTTCCAATTGCAATCATTGCATTTTCGATATGATAAGTATCAGCACCATCGCCGTTAATGAATGTTCTTACGCGCTCAACACGATGCGGACTTGTCACGATTACGCCCGCACCAGCAACCAGAATCAGCCCCAATACCAACGCAAATTTCTTCAACTCTACACCGCTCGCAAAAATAGTTCCTAGGACAATTGCAATCAAAACCGTTCCAGTCCCTAAATCTTTTTGCACTACAATCACAAAGAACAATGAAACAATAGACGCCACACCAACTGGCAACCAAAAGTCACTTTTATTAATCGTCCCCTCTGCTTTTCTACTCGCTGCTAACTGCGAAAGATACATCAAAAGACCCAATTTCAAAAACTCAGCCGGCTGTAAACTGCCAAAACTACCTATATTAATCCATCGACACGCGCCCAACTCGCACTTTGCAAGACCAGAACCAACTTTAGCGAGTAACCACAGCCCCACAGACAATACCACACCAAGAATCAAAATCCATTTCCCCCATCTGCGCATCTTTTCATACGGAATCTTATAGGCCAACACAAACGCAACTATAGAGATAATCACATTGATTAATTGTCTCACAAAAAAATGATTCTCAGAAATATTTCCACCATATGCAGCATTTAAAAAATTCGCTCTCATTGGTCCAATCGCATATATAATGATCAACCCAGCAAATAGCAAAAGTAATGCCATTGCAACAATTATTCGATCTCCACGATGCCTTCGCATCTAAAACCCCTTCATTCCTTTCGCATTTTTCGTACGCGCTTCAATCACACTTCTACTTCTGTAAGATCGTCTAAATCCACCCAAAATGTACATTATGCAATCCCCGATGCACTTGCAATAAATAAGCCTAGTACCGCCGCAATTCCAGCAATTACCCAGAAGCGCATCACAATCTTCGCTTCGCCCCATCCCTTCGCTTCGTAATGATGATGTATCGGCGCGGAAATAAAAATCTTTCTATGGAAAAACTTCTTCGAGGTCATTTGTAAGAGTGACGAACCTGCTTCCACTACTAACATTACGCCAATAACCGGAAGCAATAAGAATGCATTAGTCATCATTGCTACCACACCCAAGCCTGCACCGAGAGCGAATGACCCAGTGTCACCCATCATAAATCGTGCTGGCGGCACATTGAACCACACATACGATAATAGCCAACCAACTACGGTAAAGCAGAATCCAAACAGCATCCACTGACCCTGAAATAACGCTATAACGCCATAGGCACCATATGCCATCATCATCAAGCCCCCTGCTAAGCCATCAAGTCCATCAGAAATATTCACCGCATTACCGGTCGCCACAACTGCAAACGCGAATAGTAACATCATTCCTACCACGCCAAGCTCCATACTTCCAACAAACGGTACCATCACTTCAGTCCACCCAAGCTTCGCGGTAAAGAACCATCCCAACACCAATCCAACTAGCGAAATCAAAACCATCTTAGTAGGTGCACGCAAACCAGCTGCCCCTTCCCCGCTGCCAAACACATTAATAAGATCATCGATAAATCCTACGGCTGCACCACCGAGAAACCCTGCTATTGGCAACCAAGTCTGCCCTCGATCGAGGTTACAAATAAACGTCACAACCGTAACTACAACTACGCCAATAATGCCAGCCATTGTCGGAAACTTACGCTTAAACTTATGTGCATGTAACTTCGTCATGATCGGAAGCGCAGTTCCATCAGCAGTTACCTTCTTTTGCTTTTTCCAAAACTTATATTTGTAAGCAAAATATGTATAAAGTGGTGTCAAAAACATTGCCAAAAGAAATGATCCAAGCGTTAAGATCAATCCAAAGAACATTTCATTATTAATTTCTGTTTTCCACATATTCTTCTATTTTACTCCATACCACTTTTTAAGTCTACGCTCCCGGTCTTATTTTTAAGTAATCAATCAGGTAGTTCGATATTTCATTAAACACCGGCATGGCGTACTGTTCTGCGCCAGTCGTCTCTCCATCTTTCCATATTCTCACCATCGCTAAATATTGAGGCATTTCGCCGGATCTTCCACCGAATCCTATATATGTCGCCACCCACTCATCCATCGAATACGCCCCATCACGAATCACCTGCGCCGTTCCTGTTTTTCCACCAATATAATATCCATCTCTATCGACCCCATACGATCTCTGAGCCGATCGAGTCCCCCACAGCATCTCTCGCATCTGTGCACTAGTCTCCTCTTTTACCGTCCTCCGTACTGGGCCTTTAGCTTCTTTTTCTTCAAGAACACCGTCTTCCATATAGCCCTTTACTATTGTCGGCGTGTAATACTCACCACCATTTATGAGCGATGCGTATCCGCTAGCAACCTGTATCATCGTTACCATCATATTCTGTCCAAAGGTCATATTCGCATACATCGAATCACGCCCATCACCCTCTATCGGATCATTAATCAACCCCTTCGCTTCAAATAATTCAATCCCCGTCTCCTGCCCAAGCCCGAAATGATTCACAAAATAATCATAAAGAATTTTTCTTCCCTTCTCATTAATTTGCGTAGTATCCCCGCCAATTGCTCTCAACGCATACATACTACCAGTATTGAGACTCCAGTTAAATGCATCCTGAATAGTCCTCACGCCAAGTATATTCGATTGCCCATAGGTAGAGTTTTTAATCATCCACCCATCAACCATTTCATACCCATTATTATAGAAGGTAGTCTGAGCATTTAATGCACCCAGATCTATAGCTGTCGCAAAGGTAAAACCTTTGCATACGCTCGCTGGCTCATACGGGTCAGTCGTCACTCGGTTCGTATAGACTTCTGCGCCATCCACATTACCGTAATTTGCGGGATCATAACTCGGCAAATTAACCATCGCAAGAACTTCCCCGTTTCTCGGATTCATCACGAGCGCACTCGCCTGATCTTTACCAAATTCTTGCATCTTCTGCGCCACAATCTTCTCTACGTTCTTCTGAATATTTCGGTCTACGCTCAATACTACATTTTTTCCATCTTCAGCAGGTATTTTCACATTATCATTACCAATCGAAAGTGCAACATGATTAACGTCCGCGATTGTCTTTAGCAGACCATCCTTACCAGAAAGTTCTTCATTAAGCGAACCTTCGACGCCATATTGCCCTTCCCCATCATCATTAACAAATCCCAGGAGTCTAGCCGCCAACGTGCCCTCTGGATAAACCCTCTTTGTCATCCCCTTTAGCCACACGCCAGTCGGGTCCTTCTCTTCAATCTTCTTAGCTTGTTCCCTACTTACATTTTTTGCAACTACCATGTATCTTAGCGATTTATCAGCCGTTACGTCACTCAGTTCCACTATCAAATTATCTTTCATGTCATCAGTAAAGATAACATTCTTTAGCTCATCCTCATCTATAATCATTGGGTCGACAATTATCGTATATACTTGCTTATTCATCACTACTGCTACCGGCTCGCTTCCGTCCATCATATAAATCTCACCGCGTTTAGCCTTGATTGTGTTCTCCATCGTGTGTTGAGCTTCAGCTTTGGCTACCCATTCATTTTTCTGAATAATCTGTATCACAAATAAGCGCACCAATATAACCGCAGCTACAGCATAAAACATCAACTTCAAAAACTTCAGACGCTTATCATTCATCTTATGCTTATTATATCACAAATCCCCTCTATTAATAGAATGAGGAACCTAACTAATTAGATCTAAAAATTGTTCCTCATCCATCGTTGGTATTCCCAACTTTTGCGCTTTTTCTAACTTACTCGCACCAGGTTTCGCTCCAAGAATAAGCGCCGTAGTAGCCTTCGTTACCGAGCTAGTTACAGTAGCGCCGAGCTCTCTCAATTTATTCTCCGCCTCTTCCCGTCCAAACCTTTCCAATGTCCCAGAGATAATGTAACTCTTCCCCGCCAGCTTTGCTTTTGACAAATCTTCAAATACCGGCCTTACACCCAATTCACTTAATTCGTTCAGAACTTTCAAGTTATCCTCATCCGCAAAATATGCAAGAATCGACTCCGCAACAACCTCTCCAATATCTGGGATAGATAACAGTTCCTCTTTCTCAGCGTCAGCAAGTTTTTCTATTGAACCAAATTTATTTGCAAGCGACACAGCCGTTTGAGAACCCACATGGCGTATTCCAAGCGCTGTAATAAACTTCGCCAATGCAGGATGTTTAGACTTCTCTAAATTGTCTACTAACTTCTGTGCCGAAACCTCCGCAAACCTGTCTAGCTGCATCAATTTCTCTCGCGTTAATCTGTACAAATCAGGCAAACTATTTACTAACCCAGAATCAACAATCAGCGCAACATTTTTTTCGCCCAATCCCTCAATATCTAATGCTGACTTGCTTGCATAGTATTCTATTGCCCTCTTCAGAATATAATCCGATGTCTCTCCCTTTACTCGATATACAACTTCACCTGTCGCGCGCTCAAACTTCAACTCTGGGTATTGCTCTTTCAAAGCTCTCTCATAATTGAATTCAATCGTTCCTTCTGGTCTCAATCCCACTAATACCTCTTTAATTTGCGGAATAATGTCACCGGCTTTATAAACAATCACCGTATCGCCAATTCTCACACCCAATCTGGCAATCTCG
>JAEEGL016877424.1_pt1 | contig 14719 bp, 13 predicted proteins | sample 9134231 | NCBI WGS metagenome assembly JAEEGL01 (sample SAMN16246548, study PRJNA631951) | gut metagenome | biome: gut microbiome; feature: rumen; material: fiber-attached | host: Bos | place: Iran: Karaj | collected 2018-10 | reverse complement strand
GACCGGTTTCGAGGACGAGGAGGCTCTGAGCCTCGGCGTGTATAACACGTTTGTGAACGAGAACCTGCGCTACTCGCAAAACGCGCCGCTCAACATGTACGACGAGGTGAACACCCGTTGCAACCTGCCCGCACAGATTGACATCGAGGCTGTGGAAGGTTGCGAATACCGCTTCGTGATGGTAGCCAAAGGCGGCGGTTCGGCCAACAAGACCTACTTCTACCCCATGACCAAGGCTACCATCCAGAATGAAGGCACTTTGCTTCCCTTCCTCGTGGAGAAGATGAAGTCGTTAGGTACGGCAGCCTGCCCGCCCTACCACATCGCCTTCGTCATCGGCGGCACATCAGCAGAGAAGAACCTGCTGACCGTGAAACTCGCCTCCATCAAATACTACGACAGTCTGCCTACCACTGGCGACGAGACAGGCCGCGCATTCCGCGACATCGACCTGGAGGAGAAACTGCTGCGCGAGGCAGAGAAGATCGGTCTGGGCGCACAGTTCGGCGGCAAGGCTCTGGCACACGACATCCGCGTCATCCGTCTGCCGCGCCACGGAGCATCCTGCCCCATCGGTATGGGCGTATCGTGCAGCGCCGACCGCAACATCAAGGCGAAGATCAATGCTGACGGTGTGTGGCTGGAGAAGATGGACAGCAACCCCACCGAACTCATCCCCGAAGAGATGCGCCGTCCCGGTGAGGGTGCCAAAGGCGTGGTAATCGACCTCGACAAGGGCATTGACGCCGTGCGCGAGGAACTGACCAAATATCCCGTCTCGACCCGTGTCAGCCTGAACGGCACCATCATTGTGGCACGCGACATCGCACACGCCAAACTGAAAGCCCGTCTCGACGCCGGCGAGGAGATGCCCGCATACTTCAAAGACCATCCCGTGCTCTATGCCGGACCCGCCAAGACACCGGAGGGCTATCCCTGCGGTTCGATGGGACCCACCACGGCCAACCGCATGGACCCGTATGTGGATGAGTTCCAAGACCACGGCGCATCGCTGGTGATGATAGCCAAAGGCAACCGCACCCAGGCTGTGACCGACGCCTGCAAGAAGCATGGCGGATTCTACCTCGGCACCATCGGCGGCGTGGCAGCAGTACTGTCGCAGGAGAGCATCAAGTCGATTGAGTGTGTGGAATATCCCGAACTGGGCATGGAAGCTATCTGGAAAATCCGCGTCGAAGACTTCCCCGCTTTCATCCTCGTCGATGACAAAGGCAACGACTTCTTCAAGACGCTGTAAACAGTTTTTCGCGTCTTGATTGGACTCCGACAAATTGATTTTTCCGTCAGAACTCGATTTTTCGCAGTTTTGACGGAAAAATTTTTGTTGTTTTCCATATCTCCACAAGGAAACATTAAGAGATTCATACACCAAATCTATAGTTTCATACATCTTCGAGTTACATATTTGGAAAAGGGGGACGGAGGGTGTATATTTGCAACGTAAAATCTAATATCTAAAAAGGTGTATGAATTTAAAAGGTATATTTAAGAGTTTGAGATGGTGGCAAAAGTTTTTCATCGTGTGGATAGGCATTACGCTTTTGTGGAACCATCTGCCGTACCATTTCGACCCCGATGGGGCTGCTGACTATGCTACTGCTCATGCGAGAAAAAAATCAAAAAGTTGGTGCGCAGGTTATGTGATGCAAGCAATGGTGCTGGGCAGCAAATGCCCGATGGGGCTCTTGCCTGCCTATGCCTACGCTCAGACTCTTCCGCAGATGGGATTTGAGGAAGTGGCAACAGAGAAAAACAAGGATTTCAAGCCAACCAAGGGCGACATCGTGGTATTGCCCAATAATGAGAAACACCCGTTCGGACATATCGCCATCTTCAACGGCGAACAATGGGTGTCGGACTTCAAACAGAACGGCATTTATCCGAGTCGGGCCTACAAGAAAACGGCAAAGTATCAGATCTTCCGCGCCGAGAAGGGTTGGCATTTGAAGCATGTGTGGACGCATCCCGGACAGTGGTGGGGCTGGATTAAATCGGTGGCAAAAGGATGGTTGAAACTATAAACACATTGGCGCAAATATTAAAAACGTGTATTTCGCGTGATTTTTACATATACGATTTTGCCGAATAAATAAAACCACGTATTTTTGTTTCGCATTATCAACACATTAAATCTATTACACGATGCCTTACGATTACAGACAAATCAATTTCAGTGTGATGTCTGACACAGCAAATTGCTGTCAGACAATCCCTGAACTTAAGGATGCCATTGCTTACTCTATTGCCCATCAGCAGATGGTATCCGAAGAAGAGACTTTTGACATACCGGAAGTTGAAACGCCCCATACGTTGTACGCCGTTACGGGAAGGCGCAGTTTTGAGGCGGCGAAAGTCTATCGAGACAGGAAAGTGGCCGTTTTGAACTTCGCCAACAACCATCATATCGGAGGGGCCCCTTACAGTGCGGGGGCGCAAGAAGAGTCGCTTTGCAGATGTTCCACTCTTCTCCCGTGTCTTCAAGCGATGGAAGGTCCATTTTATGAGAGACATCGTCAGATGTACACAAACCGCCAAATGGATTTCATGGGCAATGACGACCTGATTTACACGCCAAACGTTATCGTGTTCAAGACAGACGAACGTACCGACCCTGTCTGTCCTCAAATGATGGGACGTGAAGAATGGTACAAAGTCAACGTCATCACCTGCGCTGCGCCACAGTTAATGGGAGCCACCAGACTGCCCGAAAACTATGAAGACGTGATACGCTCGCGTATTAAGAAAATCCTTGATGTGGCAGCCATGAATGGCAATGAAGTCGTCATACTCGGCGCATGGGGATGTGGCGCGTTCAAGAATCCTGTCGAAATCGTGGCAAAGACATTTATGGAACTTGTTAAAAAATACGATTTCATGGTCGTGGAATTCGCCCTGGCCTCGAAAAATGATGTAAGCACCTCAGCCTTTGCGCGCGCCCTGAAAGACTGAGATGGGTTCTTTGACGGGACCATCATTTTCATCACAGATTTATTCTCCACGACATCTTTGGAATCGTTCTTTTACGAGTTAAGATTTTTTTATTATATTTTGGTAGAAATGAAATATAAACTATCAATTCTTTTAGTTTGCTTTATTGCATTTCTTATATTTATTACTATAAACAATAGTACTAAGAATATAAGTACTGATATTATGACCAAAAAGGAGAGGGCGTATGGACATCCATCATTGATACCATTAGAAAAAAGAAAACATTGGCCAACTGAAAATGGAATGTTGCTGATTCCAAAGATGGAACAAATTCCTGATTCGGAGTTTTTTCTAATAGAAAAAGACTCTTCTGAATATGCGTTTAATGGTCGTTTACATTATGTTCTTAAAGATTCCGTCTATTCTTTTGATGCCCCCTGCCATTATGCGAATGACAGTTTTTATGTTGAAGACTTTATTTACAACATCTCTAAGCGGAAAGTAACAAATAGTTCAGCCGACGAGATAGAATATAAGGGCGATAAAGAAATCAACGTCATCAAGATAAAGAATTATGAATTAAATCATATTCATCCATATTCCTATGACAATATCCACCAAGGATTATTTGGTCCTTTTGGAGAGGAATATCATAGTCGTGAGCATATAGCCCCCCCTTCACAGGTAATGGGAAATTGATACATAATCATCCAATTCGCCAGATTGAGGGAAAATGACTTTAACCTATGAAGAAAAACGAAAAAATGACATATGACTGTAACGGCAGCGTGACGTGGAGACAGGACGCCTCCCGAATACAAGGCTTTCGTGGAGTTCATTAACGGGGAACTCGTCGCAGAAAGGGATATATCGGCAAGAACCTCTTTGCAATGAACATTGATACACGGCTTTCGTTTTTCTGAATTCGTCGAACTCACGTTATTTTAGCACCATAAAGTTACAACAATTTTCGCTAATCACCAAATTTTCAGGCAGTTATATTTCGTCGAACTCACGTTATTATTAGATGGTGCATAGCTCGTGAAAGCCGAACGTAATGGAGCTTGCTTCAATTGCTGAGGCTCATCCGAGTTTCGCGGTTGAACTTTTCAGCCGCAAAGGTATACAATAATACCCAAACTTCTTTGATAAAAAGTTCGGGTTAACTTTCACTTTTTACAGTAAAGACACCTTTTATTCCAAATTAATTTGTATTTTTGCACAGCTTTACTCACGCCGAGTTGACTTCCCAAAATGTCGGAGCGGCTACAGGGTGGAGGGTGCACTACATTTTGGAAATGCGTCGCTGACGCTACGTTTATTTGCGATTCGAAACTATCACACTCGAAAAGCAAGTCAAGAACCACAGCAGAGGGGTTCTGCGGGTAGGTATATACTGTCCCGTGTGGCGTGCCGAAGGTAACCATGCCTTCACACACGCTTTTGCGGGCAACTATAATATACCAACGGTGTTGGTGTCACTCTGTTCGTTCACTTGCTTGGCTGTGGTAGGCCTTGAATCACGGACGAGCAGAGGCCAGATGCCCCGCTTTTCTTTTGTAGTTAACTGAAGCAACAATTTTATCAGTCCGATTCTGTGGGTATCTTGCGGACGCGATATGCAAGATATGCAACGAAAATACATTGTATTGCTGTCCATTCTTGTTTCTGGGTTTCTGCATGCCCAGAACTATGAACAGATGAAAAGTCTATTGAACGAGAAGTCGCTTCCATTGGTCAATTTGAAAGTTGATATTGAAACGGTTAATCGGAGCAATTATGTACCTGCTGAGATAGAAATCACAGATTATCAACGGCGGACAGATGAAAACTCGGAAACGGTATGTTTCCTATGCAAGATAAGATACCGGGGCGGAAATGCTTCAACGTATGCCAAGAAATCTTTTGCAGTAAAACTCTTCGACGAAAATGGAGAGGATTTAGATGCGAACATCTTCGGCATCAGGGAAGAAAACAGTTGGATTCTAGATGCGATGGCAGTCGATCGGATCAGGATGAGGAATCGCCTCTGCTTTGATGTTTGGAACGATATGAGCGGGACACCTTACGATACAAAATACGAAAATCGCAACGGAACAGAAGGTGTCTTTGTGGAAGTGTTTGTCAATGGCGAATACAACGGTATGTATTGTATGACGGATAAGATAGATCGCAAGTTGCTCGGACTAAAAAAAGCCAAAGTCGGCAATGATGGAGATGTAGTGACAAAGGGACTTTTATATAAGGGAATCAGTTGGGGCAGTGGATGTGATTTGCTGTCTTACGATACAAACACGGCCACAGACAAAGAGACGTGGAACGCTTGGGAACTGCAATATCCAGATGACTATCCAAGCATAGACACTTGGCAGCCACTGATGGATTTGATAGACTTCTGCTCAGACAAGACTTCGGATGATGATTTCCTACAATCGTATGAAGAGTGGTTCTATCCCGACAATCTTGCCGACTATGTAGTATTCACACTGGCACTGAACGTGGACGACAATGTATATAAGAACACGTTCCTGTCAACTGTTGACATAACCAAAGGGCATCGCTATATGATTTCTCCTTGGGACATGGATATGTCGTTGGGTGGAAATTGGGACGGGAATTACAATGAGGGATTGTCCACCATCGGCCGGTATAACAACCGAGCCCCATTTAACCGGCTGATAAAGCGCAATGCAGATGGATTTGTTGACAAACTGACAGGCGTATGGACAGCACATTATACCTCGCTGTTCTCTCCAGACAGCATCGGACACAGACTTGACACATACACCGCATTGTTCACAGAATCAGGTGCGTGGGAACGAGAATATGCCAAATGGAACGGGAATCCCGTGCCACTGAAAGAACGACTTCAGGAAGAAACTAACTATGTAAAGAACTGGTATGCCAAGAACTACGAAAGCCTTTGCGAACAGTTTGGCACACCTCCTACAACAATGGGAATTATCAATCATGGTACCCCCAACATTCCTACATGGATTTATACGCTTGACGGGCGGAAAGTGGACGTGAAGATATCAGACAGAATCCCCAAAGGAATGTATATTGTGAATGGAAGAAAGATGATTATTCGATAATACAGTCTATGCTATTGCTTTTGCTTCTGTGAAATAACAGACTATACAAATCAAGGGTATATTGAAGCGTTGTGATAAGGACAAAGAGCGGAAACTTGCGCCGACATCCTAGATTCCACAAATCTCAATTTCACGAATTGCCATAGTTGCACTGTATTTGTTTTCGACTACAAAGTTACCTATTAGCACTTCCGAGCGAGATAAAGGCAGGACCACGCCCATAGATCACATCTATCAAAGAAATATATAAAAATATCAAAAAATAATCCCACTGCGCAAATTGACTGCGTAGTGGGATTATAATTTTGCTAGCAATACTGTTCTTTGACATGATGACACAGCATTTTAGAGAAGTTTTTTCAGAAAAAACAAAAAAATCTCTGTTTTGCCGTTTACCTTTTTCAAAAAAACGACAATGTTATATGGACGATGATACAAAAGACATGGATAATGGCGAGCAAAAATGTTAAAAATAATTATTTGTGTAATATTTACGCAAGAAAATTTGCAAGAATGAAAATTCTGGATTATCTTTGTTGCGTAAAATTTACACAAGTGTATTTTTTGAAGAAAAATTGCAGCGACCGCTTCATTTTAATTCGGGAAATGACTCTAAGTGAAAAAGAAAGTAATAACGAACAATCAAACCTTCAAAAACAAGAATGACTATGAGTATCTGGGAAAAAGTAACCAACATGTTCACGACAAACACCGTGGAAACTCCTTCAGAAGAGCACACAAACTCAGCTGAGACTACAGGTAACGGCGGCAACAGCCAAGAGGTCGCCAAGAATGACAACGAGACCTCAACGACAGCCAAGACTGAGAAGACTGAGACAACGGTCGATGTAGAAAAAACTGCTGACGGCGATAAGAAAGAGGAAAAGACCGAGAAATCGGAGATCTACAATCTGATAATCGTCGACGAGAGCGGTTCGATGTCGCACCTGCGGGAATCGACCCTCTCGGGCATCAACGAGACCATCAACACCATCCGTGAAGCGCAGAAGCTATATGCCGACACGCAGGTTCATTACCTTACCCTGGTGACCTTCGACAGCGGCAACGGCCGCGACAATGTGCGCACCATCATCAACCGCGCGCCCATCACTGAAGTGGAAGATTTCCATGACTACCACCCTTATGGTTGCACACCGCTTTACGACGCCATGGGTTATTCCATCACGGCATTGGCAGCACACATTGCCAAGCGGCCCGACGCCTCAGCACTGGTAACGGTGCTCACCGACGGTTTGGAGAACTCTTCAAGGGAGTGGAACGCCCATTCGGTAAGACGTTTGATTGAGCAGTACAAGGAAATGGGCTGGTCTTTCTCATACATGGGTTCGGCTCACAACGTGAAAGAAGTGACCGACCTGCTCAACATCGACAACGTGATGGAATTCAGTCATGACAACCTGGGAAGCAGCAACACATGGGAGCGTGAGCGTGGATCGAAGATGGCGTATTACGGCAAGATGGCGAGGATGCAAGAAAATTGCTGTCTGCGTGCTGACGAGAGAATGGCACGCAAAAGGCAATTCGCCAAGGAGTATTACAGTAACAGGGTGACGCCCCATCAAGTAGATGCACTGCAGCCGAACGAGATCTTCGTGTTTGGCAGCAATGCACAGGGCTATCACAATGGCGGAGCGGCACGTGTAGCAGCAGAGCGTTTCGGAGCAGTCATGGGTCAGGGTGAGGGTCTGCAAGGTCAGAGTTACGCCATCCCGACAATGGGAACCCTTCAAGAAATCGTGGCGGCTGTGCAACGGTTCACTATCTTCGCAGAGTCTCATCCCGAGATGCGCTTCCTCGTCACCCGCATCGGTTGCGGCTCTGCAGGTTTTACAGACTCTGAGATAGCACCGATGTTCCAACATTGCATCAGACTGGAGAACGTGGCTTTGCCCGTAGAATTCTGGAAAGTATTAGGATTAACGATGTAAATATAGGTTAATTACTTGCTCACATCCCGGAGGCGCCATGCCTATGACACGGCGCACTCCCGGGAGTGAGATTTGATGAATGGGAAAAATGCGTATCTATGGGGGCGAATTGAGCAGTAACCTCTTGCCTCTTGCTTCTTACCTCTTGCTTCTTACCTCTTAGTTTACTATAAGAAAAGCAATTAATAATCACAAAAAACTACACATGAGACAAATTAAAATTACACAGAATATTACTAACCGTGACGATGAAATTTTAGAAAAGTATTTGACAGACATTAACCACCAACCTCGCATCCCCATGGACGAGGAGATAGAACTGGCGCAACTGATCAAGAAAGGCGGCGAAGAAGGTGAACGCGCAAAAGACAAACTTATCACATCCAACCTGCGTTTCGTGGTATCAGTAGCAAAACAATATCAGAATCAGGGGATGAAACTGACAGACCTGATTGACGAGGGCAATATCGGCATGATACGTGCGGCAGACACCTTCGATGAGACACGCGGATTCAAATTCATATCATATGCCGTGTGGTGGATACGCCAAAGAATTCAGCAAGCAATCGCTGAGCAGGGGCGTATCGTACGATTGCCTCAAAATCAGTCAACCAATCTGAGCAAGATAAAGCAGGCAAGCAACAAATTCGAGCAAGAGCATCACCGTAAACCGTCATGCACTGAATTGGCAGAAATGACGAAAATGGACGAGGATCAGATAGAATTGCTGTTGTTGTCGGAAAAGCATTACACATCTTTCGACTCGAAATTAAAAGAAGGCGATGACACGACCATCGGTGACATCATGGCCGGTGAAGACAGGACCGATCATCAAATGGATGTCGAATCATTGCGTACAGATTTGAGCAACATATTGAAGAGTGTGCTGAACGAGCGCGAAATAATGATTCTTTGCGAATGTTTCGGTATCGGTGACAAAGAAAAGAGTTACGAGGAAATCGGCGAACAAATGGGACTGACCCGTGAAAGAGTGCGTCAGATCAAGGAAAACAGTCTTGGCAAGATAAGACAGGCATACGGCGCAGAAGCATTGCGTAAATACTTGAATTAAGAGGCAAGAAGCAAGAGGCAAGAGGTGAGAGATTACTCTACTAATGAAGGACTAATTCCTGTTGTGTGTGTCATCGTGGTACGACGACATGCACAACCAGCCCTCCCAAAACGGCCAAACAACCAAACGAACAATTATGACAGAGAACGGATTATGCAACATCTGCATTGAGATCATGCAGTGGTGGGCCAACAACACCGGTTTAGGCTACGGCGCCATCAATGTGATATTATTCATCGTGATAGCGCCTATCATGATACTCACGGCAAACATACTGGCCATCACAGCCACGAACACAAACGACCAGAAGCTAAAGAATTTCATCTTTTACTTCTCATGGGCTTCGATTGTATTGTTCATAATCGGCACCGTGATCCTCGTCGGGTTGCCCGCCCTCGACATCATGATGGACCTGCATCATGATTCATGACGCTTTGCTTCTCCCCACCCCGCTCAACCATAGCCCAGCGAAGGTGAGCAGGCCGTTGAGCATGAGAAGTTCATAACCGAAGCGGTATCCGGTGAAGCGGGCAGTCAACGTGTCAACAGCGAAACAGATGAGCGGCGACGCCACGGCGATATACGGCACCATGCGGTCATTGACACTGCGGCGTGTGAGCAACGAGAAGGCGAACATGCCCAAGAGGGGCCCGTAGGTATAGCCACACATCACATAGATGGCATCGATGATGCTCGAGGAGTTGACCAGACGGAACAACAAAACAAACAACACAAAAACGACCGACACCCAAAGATGTGCCCGGCGGCGAAGACTTTCGTCGTCGGGCTTTTGTCGTATATCCACGCAGAAAGACGTGGTGAGCGACGTGAGCGCCGAGTCGGCAGACGAGAACGCCGCCGCCACGATGCCCAAGGTGAACAACACCACGACCGAGTGACCCAACTGTCCTGTGGCGGCAAACATCGGTAAGAGGTCGTCGCCTGCCACGGGCAGCGCGATACCCTGACGTTGCGCGAGAATCACCAACAGCACACCGAGACCGAGAAACAACAGGTTGGCTGGCACGAAAGCCAGACCGTATGAGCACATATCCTTCTGCGCATCACGCAGCGAGCGGCAGGTCAGGTTTTTCTGCATCATGTCCTGATCGAGGCCCGTCATCACGATAACGATAAAGATACCACTGAAAAACTGTTTCCAGAAATTCTGTTTCGACACCCAATCATCGAACACGAACATACGGCTGTGCTCATCAGCTGCCACAGCCCGCACAGCATCGCCGATGCTCATGTCGAGCGCATCGGCCACCTGTATAATGATCAGTATCAAAGCGGCAAACATGCAAAGTGTCTGCAGGGTGTCGGTCCAAACGAGCGTGCGGATGCCGCTGCGACGCGTATAAAGCCATATCAGCAGCACCATGACAACCACCGTGAGCGGAAAAGGCACACCGATGCCGTCGAGCACAAAACGTTGCATAATCATGCAAACGACATAGAATCTCGCCGCCGCGCCCGTCATCTTCGACAAGAGGAAGAACGAGGCGCCCGTGCGGTATGAGCGCTGCCCCAGACGGTCTTTGAGATAAGAATAAATCGTGGTCAGCTGAAACTTATAATAGACGGGCAGGAGGATGAACGCCACCGCGAGATAGCCGAAAATAAAGCCGATACAGGTCTGCATATAAGTCATGCCGGTGCCCATGACCCACCCGGGCACACTGATGAACGTTACGCCCGATATGGAGGCGCCAATCATGCCAAAGGCCACCAGATACCATGGCGAACGGCGGTTGCCACGGTAAAAGGTGTCATTATCCGTGCGTCGCGAGGTGAAGCGGCTCAACAACAATAAAATGCAAAAATATGCAAGAATTGTGACAAGTATCAACATAATGTCTGCAAAATTACACTAAAATTTTTGTATTCCGATATTTTTGCATACTTTTGCAAGTCATATGGAAATAAGTATTACAAAATGCAATAAAAACATCCAAGAAACATGAAACAAAAAAAGTACATTCTACAGGAGAGTGAGATTCCGACACAGTGGTATAACATCCAGGCCGACATGAAGACCAAGCCCATGCCGCCCATCCACCCCGCGACCCATGAGCCGCTGAAAGTGGAAGACCTGGCCCACATCTTCCCGTTGGAGTGCTGCAAACAAGAATTAGACACCGAGCACGCATGGATTGACATTCCCGAAGACGTGCTGGAAAAGTATAAATATTATCGTGCCACCCCGCTGGTGCGCGCCTACGCTTTGGAGGAAGCCCTCGGCACCCCGGCACATATCTACTTCAAGAACGAGAGCGTCAACCCGCTCGGTTCGCATAAGATCAACTCCGCCCTGCCCCAGTGCTACTACGCCAAGCAGGAGGGCACGACCAACGTGACCACCGAGACCGGTGCCGGACAGTGGGGCGCAGCCCTGAGTTACGCCGCCAAGGTCTATGGACTGGAAGCTGCCGTGTATCAGGTAAAGATCAGCATGCGCCAGAAGCCCTACCGCAGCAGCATCATGCGCACATTCGGCGCCACCATCGAAGGTTCTCCCTCGATGTCGACACGTGCCGGTAAAGACATCATCACCGCCGACCCCAACCACCAGGGTTCACTTGGCACCGCCATCTCTGAGGCTGTGGAACTGGCCACCACCACCCCCAACTGTAAATACACCCTGGGCTCGGTGCTCAACCATGTGGGATTGCACCAGACCATCATCGGCCTGGAGGCAGAGAAACAGATGGCCATGGCCGGTGAATATCCCGACACCATCATCGCCTGCTTCGGCGGCGGCAGCAACTTCGGCGGCATCGCCTTCCCCTTCATGCGTCACAACATCCTCGACGGCAAGAACACCGAGTTCATCGCCGCAGAGCCCAACAGTTGTCCGAAACTGACCCGTGGTGAGTTCCGCTATGATTTCGGCGACGAGGCTGGCTACACACCGCTGCTGCCCATGTACACGCTGGGCCACAACTTCCGTCCCGCCAACATACATGCCGGCGGACTGCGCTACCACGGTGCCGGTGTCATCGTGTCGCAGTTAATCAAAGACGGTCTGATGCATGGTGTGGACATTCCTCAGTTGGAATCATTCGACGCAGGTATCCTCTTCGCCCGCACCGAGGGTATCATCCCCGCACCGGAGAGTTGCCACGCCATCGCAGCCACCATCCGCGAGGCCAAGAAATGCATTGAGACCGGCGAAGAAAAGGTCATCCTCTTCAACCTGAGCGGCCACGGACTGATTGACATGACCGCTTATGACAGTTACTTGAGCGGTGACCTGACCAATTATCAACTCTCCGACGAGGAAATCAAAGCCAACCTCGAAGGAACGGTGAAGATTTAACATTGAACTTTACGATTACTTCGAGCGCCCGGTATATTCAGAGCGCTCGGAGCATTCAAAAGACTCGGAGCATTCAGAATCATCAGAGACTCTGATAGCACACTAAACCCTCAACACTAAACCATTCACGGAATGACTGTAGCAGTGCTTTTGGCGGGAGGCAGCGGGTCGCGCTTCGGCAGCGAATGCCCTAAGCAGTTTCTCGAAGTGGCGGGGAAAAGCATCCTTGCCCATACGATTGACGTGTTTGAGAGTCACCCGCTGATTGACGAGATAGCCATCGTGACCCGTGCCGACTCGTTAGAGAAGACACAAAAGATTGTGACCGAGGGGGAATATCAAAAAGTACGGCGTCTGCTCACAGGCGGCCGCGAGCGCTATCACTCCAGTCTGGCCGCCATCAACGCCTACACCGACGATGACACACGGCTGCTCATACACGATGCCGTGCGGCCGATGGTCAGCCACCGCATCATCAGCGATTGCGTCCATGCCCTCGACCGATATGAGGCTGTGGATGTGGCCGTGCCTGCCACCGACACCATCATCCGTGTGGACGAGAACGACTGCATCGTGGAGACACCTCCACGCGCCATGTTGCGCAATGTGCAGACCCCGCAAGGGTTTCGCCGGGGCACCATCAGCCGCGCCTATGACATCGGGCTGCGCGACCCGGCATTCGTCACCACCGACGACTGCGGCGTGGTGCACCATTATCTTCCCGACACGCCCATCTATGTGGTCCGCGGCGAGGTGACCAACATCAAAATCACCTACCCGGAAGATCTCTTGTTGTTGGAGGGAAAAGTAAACGCCACCCCCACCCCACAAGGCAATGAAAACTCATAGAGAACGATTGTCCTTAACTTCCATAACTTCTTTAACTTCCCATATCGAAAAACCTTCTCCCCTAAACCCTTAACGCTATGTACGACTATCTGATTGTCGGCTCGGGCCTTTTCGGAGCCACCTTTGCACATTTGGCCACCCAACGCGGCAAACGCTGCCTTGTGATAGACAAACGCCCTCAATTGGGCGGCAACCTCTATTGTGAAGAGATAGAGGGCATCCACGTGCACAAGTACGGAGCCCACATTTTCCATACCAACAGCGACCGTGTGTGGCAGTTTGTCAACAGCCTCGTGCCGTTCAACCGCTTCACCAACTCACCTGTAGCCAACTATCACGGACAGTTGTACAACCTGCCGTTCAACATGAACACGTTTTACCAGATGTGGGGTGTGAAGACACCTGCCGAGGCCGCCGCAAAGATTGAGGAGCAGAAAGCCGAGGCAAAGGCCGCCCTCAACGGCCGCGAGCCCGAGAATCTGGAGGAGCAAGCGCTGATGCTGGTGGGTCGTGATATCTTCGAGCGGCTCATCCGCTGCTATACAGAGAAGCAATGGGGCCGCAAATGCACCGAGCTGCCCGCCTTCATCATCAAGCGGTTGCCCGTGCGGTTGGTGTATGACAACAACTATTTCAGCGACCGTCATCAGGGCATTCCAGAGGGTGGATACAACCGACTGATTGACAAACTGTTAGAAGGCTCAAATACACAGACAGACACTGACTTTTTCGCCGACCGCGAGCACTGGGAGAGCATGGCAGAGAAGATTGTCTTCACCGGTAAGATCGACGAGTTCTACGGCTACCGTTTCGGGAAACTCAACTACCGCACAGTATCGTTTGAGCAGGAGGTAATCGACACGCCCAACTATCAGGGCAATGCCGTGGTCAATTACACCGACGACACCGTGGCTTGGACGCGCATCATCGAGCACAAACACTTCGAGATGTTCGGCCAGCAGGTCTATGACTGCCCCAAGACCGTCATCTCGCGCGAATACTCTACCGAGTGGCTCGAAGGCATGGAACCCTACTACCCCGTCAATGACCAGCGCAACGGCGACCTCTACGCCCAATACGCAGCCCTTGCCGCACAGGAGAAGGACGTCATTTTCGGCGGCCGCCTCGCCGAATACCGTTATTACGACATGGCCCCGATCATTGAAAAAGTGCTGGAAATGTTTGACAATGACGAGAGTCTTTAACATACCATCAAAAACACATCAACGAAAAGTAGAAAAATAGTTAACTTTTTAGCACTTTTAAGTCGTTTATCAAAAAAATGACTTACCTTTGCACCGCATTTTAGGTTTTGCAGTGTTTCTGCGAATATGAGCAATACGACAACAACACCTGAATACGGCATGCAAGGACATACAGTGCGCACAGAAACGGACTCCAGACTTGACCTCTGAGACTGAGGGAAAAGGAGTAAAGTTTTTGTGCAGTAATTGTGTTGTGTGCAGTATGAGGTGACGCG
>JAEEGL016738816.1_pt1 | contig 14719 bp, 10 predicted proteins | sample 9134231 | NCBI WGS metagenome assembly JAEEGL01 (sample SAMN16246548, study PRJNA631951) | gut metagenome | biome: gut microbiome; feature: rumen; material: fiber-attached | host: Bos | place: Iran: Karaj | collected 2018-10 | reverse complement strand
CAACAACTACCTTGAGGGCGAAGTGATTCCCGGCATCATGAAGGAGTATTCCTACGCCAAGGAGTTCCTCGCTGAGGAAGGCGACAACGCCATCACCCTCGAGGAGTGCAACAAGCTTATCGACACCTGGGTGACCGACGAGAACTTCGTCTACTACCTTACCGCTCCCAAGCAGGACGGCTACAAGGTTCCCACCGAGAGCGAAATCCTTGCCATCTACAACCGCGCCCGCAAGGCCAAATACGATGCCTGGGTTGACAACTATAAGGACGAGCCCCTGTATGCCAAGGAACTCCCCGCTGTCACCCCCAAGGTCACCAAGACCAACACGGTGCTCGACTATAAGGAGTACACCTGCCCCAACGGTGTGAAGTTTATCGTCAAGAAGACCAACCTGAAGGACGACGAGATTCAGATGAGCTCCTTCGCCTGGGGCGGCACCTCGCTCTACAGCGATGCCGAATTCTTCAACGCCAGCCAGGCTGCCGGCTTTATCGACGATGCCGGTATCGCCCAGTTCAGCAACACCCAGCTGACCAAGAAACTCAAAGGCAAGAACGTCTCCATCAGCCCCAACATCAGCGGCCAGACCCAGGGCTTCAGCGGCTACTGCGTGCCCAAGGACCTCGAGACCATGCTCCAGCTCCTCGCCCTCTACTATGAGGCTCCCCGCAAGGACAAAGAGTCGTTCGACAAGAACATCGACCAGATGCGCAACCAGTACAAGTTCATCGGCGAGAACCCGCAGTATGTCTTCATCAAGAAGTACATCGAGATGGCTCGTCCGGGCGACCCCCGCGCCATCGTTATCCCCACCGAGGAACAGCTCAACAGCCTCAACCTCGACCGCATGTACGAAATCTTCCGCGAGCGTTTCAGCAATGCCGCCTACCAGACCTTCTTCTTCGTGGGTAACATCGAGGATGCCGACATCAACCTCATCGCCAAGTATCTGGGCAACCTGCCCACCACCAAGGCCAAACCCGAAAGCTGGAAGAAACTGAAGGACTACACCTTCAAGGGCACCCCGCGCGCCACTGCCTACAAGGGCACCGACAACCAGGGCATCATGCTCATGACCGGCACCACCAAGGGTTACAAGCACAGCGTCAAGAATGCCGAAATCATCGACCAGCTCAGCGCCTGCATGGAAATCACCGCCCTCGAAATCATCCGCGAGAAGATGGGTGGCACCTACAGCCCCAGCGTCAATGTCAGCTACAGCCGCTTGCCCGAGCAGGAAATCGACTGGACTTTCTACATCAACTGCAACCCCGACAGCACCCAGCTTATCGAGAACGCCGCAATGGAAATCCTGAATAAGTACATCAAGGAAGGTCCCGACGCCGAGACCCTCGCCAAGGTGCAGGAGCAGCAGATTATCAACCGCCAGAACAGCAAGCAGAACAACAGCTTCTGGATGAACCAGATTATGGGCAGCTACCGCTTCAACGAGAGTCGCGACTATGTGGTCGACGGCTACGAGGCCATTGTCAAATCTGTCACCGCCAAGGACATTCAGGCTGCCGCCAAGAAATTCATCGACCTCAAGCACTATCTGGTCGTCTTCCTCAAACCCGAAGCCACTCCCGCTGAATAACCCTATTCAGCCACAACATAGAGGGGAAACCGTTCGCGCGGTTTCCTCTCTTTTTTATATCAATTCGGGCATTGGGGGTCATGTCATACCTCCCCGCATTTTGCATCCGGCTTTGACAGGCTTTCGGCTGCTTATTATTTACCTTACCTAAGGTCATTAGGCCGATTTGGGTTCAAAAAAAAGAGCCCGTCGGCTTGTTGACCGGCGGGCTCGCAAAAAGGGGTAGACAGCTGTTACATGTTGTGGGTGATGTTGACCTTGAAGCTAATCGGCGACCCAACGCGGACGGGGTCGTAGCCGTCGAGGTCTTGAATGACGAATGTCACCTTGCCTTTCTCCCATTCGAAACGAAGGTTCTCGGGTACGATGACGAGGCTTTGGCTACCGTCATCATTCTCGACAAAGACTTCGAGCGGATAGACAAAGGGCAGCGTGTTCCAGGCACCGAGATTCTGGTCGACATTGTAGATGTTCCATACATAGGCCTGAACAGTACCAAAGTCGAACACTTCGTCGGTGATAGCGGGAATGTCGACGGTGCAATAGAAATAGTTCTGACCGCCCGGCAGACGGGCACCTTCGTTGAATTGCCAATCACCGGGGTTGACGTTTACGCGGATGGTCTCCACTTGGGCGCCATAGTTGTAGGAAACATACTCTTTTGTACATCCGGTGGCCAACAGGGCCATGGCCACAAGGGGCAGGATAAATCTATTCATTTTCATTGTATTGTTATTTAAGGATTAATAATATTTCTATCTTTATCACAGTGCAAAAGTAGTGTTTTTTTTGATATAAAATTCCTGTCGGGTTACATATTTTTCCAACGGGAAGCAGGGGAAAAACTATTTCAGCTGAACAACGGTGATGCCGTCGCCTCCCAGTTCGAGACGTTCCGAGCGGTAGGAACGCACATCGCGGTTGCCCTGCAGGTAGTCGCGGATAATCTGTTTCAGAATGCCATAGCCCTTGCCGTGAAGGATGCGCAGCTCTTTTTCGCTGAGCAGTTGGGCATCGTCGAGGAAGTGCTGGAGGTTCTCCAAGGCTTCGTCGGCACGCTGGCCGCGAAGGTCGAGGGTGGGATTGAATGTCTTGCGCTTTTCGTTGATGTCGTCGTAGATGGACTGGAATCGGCTGTTCTGTCGGCTGAGTTTGTCGACAGGGATATTGGTCTTCTTTGTACCGGTGAGGCGGCTCAGGGGGATGGTCATCCTTATGCTGTTGCTCTCCACCACGGCCTTCTTCCCTTTCAACTCCACCACCTGGGCAAAGGTCTCCTGTCCGTCGATACGCACGATGCTTCCCACCGTGATGGGGGCATCGGTGGCATCGTCGACGTGCTTGCTTTTCGGTTTGGACGCAGCCTCGTCTGTGGGCATGGCCTGATGCGACTTGGCATGCTCTTCGTCGTGGCGTTCCTGGTCGAGAGCCAGCCGTTCGGCCTCGGCTTTCATCTGCTGACGGGCCTGGAGGGTGCGCTCACGCTCGGCATCGGCCTCCTTGATGGCAGCGATGGTCTGCTCCACCGTGCGGTTGGCATCGGCGATAATCTGCTGCGCCTCTTTGCGTGCGGCACTGAGGATGTCGTAGCGTTTGTCCTGCAGCTGCTGGTTGAGCCGCTGGTACTTCTCCGTCACCTCGGCCAGAAAAGCGTCAGCCACATCCAGTTCGGTCTGCCGCCGGACAATCTCCTGCTTGTCGAGTTCCATCTGCTGGAGCTGGTGCTCGAAATCGAGCATCTGTCCACCCACTTTGCCGGCAGCCGCCTTCAACACATCGGCAGGGAACCCGATATTCTGGGCGATCTCGAAGGCAAAGGAGCTGCCCGGATGCCCGATGGAGAGACGGTAGAGGGGCTTCATCTGCACAGTGTCGAACAGCATGGCGCCGTTGATGATACCGGGACAATGGTCGGCCATCAACTTCAGGTCGGCGAAATGGGTGGTCACCACCCCGAAGGCATGGCGACGATATAGCTCTTCCAGCAACGCTTCGGCTATGGCGCAACCCGAGCGGGGCTCGGTGCCACCTCCCAGCTCGTCGAGCAGGAAGAGGGTATTGGCGTCGGCGGTCTCGAGCAGCTGCTTCATGTTCTGCAAATGGGAGGTATAGGTGCTCAGGTCGTTATCGATGGACTGCTGGTCGCCGATATCGATAAAGACGGAGTCGAAGATACCGAACTCCGAAGTCTCGCGGCAAGGCACCAGCATGCCGCATTGCAGCATGTACTGTATCAAACCCACCGCTTTCAGGCATACCGACTTGCCGCCGGCATTGGGGCCGGAGACAATCAGTATATGCGAATCGTCGTCGAGACTGATGTTGAAGGGCACCACATCGTCCTTGCGATTCAGATAGAGCAAGGGATGGCGGGCGTCGAGCCAGTTGATTTTTGTGATACTGTCGACGATGGGACGGCCGCAGCGCAGGGTGAGCGCCAACCGGGCCTTGGCACGTATGAAATCAATCCGGGCCAGGAACCAATAGGCGTTGACCAACGCATCGAGCCGGGGACGCAGCAAGTCGGTAAAACGGACTAGGATGCGGTGTATCTCGCGCTGCTCGGCGAACTCCAGCTCGCGGAGGTCGTTGTTCAGCTCCACCACCTCCGAGGGCTCAAGGTAAGCCGTCTGCCGTGTGGCGGACTCGTCGTGGATAAGGCCTTTAATCTTCCGGCGGTGGGTATCGAGCATCGGAATCACCATGCGCCCGTTGCGGATGGTCACCTCGGCGCCCTCGGGAGCCCACCCCTCGCGCTTGGCGCGGGCCAGCTGGCGGTTTATCTGCACATCCACCTCATTCTGCTTGCGGGCCATCTGTCGGCGTATCTCAAGCAGCTCGGGCGAGGCATTGTCGTATATCTCGCCTTTGTCGTCTATAATCTTACTGATGGCCTTGGTGATGGCGGGGTCCAGCTCCACCCGTTTGGCCAGCTCGTAGAGCAAAGGATAGCGCACAGGGTCGTCGCGGAGCAGAAAGCGGAGGCACTCGCCAATGGTGTGCAACGAGCTTCGCAGGTCGAACATCGCCTCCTGCTCTATCACCGTGTTCGCCACACGCAGACGCACCAGCTCGTCGGTCAAATCCATAAAGTCCTGCGAAGGGAAGTAATTCTCCAGCACAAGAATCTGGCGGAACTCCTCAGTCTGCTGCAGCTCGCGCACCACGCGGTCGTAGTTGCTGGAGAAGGCCATCTCCCCCACCATGCGCACGGCCATACTGTTGGTACACTCCGCAGCAAGCAGTTCGCGTATCTTGGTAAAACCCAGTTTATCTTCGATAGTCATAGTTGTAGTTAATCAAAATCAAGATAGAAAGGCCAGTGTTGGCGGAACGCATCCAATGCAGCGCTGGAGAGCGTGGCCCTGACCACCGTCTCCCGGCCGTCGGCGCCCGAAGCCATATCATGCCCCTTGTAGTCCACCACGGCGCTATACCCGGCATAGGGTATCCCCACGCCGTCGGTACCCACACGGTTCACCCCTGCCACATAGCAGAGATTCTCTATCGCCCTAGCCCGCAGCAGGGTGCTCCAAGCCTCGTGGCGCGAGGCCGGCCAGTTGGCACACAGCAGCAGCAGGTCGTAATCGGGCGGATTGGCGTTCCGCAGCCATTTCGGGAAACGCAGGTCGTAGCACACTGCGGGTTTAATCCGCCATCCGCGCCACTCGAAAATCTCACGACGTGTGCCACGCTCCAGCTGCAACGCCTCGCTGCTCATGCGGAACGTGTGCCCTTTGTCGTAGTAGCCGTACGTGCCGTCGGGTCTCACCCAGTGCAGTCTGTTGGCCACCTGACGGGGGCCGCTGCCCGTTTTCACCGTCCACGTGCCCACAAACAGGGCATCGTGGCGCTGCGCCATGCGGTGGGCGAAACGGTAGGTCTCCCCTTCCGGCTCCTCGGCCATCGCGGCCATGTTGTCCGAAAAGCCAGTGGTGAACGTCTCGGGCACCACCAGGATGTCGGCATCCCTGCCCAGCGGGGCAAAGGTCTCCTCCACCAACCGGCGGTTCGCGTCGGGTTGCTCCCAAACAATGTCCTGCTGGAAACAGGCTATATTCAATGTCTCTTTCATAAAGTCCAAAACTCAGTCAATCGGAACAATTGCATGCATAGTCCCACAACTTCTTTACCGATGGCAACAGCCGCTCAATCGCCTTCTGCTCGTCGAGCAGCAGGCGGCAACTCCGCAAATCCAGCACCTGCAGCAACCCGTCCAGCCTCTCAAACTCGTCGGGCAGCCATGTCACCCTCGTATCCCACAACACCAGCTCTTTCAGCTCCGTCATCGAGGCCATGGCGGCAGGCAGCGAGTCCAGCGGGTTGCGGCTCAGCTCCAGCCGTTCGAGGTGAGTCAGCAGTGCGATGCTGTCCGACAGTGACCTGATGCGGTTGCCCCGGAGGTCAAGCTCGCGCAGATTGGGCATGCCGTACACCTGTGGCGGCACCGACTTGAGCCGCTTGCCCCTCAGCCGCAGGACATACACCTGCGACGGGTCGTCGACCTCGGCCAGCGACTTGTACACCTTGTCGGGCTGTGCTGCAGCCAGCGCAGGCAACAAAACAAAAACCGCCAACAGCCATCTATGCATGGTATATTATTTTTTCGTATTCCCTGCCTGCCCCCGTTGCAGCAGCCGTCTGGCTGCCTCGCGGTCGGCGCGCAGCTGCTCCACAAGCGTGGGCACATTGTCGAACCGGCAGATGTCGCGCAACCTCGGACCGAACTCCACAGTGAGCGTGGAGTCGTACAGGTCGCCCTCGAAATCGAAGATATTCACCTCGAAAACCGGCTTGTCAAGTCCAAACGTGGGCTGGGCGCCGAAATTGGCCATCCCCTTCAGCCCCGCAGTGCCGTCGGACAGGGTCACCCACACGGCATACACCCCGTCGGCGGGCCACACCTTCGTGGGGTCGGCCAGCGACACATTGGCCGTCGGGAACCCCAGCAGGCGTCCCAACTGGCGGCCCTTCTCCACCGTGCCCCACATCACGTAGCCACGACCCAGCATCGAGGCGGCACGGTCCGTCTGTCCCTGCTCCAACGCTTTGCGGATACGGGTGGAGCTCACCTCGCTGCCATGGTAGAACACAGCCTTGTCCACATGTATCGTCACGCCCTTCTCCTCAGCCAAGGCAGGCAAACGGTCGAAATCGTTCCGCCCGCGGCTGCCGAACATATTGTCGAACCCCAGCACCAGTGCGCGGGCATTCAACCGCCCTACCAGCACCTGCTCGAAAAACTCACATGCCGACATCCCTGCCAACTGGGGTGTAAAAGGCAATTCCACCACCGTGTCCACACCGCATTGCGACAGCAGCCTGCCGCGCTCCTCGTTGGTGGTGATTCGGAAATGCGTGGCCACCCCTTCCGTCAGCACCTGACGGGGATGACGGTCGAATGTGACCACCACTGGGCGCAACCCCTTTTCCTCTGCCACACGGCCCAAAAGCGACAAAATATGGCGGTGCCCGACATGCACACCATCGAACATACCCACCGTCACAACGCTTCCGCAGGCCGTTAACTCCTTAATATCTTCTAATTTATATATATTCATTAATAATCCAATAGTCATGCAAAGGTACAAAGAAAGCACGAAACAGCGAAATTATTTTTTCCACCCCGCCAGCATGCAGATTCAACTCAAGCCGGTTGTCAGGGACCGAAAAAACGGTGGAAGATTCCGAACAGGAACAATCCACCGGCCGATTTGGGGTAAAAGTGGGTTCCACAGCCACCGCTGCAAAGAGAGGGAGGGCTCAGTCCGACAGACCGAGCCCTCCATTGCAAGTATTCCTCTTACAATTACCTCATCACTCCAATATTAATCTCTGGGTCGAGTTTCCCTCGCTTGTGGCAAGGGTGACAAAAAGGATTCCTTTGGGGAACAATGACAAATCTATGTTGCATCGGGAGGAATGGGGAGGCAACTCCCTGCGCAGCACTTCACGGCCAGAGGCATCCGTCATTGTAAGCGTGCCGCCGGGGAACGGGTCTCCTTCCACAATGCACACCACACTGCCCGTCGCCGGGTTGGGCATCAGCCGGAACGCACTGCCGAGACTGTCCGCTACAGCTACCCCTTCCCGCTCCGTGAACATGGCGGTGAACGTCGTATCCTGTGTCACCATCACATCTCGCGGGTTCGCCGTGTGCCCATCGCCCCATTGCAAGAATCTATAGTGTGCCTTTGCGTCGGCCGTCAACGTGGCCACACTGCCCTCCTCATACTCGCCTCCGCCGATCACACGTCCCCGTTCGTCATAGTCGGCCACCGCCGTCACCGTGTATATTTTCTTATTGGGGATATACACCCACACTCCTCGCGACCAGCCGCTGTAATACTGCGTGCTGTCGGGCCCGCACACCGAACGCACGTATGCCACATACATTTTCCCTCCCTCCAAACTGTCTATTATCGTTTCCGTTTGGTTGCAGGTTTTCGTTTGGCACAGGTATGGTGGTGTCCCCACCGGACCCCATGCCGCCTCCCAGCCCGCAGGCTGGCCGTCCTCTGTATCCATCCACGACAGCCGCACACGTCCACTGTCCACCGATGCTTGAAGTCCGACGACTTTCGGACACGGTGACAGCGGTGAATTCTTCGAGAATATGGCTGTCAACAGCGTGTCCTGTGTCACTTTCACTGTACGAGGGTTGTCAGTTACCCTGTCGTTCCAATACCGGAAAAAGGCGCTGGGCTGCGGTTTGGCCCTGAACAGAACTGAATCCCCTTCACAATAGGAAGTGTCACTCCCGATGGGTCTGTAGTATCTGTCTGCCCCGGGTGGCAGCAATTCTCCTGCACGGTTGTGACGCCACTCTATCAGTTCCGCCATCCCAATACTTTCATTATTGCTACGTGCCGAGACATCATAAACCGATGTAGCGGTATCGAAATAAGCAGTGAACACCGTGTCCTTTGTAACAAATATTGTACGCGGATTATCGGTCACTCCGTCATTCCAATGGCTGAAGCGGTGGCAGCTGTTGGCTGTGGCACGGATGGTCTGGTAGGTCCCCGCCGGGTAATATGCCGTGGGTCTGCCGACCCCCTGCGAAGTGTCCGCCGATGCAACCTCTACATACCACTGTTGCTCGTCAAGGATTGCCCCATACGGCCCGCCATAATTCCATGCTTTTTCATATCCACGCCATGGTCCATCCGGGTCAGATGATCTACATTGATGGTGATACGGACCGACATCATCTCGCGCAATAAAATTCCACAAAGGGGAAATATCCACGTATATCGACGGCCAATGCACTCTTCCTGTGTCTGACAAAATATCATACGTATTACTATTGCATGACCCCCCTATCCAGAACTCCCCTGACACAGTATACACCGTATCGAACAAAGCAGCATACACATGGCAGTACAAAGTGGGGTACAAGTTCCCGTCAGCAGACGCCGGCAGGCACATCATCTTAGGTTGGGCTGTGTCCCATCTCACAGATGCTATGCGCCGCAAGAAATACGTCTCTGAGCCACCATCAGTTGGTGGTTTCACATTTGTGTCCCGAACATATAGGTATAAATATTCCGGCAACCTGTTGGTGTCACAGTTACCATAAGATGGTCTGTCTCTCGACAACATGGCCCATAACCCTTTGATTCGGATGGGTCGGGGGGTATACTGCTGCAACAACATTTCCAGATGACTGTCTTCAAATGAACACTTATTAAAGTTTATGTCTGTCGAAGAAGCAAGCCATTCGGGACCACGATAGTTGGCTGCAGGCCGCAGATACCAATCTGCGGTGTCATACCACAAGGTGTAGAAATAGCCGCGCTGCCGTTGTCCGCAGGGCAGCGTGTCACGCGAAGGCGAAACAGCCTGTGCACACACCTCCCCCGTCAACAAGACGATCATAACAATGATTGAAACAACTTTTTTCATAGTAATAGTATAATTAGTGGTTTATAATTATTCACAATAAATACAAATAACATCTTTTGATAGCTGCGGGTGGGTTATCTCTGCATTTCTCCATTCAAATTTATTAAAAACTGAAAAATGCCAATGCACTTCAAGCTGAGCAGCATGTCTCTTGGGAAGGACTTCATATGGATAGACGTTTTTATTGAAACATGAAGCAGATGAGAGGGAATGGATATTCTGGTCAAATAGGTGGAAAAGGGAGGTACTGCCATGTCCCGAAATATCAATATGTTCTCCTCCTATCTTCTGCGATAACAGCCCGAAACCTAATAACATTTCAACCATTAGTTTTTTAATAATACTATATATTTGTTATCATTACAAACATCATCAAGGTGCAATTTCCATAGCAAAAAGCACAACAAACGCTTTCTATTCATTAAAGAGTTCTTTCTTTTTACTGCTTATATGACACAAAGGTCTCGTTTTGCTGCAATCATTTAACACTATTTAGGAAAAAAGTCCCATGGGGAGGGAAACCATTCGCGTTATATACTTGCCATTACGCAAACAACCCGTCCTTATTGTGAACATGTAATATTTTATTTTCAAGGGCACACCGCAGAGCAAAAAAATCCCATTGGAATGAAAAAAAAAGTGCCAACTCAAAAAAAGTTCGTATCTTTGCACTTCGAAACAACAAACAATTATTTTAATAACAATTTAAACATCAAACAATTATGCCTACAAGAATCAGATTACAGCGTCATGGTAAAAAGAATCAACCTTTCTATCATATCGTTGTTGCGGACGGTCGAGTACCCCGGGATGGTAAATTTATTGAGAAATTAGGCACCTACAATCCCCTGACCAACCCTGCCACCATCGAACTCAATGTTGAACGTGCCACCGAGTGGATCGGCATGGGTGCCCAGCCCAGCGACACCGCCCGTCGCATCCTCTCCTACAAAGGCGTCCTCCTCAAGCACCACCTGCAGGTCGGTGTGAACAAAGGTGCCATCAGCCAGGAGCAGGCCGACGTGAAGTTCAACGAGTGGCTGCAGGCCAAGGAGAACAAAATCGCCAATGCCAAGAGCGAGAACGAGAACAAACTCCGCAACGTGAAGAAAGAGCGCCTCGAGGCCGAGAAACAGCACAACGAGAACGTTGCCGCCGCTGTTGCCGCCAAGCGTAAAGCCGCCGCCGAAGCCGAGGCTGCCGCCAAGGCCGAAGCCGAAGCCGCCAACGAAGCCCCCGCCGCCGAGGAAGCCCCCGCTGCCGAGTAATCAACCCGAACAAATGGTTAAAGCGTGTTCGACAACAAGGACACGCTTTTTTTATCCACCCCCACCACAATCCACCCCACCAAAAACAACCCGCGCCATGACAACAGAAGAATGCTACCGACTGGGAAACATCACCAAACCCTTCGGCTATAAAGGCCAGATGGTCTTTTACCTCGATGTCGACACCCCCGACAACTACGCCGACCTCGACTCCGCGTTCGTCGAAGTGAAAGGGTCGCTTGTCCCCTACTTCTTCCACATCGACAGCATCAACGGCAACAAAGCCGTCGTCACCTTCGAGGACCTCACCCCCGACCAGGCTCACGCCCTCGCCGGACACGACCTCTACCTCCCCCTCGACCTGCTGCCCAAACTCACGGGCAACCAATTCTACTTCCACGAAGTGGTCGGGTTCAAGATAAATGACGCTGAAAAGGGCGACATAGGCGTTATTAAAAGCATCATAGAATACCCCTCGCAACCCCTCTTCCAAGTGATGAATGGAGACAAAGAGATACTCATTCCGGTGGTCGACCCCGTCATAAAAAAGGTGGACCGCGACCAGCGCACCATTTTCATCGAAGCTCCCAAGGGGTTGATAGACCTGTATTTAGAAAATTAATAACAGCATGTTAATATCTTTTTGTTTCAGATTGCGAAAGTATATGTACTTTTGCACCATGGAACAAAGTGTGAAACCCGTACGATAATATTGACGCTTTATGGAGAAAAAACAACCCACACCCGAAAAGACATGCTACTCGGCAGAAGAACTACAATTCTTTAAAGAATTGATATTAAAGAAACGCGAAGAGGCCATCAAAAGCCTTGAGCTGCTGAACGAAGCCGTTGCCGGAAGCCAGAACGACGCCTCGGACACCGCCCCCACCTTCAAGACCCTTGAAGAAGGAAGCAACGTCCTGTCGAAAGAAGAGAACTCGCGCCTGGCTGCACGACAGCAGAAATTCATCAAAGACCTCGATGCCGCCCTCATCCGAATCGAGAACAAAACCTACGGCATCTGCCGCGTCACCGGCAAACTCATTCCCAAAGAGCGCCTCATGATTGTGCCCCATGCCACCATGACCATCGAGGCCAAAATGCAGGAAAAGAAAAGGCGGTAAACCCGCTTGCATCCTCCTTTTTTCCGACAGGCAAGTCCCTCTTCTTGCCTGTCTTTTTTTATCCACGGCACCACCTCCGCCAAAGTTCCCCTGGCCCCGTTCACTGCCTAGCACTAACGCCCTTCAATCCAGCATCGTTACAGCATCGTTACAGCATCGTTATCCGTCGCCATAACGGAAAACGAGGGAGGAACGACCCTTAAACAATCCTGTATTGAAGGGCGCAACAGGCTTCCAGCAACACCCGCCAAAGGGCATGCAGGCAGCCAAGTACACTCACGTACTTTTACCGGGAAAGAGCCGGCGTTATTCGAGGAATGTCCCTACAGGCGGGGGATGGCGGCGAGGAGGCGTTGGGTGTAGGGGTGCTGCGGGTTGGCGAAGAGTTGGTCGGAGGGGCCTTGCTCCACAATGCGGCCCTGCTCCATCACCATGATGCGGTCGGAGAAGAATTTGACCACCGAGAGGTCGTGGGTGATGAAGAGATAGGTGTAGCCGAAACGTTCCTTAAGGTCGTTGAGGAGGTTGAGCACCTGCGCCTGGACGGAGACATCGAGGGCGGAGACGCTCTCGTCGCAGACTACCAGTTCGGGCTGAAGCACGAGGGCGCGGGCGATGCATACACGCTGCCGCTGGCCGCCGCTGAATTCGTGAGGGTAACGGTTGAACCACTCCGTGTCAAGACCCACCTGCTGCATGAGCTCGAGCGCCCGCTGGCGACGGGAACGGGCATCGGGGCAGAGGTGGTGGCACAGCAGGGGTTCCATGATGGCCTGGCCAATGGTGAGGCGGGGATTGAGGGATGAATAGGGGTCTTGGAACACTATCTGCATCTTGCGACGAAGCTCTTTGCGCTGGGAGCGGGAGAGGCGGTCGAGGCTGACGCCGTCGTACTCGACGGTGCCAGCACTGCGCTCGATGAGTTGCAGGATGGCACGCCCGAGGGTGCTTTTGCCACACCCCGACTCGCCCACAAGGCCAAGGGTCTCGCCCCGGTAGATGTCGAAGGTGAGACCGTCGACGGCATTGAGCGACTGGAGCACACGACCGAACAGGTTCTTGCGGAGGGGGTAGGTGACTTGCAGGCCGCACACGCGCAACAAGGGGGTTGCCGGCTGCCCGTCCGTGTCGAGGTTTGCTGGAGCGGAGTCGGCAGAGGAGTCGGCGTCTGCGGCTTTGCCCGACAGATAGTCCTGCACGGTGGGGAGCCGTCGCGGACGGCTGTCGAGGGGCGGACGGCAGGCAAGGAGGCCTTGGGTGTAGGGGTGGCAGGGATGGTAGAGTACCTGTTGGGCGGAGCCTTGTTCAACAATCTCGCCCTTGTACATCACGGCCACGTCGTCGGCTATCTGGGCGATGACGCCGAGGTCGTGGGTGATGAAGATGATGCCGATATGGTGCCGCTGCTGGAGCGACCGCAACAGCTGGAGGATGGTCTGCTGCACGGTGACATCGAGTGCGGTGGTGGGTTCGTCGGCTATGATGAGGTCGGGGTGGCAGATGAGGGCCATGGCAATCATGACACGCTGCTTCTGCCCTCCGCTGATTTCGTGGGGATAGCTGGAGAATATCTTTTCGGGACGGGGGAGCATGACCTCCTCAAACAGGTCGAGCACACGTTGGCGTGCCTCGTCGCGGGACACCCGCTCGTGGGCAAGGAGCATCTCCATGACCTGGTCGCCGCAACGGTGGACAGGGTTGAGGCTGGTCATGGGTTCCTGGAATATCATGCCGATGCGGCATCCACGGATATTGAGGAAGGCATCCTCGTTGAGAGTGAGGAGGTCGGTTTTAGAGGTATCGGAGTTATCTGAGTACTCTGAGTATTCGGAGTACTCGGAGCTCTCGGTTTTTTCAGTATTATCGGAGTGGCTGGCGGGTTGGGGGGTGTTTTGCAGCCAGGCGTGGCCTGAGACCACTGCACTTTTGGGGAGCAACCCCATGACTGCCAGACAACTGACGGACTTGCCACTGCCCGACTCGCCCACAATGCCCAGCGTGCGGCCACGGTAGACATCGAAACTCACGTCCTTGACGGCGTAGGTGGAGGCGCCGTCGCGGCGGAATTCCACATGGAGGTTGCGTACTTCTAAAACCTTATCGGGTGCATCCATATAACAGGCATATATTTAACAAACTATGACTCACAACAAAGCACTCGCAGCACCCCGCATACGGGAGGTCAGGAGTTTTAATTTTCGGGTAAAACGCAAAAATATTGTTTTTATTTGAAATATAATGCGTATATTTGCAAAAATTTTTCGGGCCTGGGAGATGAAGCTCTTCCAGGTGTGAGAAAAAATGTTTTGATACATAATAAACAACAATAATAAAAAGACAACATTATGACGAAATCTGAAGAATTCATGGAAATGGAAGCCCGCTATGGTGCTCACAACTATCATCCGCTACCCGTGGTACTGGCCAAAGGCGAAGGCGCTTTTGTATGGGACTGCGAGGGGAAACGCTATTTCGACTTCCTTTCCGCCTACTCTGCCGTGAACCAGGGTCACTGCCACCCCAAGATTGTGAAGGCCCTGTGCGACCAAGCCCACGAGCTGACGCTGAGCAGCCGCGCTTTCTACAACAACTGCCTTGGCGAATGGGAGAAATACGTCACCGAGTATTTCGGCTATGAGAAGGTACTGCCCATGAACAGCGGTGCCGAGGCCGACGAGACCGCCCTGAAGCTGGCACGCCGTTGGGGTGTGGTGAAGAAAGGCATTCCGAACGACGAAGTGATGATTGTCTGCTGCGAAGGCAACTTCCACGGCCGCACCATCACCATCATCACCATGAGCAACGACCCCGAGAGCTAT